>Ga0307487_1002976_pt1 | contig 10327 bp, 12 predicted proteins | sample CBIW12metaG_FD_203665 | JGI IMG/M metagenome (GOLD analysis project Ga0307487, IMG submission 203665) | Sea-ice brine microbial communities from Beaufort Sea near Barrow, Alaska, United States - CBIW 1.2 | ecosystem: Environmental > Aquatic > Marine > Coastal | place: USA: Alaska | collected... | reverse complement strand
GCCGTGTTTTTGCTGAAGCGCGAAGGAATCAGGCCCGGCCGCATCGATCTTGCAGCTCGGCAATGACTGCTTTCTCTTTCGCGTTCATGGCTCCATCCACATTGGCCACGTCTTCGGCCATCCTGATGATGTCGCTTAGATCTCCAGCTTCAGCCTCCACGCGTCGCCAGACGTCCGCCGGCTCGACCTCAACAAGGCGAGCGAGGTCTTCGTCGACCACTTGGTGATGGTCGTGCACAGCCCTTACTAGGTGCCGAATAAGTAGAGCTTCGTCGTCGGCGATCTTCTTATCAGCTGTGATGACGAGCCACGCGACCCACAACATCAACTGCGGGTGCTGACTCCGTTTGCTCAGATTCTCAGCGAGTTCGATAACGCGAGCCTCATTACGGAACACGGCTTGTGCGTGCCGCCCTGCGAGAAGCGTCGTGTAGCGATTTAGCAACACCGCGAGAGGAACGCCGACGAGTGGGATACCAATCTTGATGATGTTGCGCTGCAAAAGGTACCTTCCGACGAAAGGAAGCCCCCTGAGCATCGCAAGCACTGATCCCGAAAAGAACTTCTTGAGGACCGGGCGCAAAATGGCAGGAATAAACTTGATTACACCCTCACGAACAAACTCCCCGCCTTTGATAGTGAATGCAACTCTGATGAGCTTCCACACGTCATCGGGGTCTGAGAGGTCGAGCGGAACCCTATAGAGGACGGCTACGTCATAGGCCAATCTGAGCTGAAGCCGTGTGATGAACGCGACATCGACCATGATCGTCGCGATCGCAGCAGGGACAGTCGCCGGCGAGGCCCCACCGCCACTTCCAATGGTTAGAACGATAGCCCCCGTGTAGGCAGTAGCCGAAAGCCCGCCCTCGATTGCGGCATAATTGGCGGCCATCTTGATTCTCTGATCGACAATGGCATCCGCGGGAACGCCCTTGTACTTATCTTGGAAGTACTGCCAAGTTGCTTTCTCCGTGTAGGAACTCAGACCCTGAGCTATGAGTTTTTCGAACCACCCACCTGACTTGATGTCGTTTCCACTAAGGGTCTTGATGAAGTTCCGGATATCGTTTCGCTCTTTTTCAACGACTTCCAGCTCTTCATCGGTGGCGTCGCCAACAGCGTCGACATCATCAGATTGAGCTTTGGACATTAGGGATCCTCACGTGCGGGTTTCGTGTCCGGCCAGATTGCCACACATTGCCCAATTTCGCGGACGCCACAACTAAGCGCGCGGCTTATTGACTTCGCCATGATCTGCGGTCGCATCGAGCGCCGCCATGATCGCATTCATCTCTTCGTCATCTTCGGCACCATAAACCTGTTTATCGCTGAGCGACCACTTGTCCATAAGCATGACGTTAAAGGGATGCGGAGCGTTGGCGCTCGCCCCAGTACTAGGAGACTAAAGAATGGCGGTACGCAGACCTACTCTTCGTGGCATCGTCCGTGTCCGAGTCATGTCCGTGTCATGTCATGTCCCTTTCCGTGTCCGTGTCCATGTCCGTGTCCGAGTCATGTCCATGGTCACTTCCGTGTCCATGTCCGTGTCCGAGTCATGTCCATGGTCATTTCCGTGTCCATGTCCGTGTCCGAGTCATGTCAATGGTCACTTCCGTGTCCATGGTCACTTCCGTGTCCATGGTCATTTCCGTGTCCATGGTCATGTCCATGTCCGTGTCCATGTCCGTGTCCATGTCATGTCCGTGTCCATGTCTTGTCCGTGTCCATGTCCTTGCTTCTGACCGTGATCGACGTCTTATGTCCGCGAAACTGCCGCACTCCACGTAGCGACCAAGATGCGCTACTGGATGTTCAGCGGTGGTCGCCATTCGAGTATCAACGCGGCCTCGAACGTGATCGTCGCGTCGACCGAATCGCATTCAACCCATGCCAATCGGCAACTTGCGATCCAGTCATTGACAAGTGCGACCTGTTCGAGCGTCATGACCGTCGGTCGCGCTCTAGTCACCGTGCGGCTTAGCCCTAATAGATCGCTGGCAACGGATGCACGGAAGGTGCTTCGACTCAGATCCAAGTTCTTGGCGAGGTGTATGGAGAGTCGATCTCTAAGTCCTTTGGCGCCCTTTGCGCGACCAACGTAAACCGGCTGTCCGCCCTGAAACCAGATGTACACCCCTGGCGTTGTCGGTATATCGACTCGCCGCAGAGTTCGCGGGTCGTGTTTCGCTGCGGTGTACACCTGTGTCCACACAGGACCATGAATGTTCATTACGCAAGTATCGTCGCCGCTAAACCGCTTTGGAATATCGCGACGTCTACCGAACCTGGCGCACGCCAAGGTGGCAGTATTTAAATGTCTTCGGCGTACGGGGCGCAGTGCCGCGTCGGGTTGAAGGGCCGAAACCATTGCAGGGGTGGCTCACTGCCCAGTAGCGGCACCTCGTCGTATAGAAACTTGAAGTCCTCGTCCTCGAACAAACAATCCTTGAACACATCGGTCCAGTACGACTCAAGATCGATTTCATAAAGCTCCCGAACGCCCTCCGCGCTAGCCAAAAGAAGGCTAAACGCGAGCTCCTGCGCTGTCGAAGCAAGAGGCATCCATCCCGATGACAGCCGTGAGGTCACCTCGATCGTGGCGACAAGGAACTTTCGAACGAACAACACCGTGTAGTCGTCTTGAAATCGGACCGGAAGCTGGGAGATCACCATTGTATTTTCGGGCGTCTCACGGCTGCCGAGCGCGGCGAGATCGTCGAATAATTCGTCGATCATGACTACCGATGCATGCCACAAAAGACCCTTCATCAATGCCGCCCGTCGTCGTTCCGCCTTAGCCTCCGCTGCGGTGAGAGGAAAGTCGGGGTCGTCATCGAGATCAAAGAGCCAATCGATTCCCTCGATTCTCTTTCCAGCCCGGACTAGCTCGGCCTTAAACTTTCGATCAGTCGCAGCCTGGGCTGCGGCATCTTGAGCAAGCTTTGATGTAGTCATGGCTACACCATAGGAGTCAACTTTCAGGGCTTTTTGTCGGCCCCATGCACACCGAGTGCAAGCTCGGTGAACTCCACCCAGAGATGATGGGGCAATAGTCCGCGACGTTGTCGAAGAGCTTGCCGGTGGTACCAGAGTTCGAGTTCCCGTTCGCTGCGGTCGGGGCTGCGCCGACGCGGAATACGTCCGCGCGCGCGAACGAAGGAAATATAGTCCTGGCAGCGTTGCTCCCAAGCGGTCTCCACCGGTGACCAGTCGAATCCCGGCAACTTATCTAGGCGCGCTTGCTGAACCTCGGTGAGGTGCAATTCATTGTGGCGCTGGTACCGCAGGAATCGCGCAAGACGAAGCTCGACCTTGGCCGAGGGGTCCGCGCGACGCCCCTTGCTGTCTCGGGGCAGGCCGCCAGCTTGGGCCACGAAGTGTTCGACATCGGCCATCCGTTGGTTCCAATGCAGTTCCTTTCTGCTGGGCTGTCCGTCGGTGGACCCCGGTGATTCTTTCTGGTCGCGCACCTCGTGCTCCGCTCCGACGCGGGTGTTCGCGTCGGAGCGTCTGTGCGCGGCATGGCGTAGCGCGTGATCAGGGTCGACAAAACGCCCTCTGGCTTCACCAGTAGCGTTACCGGCTCAGGGCCGCCCAAGGGCGAGATAAACCCAGGCAGGAGACGCAGATTATCGAAGACCCTCAATTGTTTGGTGCGAATGCATGGTCGAACTGAGCGGGTTCTTGACATCAGTCGCGTGCGGGATCCCACAGGGGTTGGTCCATCAGGAGCACTTTCACACCAAGAATGTTTTCGGCCCGACCCAAATCTTCTAGACGTATGATCGTCTCGCCTCGGAGCATCTTCATCAGGCGGTCGTAACTAGTCCGCGAGGCCACGGCGTAGACCTTGGTTGGGTGGACCGAGTTCTTGATCTGATGGCGAATTCTCCACGCGAAATAGTGCTGGATTTTCGCCGCAACCAATAGGTGCTCTTGCTCAGACACAGCGCTAATCCACTCGACGACTTCGGCCTTGCCGAACAGGTTCGAATCAACACAAAAGTCTCGTGGGCGAAAGCGTGGGTCACTCATGAGACCAATGTACCTGTGTCTAAAAGACACAAATGAGCACTGGCCGCACTCATTCCTGAGTTTTTGGCTTGCAGAACCCGAATGCCGCCCACAGGAGCTTTATGAATATCAACGCAGCAGTTGCCCTTGAGGCACAGTCCCTGTCCGGCCACGCTCACGTGGGGTGGCTAAACGGCAACAATGAGTGGGTCGAAGCGCCCGCATCAGCAGACTTGTTGGGCAAGGAACTCTATCTAACTCTTCCTTCTCGACAAGGTAATCGATACCCCCGACAACGCAACTACCACGGTCTCTACTTCTTCTCGCAGACCAAGCGCCATATCTGGTTCGAATCCAACACTGAAGCGTCACGACTGGCCTCTTTGGACATGACTCAAAGAATTCAGGCCATCGCGAGCCAGCCGATGCGCATCACCTTTGCTGGCGGTTTACTCCACTTCCCTGACTTCATCGCGCTGCACAGCAATCACCGCCAGGTGCTTTACGACGTCAAGCCCACCCAACGCCTCACAGCCGAGGTCATCACACAGTTCGCTAGGACGAAAGCCGTCTGCGACCTAGTCGGGTGGGGCTACGAAGTCCTCACTGAACTGGAACCTATCGAACGCAGCAATCTGGAGTGGCTCGCCCAGTTCAAGCACGAGGGGTTCTACCCCGAGCAGAGCGCTCTTGACCGACTACTCGATGCCCTAACTCTTCCGATGACCGTTCGGGACGCCGCGAGCGTCCTCGGGATGGGCTCACTCCCGCAATCAAGGTCCGCCCTCTTTCATCTGCTGTGGGGTGGAACGCTCACCGTTGACACCTCAGTCCGCTTGACCAGCAGCTCACTAATCGAAAAGGGAGCACTATGAACAACATTGAGACCAGCGACACCATCACTCTTGACGATGGCAGTTACGACTTCATAGAAAGGCGCGGAACCATGGTGCGGTTGCGCCACACGGCAACCGGCCAGCACGTCGACATGCACCTGACCGAGCTAAGCCGACGACGCGTTGGCGTGCAATCCACTGCGGCACCTGAACCTCGGGTGTTGGACGACCTTGCGTTGACTCAACGGTCCAAAGCACTCGCACGGGCCATTCACGTTAGGGAGGTTCTCACTGGCGAGCGCGACGACCGTGCCGACGTAGACCCACGGTATTCCTCGGACCGCACCCTTGAAGAACGGGTCGCGAGCAAGCTAGAAGACCTGAGTCGGGTCGGTGAACCAACCTCACGTGCCACCCTAATGCGCCAAATTAAGGGATTCCGTGACAAAGGGACGATGGGATTGGTCGACCGGCGAGCATTGCGTCTATACGGACCACTCGACCAGCTTGATTCACGGGTACACGATGCTCTCTGCCATGTCGTGGCAGCCCAGCGGCTCCAGTCAACGGGAACCAAGTCGCGACTAATCCGGACCACCGAGGAGGAACTCCTGCGACGGTACGGTACGGACGCCCCAAAGCTGCCCTCGGCAGCATCGATGTACCGCTACATCGATTCTCTTGATGGCGGGCGCCACACCACAGGCAGTGCCAAGACACGACAATCGCTGGGGCAGCGGCCAAATCGAACCTTCGCAAAGAGCATGCAAATGCTGCCGGGTTCGGAAATCCAAGTCGACTCAACAACGATGGACGTTTTCGTAAAGACCAAGAAAGGCTCGGAGCGCCCGATTCTTACGATTGCCGTTGACGTGCGAACCCGAAGTATTCTCGCGGCGACAATTCGGCTGTCGGCCACAAAGCCCATCGACCATGTCTCGCTGCTGCTGCAAATTCTGACTCCACCGCAGAACCGTCCCGACCGGACCAGTCACCGCGAGCTTGTGCAAATGGCCAACCCGCACGTGGCTTTCATCCCCGCTGCTGATTCAGAGAAGGCCCGAGCTAGTCGCCCGTTTATCTACCCACGGCGATTCATGATGGACAACGGTCGGGACTATATCGGTGACACCTTCCGGGCGGCACTCGAAAAATTCGGCATCGACATCAGCTTGTCCGCGCCCCACACCCCCACCGACAAAGCCATCGTGGAACGCACCTTCGGCAGTATTCACAGCATGTTCACCCAGTACCAGCCTGGTTACACGGGGCGCTCACCGGAGTTTCGAGGCCACAAGGTCGAGAAACAAGCCCTTATGAGCGTCGAAGCACTCTTTGAACTCTTCGATGACTGGGTTGGGACGGTCTGGCAGAACCGACCGCACAGCAGCCTCACCCACCTCACCGATGCCAGCCTCACGTACTCGCCCAACCAAATGGTTGCCGCCGCGGCCGAGCTGACCTCAACTCTCTATCTTCCACTCTCAGAATCGGGCTACATCGAGTTGCTGCCAACCACGTTCCGCACCATCACCTCCACCGGGGTGGCTCTCGCTAATCGAGAGTACGACTCCACCGAACTTCACCCCCTCAGGAACACCAAGTCAGCACACGCAAATCAGAAATGGCGCTGGGAGGTCAAGTACGACCCGTACAACTCACAAGTCGTATGGGTGCGTTCCCGTGAGAACAACTGGATTGAGTGTCGAGCACGCGACGAGTCCCGTGTCTACGAACCATTCGCTGAGGACCTGCTTCCCTCCGACGAACGCAGCGACCAGGCGCGCCAAAACGCAGCTCTCACCGGCGTCGCCCTCCACCAAGAGCCCCGCATTTCCCATGAATCGACACCAAGCTCGTTCTCCGATGACGACGACGACATCGACATCGACATCGACATCGACATCAGCCCATTCGACCCAAGCCAGGAGTAACAATGTTGCACTTTCATTCCCATGACCGACCATCCGCACTGTTCAACCGCGAAGGCTTGGACACCTACCTTTCCCGATTACCCAAAAAACCCGAACTCGTCAGCGAGCAGCAGTACGGCGCGCTGTCACCGGAGGAGAAAGCCCAACATGACCGTGCCCGAATCCTTCACCTCTCGGGCGGCATTGTTCTCAACACCCCATACCTTCATGAAGCAAAGGTCGTACTGCAACGATGTTTTGCACAAAACATCGGCCGCAACAGCGGACATACCGGGCTCATCCTGTCGGGACGCTCAACCGTGGGCAAGACAACTATCGCCAAATCGTTGATGCGCTACGTCTACAACCAATACGCTCGCACCTACCCAGACTTCCGTGACCGCGACCAGGTGCCGGTGCTCTACATCGAGGTTCCTGCCGCATCGACCGGCAAACTCCTGATGACAACCTTCGCTGAGTTCTTCGGAATGCATATTCGCAGCGGAGAGTCGATGGGAAACATCCGCAGCCGCGTTGTTGACATTATCGGCGCTGCGGGCACTCAGCTCATCGTCGTCGATGAACTCCAAAACCTCGCAGGGCGAGGAACCGGCAACGGAGAGAGCGTGGACCTGCTCAAGACCCTCCACAATGACCTTCCCGCAACCTTCGTTTACGCGGGCATCGAACTCACCGGCGGAGCGCTCCTTGCCGGACCTCGCGGTCAACAGCTCAGCAGCCGATTCAACATTCTTGAAATGGAACCGTTTCAGATTTCCAAACCCCAAGACCGGGCAACGTGGCGCAAACTGCTGCCCGCGTTCGAATCAGAGCTGCCGCTACGCGACCAGGAGCCGGGCACTCTTGCCGGGCTCAGCGATTACCTGTACCAGCGCACCGGTGGTTCCATCGGGAGCCTCGGCCGCCTGGTCACAGATGCCGCGATAGAAGCAATTTACAATCGCGACCTCCCAGAGCAGGTCAACGAAGCCCTTCTGGACACCATTACCATCGACCACACCGCCGAACTGTCTAACCTCAACTCTGCCGCACGAAAGGGCAAAGCACGGGGGGCCAAGGCCGCATGAGTTCACTCCACCGCACTTTCCCGTTTCGCGTAAGACCTCTCCACCGCGAAACCCTGAAGAGCTATACCCGCAGGATTCTTGCCGCAAACTTTGAGCCCGCTACCCTTCGTGCCGACCTGCTCCGAGAAACTTGCCAACTGGAAAATACAGCCAGCGAACTTCACACTTGGCTGGGCATCCTCACTGCCAAGACCAATCGCCAATTGCGACTTAGCGCCGACCCGACGGGGTGGTGTCGCCACGCAGACGGCGATGGCTGCAAAGCATGCGTCGAACTCATCCGTAAGCGCTGGCTCTGCACCCGCTGCGCACACGGCAACCACGTCGAGCAATACCCACACTTCGACGGCCCCGTGTGCTGGCGACACAACCGGTGGGTCGGCATCACCACCGAACCCGAAGAACAGCACCAAGTTGGAGTCGAATACACAACAGCCGCCCGGAAGTTCACAACATTGCGCACGAGCCACCGGCTCGACGCTCGGCTGTACCTGACCGTGAGCGCAGCCCTGATGAAATCCGAAACACCGAAACGCGCCGAGTCCGAAGTGTTCCCCGCCGTTCTACGAATCATTGCCGCCGTCACTACCCGCGAATTCGCCTCTACGTTCTTCGACCACTCGGCTCGATTCTTAGATACGTTCGCCATCCTCCGCGACACCGTCGAATCGTCGTACGGCTTCCCAAGCCCTCGCATCACACGAGCGCTCTGGGTCTACTTTCGCCCCACCGTCGCCAGCCTGCGCCAAGCAGCGGAACTAAATCTGCCTTTCGAACCAACGTCGCCCCACGATTACCCAGCAGTAGCGAACATCGCATATTCAGCATTGACGCCGGATGTTTCCGTGCAACCGTTCACGGACTACCTTCAAGCGTCCCGTGACACTCTCACCACCGCGCTCACCCACGAGCTCAAGCACCTGTCGCACCTCGCTGTGGACTCCGGTGGGCGGCTGCGCCAGTTCATCTGTCCCGTGGGTCACTCTTACTCATCTCGACTAACTGCCAGGGACCAGGGTGTCAGCAGGTGCCCAGCATGTCGGAACTTTCCACCCCAAGCAGGCGCCAGCCTGCGAAGCGTCGCGCCACACTTGGCAAATGAGTTGACCCCGGCTTTGAATGGTGGCCTTGCGGCGAGCGACGTCTCCGCCTCATCCAACCTCAAACTGGCCTGGACTTGCCCTCGTGACCACACCTACGTCGCGAGCCCAGCGAACCGCACGACCACGAACCCAGCGTGCCCGGTCTGCGCCAGACGCATTGTCGTCGCCGGCGTCAATGACATTGCAACTACGAATGCGACGCTCGCAGCAGAGTTCCATCCGAGCGAATACCCTCACCGCGCCCCTGCAATGTTCGCGGCAGGAAGCACCGTGAGCATCTTGTGGCTCTGCGCAGAAGGCCATTCCTTTCATGCCGCAATTGCGACCCGAGTCGCAGGGAAAGGGTGCCCAATCTGCACGACTGCCGCGGACCAAGCCTCAGCCATGAGCTTGGTTGAGTCGCACCCAAACATCGCAAAACAGTGGCACCCGACGAGAAACCACCAACGCAGCCCCGCTGACTACGTTCACGGTTCCCGCAATCTCGCGTGGTGGGTATGCGACGACGGCCATGAGTATTCACAACGAATAGAACGACGCACCGTCGCAGGCAACGGTTGCCCTATCTGCTCTAGGCGACAGGTTTCCACAGCCGTTGACTCTCTCGACACGACGACGCCAATTCTCACGCTGGAGTGGCACCCCACCCGCAACAAGCGGAAAGCATCCGAGACGATGAGCATCAGAAAGCCATACCAGTGGAAGTGCCTTGCTAAGGGCCACGAGCACATGCAAACAATCGACCAGCGTCAGAGGAGCCTCGGGTGTCCGCTGTGCCCCCGACCGCAACGAATCCTCAGCAGTCGACTAAGCCGCCTAGTAACCCAACCCCAAGACGACTACCGCTGGGAGGGACCGGGAAAAGCACGCGTCAGCTAGTCGCATTCTGCTGAGCTCCCCACCAAGCTTGTGTACACCAATCCCCAACCTTTAGCTGTGTGGCGCTATCGGTCTTTCAAGGGCCATCAGGTGATTGTGGTAGCCAAAGAACCCATGATTCGCGAACAATCGTCTAGAAGCGCAGCGTTCATAACCGATCGCCGCACTACCTGCCCCCGGCGGAGCTTTCGAACACTCCGGCCGAGAGCAGGCGACTAGCTAGACCCTGACGGCTGACGGAAGTTCATCGAGATTGTTCCCGCGAATTCCGTCTGCTCGTGTACGAAGGTACTTGCCGCTCTCTCCATAGACCACATCAATGATCGAAGAGCCGTCCTGCGATTGCGAGAAATAGGATCGCTGCCGGAATTCAATCTCGGTGATCGCGTCGCTAACAGAGATCGGCGACCATGATTGCTCCCGCGAGCCGACCCAGCCCCGCAGATGAGTGATTCGGTGCTGGGTGTCGCTAATAGTGCCTTGAATAAGAC
>Ga0307487_1002975_pt1 | contig 10341 bp, 7 predicted proteins | sample CBIW12metaG_FD_203665 | JGI IMG/M metagenome (GOLD analysis project Ga0307487, IMG submission 203665) | Sea-ice brine microbial communities from Beaufort Sea near Barrow, Alaska, United States - CBIW 1.2 | ecosystem: Environmental > Aquatic > Marine > Coastal | place: USA: Alaska | collected... | reverse complement strand
TATCAAAAGCCTGCAGCCCAAAATCATCAAGAATAAGCAGATCGGTTTTTATTAATTTTTCCAGCTCTTTAAGATAGGTTCCATCCACTTTACTGAGTTTTAATTTCTTGAAGATCCTTGCTGTATTAGTATATAAGGTTTTATAACCAGAGAGACAGGCCTGATGCCCTAATGCCTGTGCGAGATAACTTTTACCTACCCCTGAGGCCCCAATAATAATGAGGCTTTCCTTACGGGATATAAAATCTAGCGTACTCAGACGTGCAAACATGTTTTTATCCAAGTTTCTGTCGGGAGAGTAATTAATATCAGCAAGATTTGCATTTTGTCTGAAGCTGGCCTGCTTTAGAAGACGATCAATTTTCTTATTCTCCCGATCTTCCCATTGGTGATCTGTCAGCAGTGCCAGGTACTGATCACATGTCATTCCATCTAACCGGTTGTCCTTTACATGCTGAAGATGTAAATGCGCCATAGCGCCCAATCGCATTGCTTTTAATTTTTCAATAGTTTGATTGTTGTTCATCATTTTTAATTTAATTAGTGAATATTATTTGTATGCAGAGGCACCTCGTATGTTAGGGTGAACTGGGATGTGAGCTTTTGTTTGCTCCAGGTCCTGATAAAATAAAGATGCTTTATCGAGATTATTCTCCAGGATGTTCTTAATGTGCCTATAAGAAGCTGCCTCTCCCTCAAGTGCTCTTTTGCAGGCATTATTGAGTCTTTCCGAGCCATAGGATTTATGAAGTTGGATGACTCCCATAGCACGTTTATACCCTATTTCAGGATAATCATGGGAGGTCAGTATCTTTTCTATGCAGCTCAATACATGTGTTCCATGAGGGGCTGCTTTCTTTTTGAAGAATTCCGGATTCCAGTCGGAATAAAATTTATGGGTACTACTGAGATGTGCTGTATTGGTGATGTAGCTTCCCCTGGCTAAATTACGCTGGTGTAGCGCTATTCTTTCCTGATAGAAAAAAACTTCTATCATATCTTTAGTGTAATGAATGCAGGTTTCTTTTCCAATATACCGGTAGGGTACGCTATAATAGCTCTTATCTGGAGAGAAGTACACATATCCCATCTTCTGAACTTTTGCCTTTCTATAATCCTTCAACTCATAAGAACTTGAGGGAAGTGGTTTTAAATACTGACGCTCGACAGACTGAAAAAGCTCTATGCGGCTGGCTTCTTTGCGTTTAAACAATAAATTGTTATAGCTGCTTAATAGCTTTCTTATCTCCCGGTTCAGATCCTGTAAAGAGAAGAAGGTCATCTCCCGAATGGGGTAATAGATCCGTTGATACGTAGGATGCACAGCGTTCTCAACCAAAGCCTTATCCTGGGGCGCATATCCTCGGGCAGGATTAATCACGCAGTTATAATGACGGGCAAAGTCTTTAAAGGTGCGGTTGATCTCCGCCTCATATTTACTGGCCCTTGTCACCGCTGATTTTAAATTATCAGAGACAATGGCCTTAGGGACTCCTCCATAAAAATCCAAGGCACCGGTGCAGCAAGCAATAAGGTCTCTTCGTTTCTGACTCAGACAGGCTTCCACGTAAGTATACTGACTGTTGGGGAGGATGGCAACAAACACTTCCACAGGAATGATCTCTCCGGTTTCCTTATCGACTATATGAAGTTTCTTTCCGGTAAAATCTATAAACATCTCTTTCCCGGCTTCATGTTCGAGTTTCATAGAACCTTTTTCCTTGGCATATTTTCGTCGGTAATGTTCCAAAAATTGAGTATAACCGTACGGATCTTTCGCTAATTGAACATATTCCTGAAAATGATGTAAGAAGGTAAAACCGGGATGATTCCGGGCTTTGTTGACCCCTTCAAAATATAGCATAAGCTCATTTTTCCGCTGGACATCAATAGTAGTGTGCGAAGAAAATAGTTCGGATAAGGCAGCATTATCAAAATGCAGCAATTCCTTAAAAGAATAAGCGCTTGCCCTGAACAGCTTCATATAGATGTTTACAGTGTTGCGTGAGATTCCTAAGGTGGAACCTATTTTACGGTTACTGACCCCATCAAGATGTAAGGTGATAATTTGTTTTAAGTCCATTGAATCAAGTGTGTTGGCCATAATCGCTCAGTTTAGAGCGTCAAGGTAGTTTTACTTGATCTTTCAAAGTGGCACCATTCGAACCGTAATGACGAACTAAAAATAAATCGATATGATTTAAAAACCCAAAAGTGGCATCATTTGAACCGTTTTACCTGGCACCATAAGACCGTTTTACTTGGCACGATTCGAACCGTAATATCCAAGAGATTCGAATATATTACATATAGCGGTGGTTTTGGCCACATTCAAAAGGGGCATGCCATTGGTTTTGGAGATTTAGACATGGACGGAGACCAGGATATTTATGCTGTTATGGGCGGAGCGGTTGAAGGTGACGTCTTCACAAATTTATTGTTTGAAAATCATATGGGGAATAAGAATAACTGGATCAATATCTTTTTAGAAGGGAAACAGAGTAATCGCTCTGCCATTGGAGCCAAAATTGTTATCACAGTTGAAGAAGATAAACAAAAAAAAAGATTTACAACACGGTTGACTCTGGAGTGAGTTTTGGGGGTAATAGTTTAATGGCCGAAATCGGATTGGGAAAAGCCGCTGTTATCAAGAGAATTGAAATTCAATGGCCTCACTCTGCAATGCCGATTTCTGTTTTTGTAGACATTGGGGTCAATCAGATTATTAAAATAGTCGAAGGAGGTAAAAATCATAAACTCGATCTTCCCGAAGTTTCATTTAATAAAAAAATACCTGAACATCAACATCAATAGCTCCTACTTCTTTTAAAAGTTTTTACTTGGCACGAAATATCGCTTTTCGCCCATTCGTTATCTTATTCATGTACTTTACATTTCTTTATAGAAAAAAAGTAGTATCTGTGTGAAAGGGAGAATTCTTTAAAATTGCCTAAAAGGATATAATGGATGTATTGGCATCGTAGCGAATAGTTACCAATTTTGCCTTTTAAATGTTTCGAACGCTCAAAATATTTAAATGTTCATGTTTTTTTCGTTCGTTATATCAGCAGTATCGTGGTTCAATAGGCTGTTTTAAGAAGCTTTTGGGCTTCAAATATGTGATTCCCTATTTTTATAAAATTACTACAAAACTCATGTGCTTCTATGGTAGGCTGAATTAAACTCCTCTTCGTCGTAGATATCCAACAAACTAGAATTAGTGGACTTTTATGAACTCCTGCTACAGCTATTCAGTTTAACTGAAATATCTTGCTTATTAGAATTTTTAAATCCATATCTGTAAGTGCTCTCAACTAGCGAAGATGCGTTTTAGCATTAGAGGCTTTTCTTAATACCAGATCCAATTCATTACAGCGAAGGAATGGAATAGTAAAGTAAGGAACATGAAAGACTAGTTTTTATATGTTCATCTTATAGGCTAAAAGATATTCGAAAAAAGAAAGGCTATCATAAATGACAGCCTTTTAAATACTTATTTAATATAACATCTATTCCGGTGGAGTTAAAAAGCTTACGTCATCTATAAAGTAAACGGCGTCTTGAGTAGCTCCTAAGTCTAGAACAATACCAGTCTCTGTGCTATTTGCCGTTAGTTGCCATTCAACTTTTTGCCATTCGGTCGTCACGGTTACATCTTCTTGATATTGTGCATTTCCATTACAAGTTGTTGACATTCTTATTGTACCACCATTTCCTGGACCCGGTGCAGCTTTCACCCATAAGCTTACCGCATATTCCACACCATCTTCTGTGGGAACAAAATCACTTGCTAATTGCGTTCTACATGAATCACCTACTGCTCTTACTGCTCTACTACCACCATGGACTTCATCAGCATTGGTTGTGGCGGTCAACAAATCAGCTCCGTTCAATTTTGACCAATTTGTAAACTCATCTCCTTCTTCAAATCCACCGTTAGGCAAAAGTTCGGTAGGTTGGGGTCCGCCTAATCAGTAGCAATTAATGTGATATTATCAATATAATAGACAGCATCTGTAACAACACCTAAGTCTAATACAGCCCTTGTTTGTGCAGCATTGGCTGTAAATACCCATTCAATTTGCTGCCATTCAGAGGTTATGTCATAATTACCGCTGTAAAGCGCATTTGGATTTGTTGAAAATCTTACGTTCCCACCAACTCCGGGAGTTCCCGGTTGTGCCTTTATCCACATAGACAAAGTATATTCCACACCAATTTCAGTATTTGCAAGATCGCTTGCGAACTGAGTTCTCCAAGCATCTCCACCTGCTCCTACTGCACGTAAAGATCTACCAAAATAGGCTTCACTCTCGTTTGTGGTAGCAGTCATTCCATCACCACCATTAAATTTTGACCAATTTGTAAACTCATCTCCGTCACCTGATTCTATATTTCCATTCAGAAGTAAATTTTCACCAACATAAAATGTTCCTGGTGATGTTACCTCTCCCCCATTTGTAACCACCTTAATTGAAACAGGTATATTTTGCTCAAGACCTGAGGGAACAGTTATTTTTAACTCACTTGCTGTTGACGAAACAACAGTTGCTTCAACATCTCCTATGGATACGGACTGAAGATTATCTAAAGATGTTCCTGTAATTGTTACTTCTTCTCCTTCCTGTGCAGCGCTAGTGGATAACGCTTTAATAATTGGGTATGGTCTCGCAACTAGGTTTATATCCGAGGTAACTATATAACCGTCAGGCATAACCAAAGTCATAATTTTTTGCCCAATACTTGTCGATGAAGGGATTGCGAAAGTTATTACATCCCCGTCTAATTGAAAGGGAATCTGATCCCTTTCAAGAAAAACAAATAGAACTTCATTAAAGTTACTCCCTTGTACATTTACCTGGTCACCAGGAAAAATCTCATCCGGTTCCAAACTATTAATAACTACTTCAGGAGTAACAGAGTCGTCTTGTTCGCAACCTGTTGCAAAAACAATTACAATAACTGTCAAAAATAAACTTACAAATTTTAAAGATTTTAGCATGATTTTAGTTCATTAATTAGTATTATTTAAATAAAAGAATTTAATAGATCTTCTTATCTAGTGCATATACACTGTCAGTAATTTATTTCTGCATCTATAACAAATTTTTCATTTACAGAAACGTATTTTGGTCCCTTGACCATCTCTTTAAATTTAATATCGAATTAGGACATTAAATTTGATAAAATTTCAAGACAACCCATTTTATGTAATCGCTTTGACCAATTCAATAAGTCAAATTCGCAACTAAATGTCAATTTCCTCTATCTATATCCAGGATTTTGATATTCCAACTTTTCAGCTTCAGACATATCCAGGTCATCTAACTGACTTTGAGGTATTGGTCTTAAGTAATGATAATCTTCAATAGTTCTGGTAAATTGTTTTGGATTATGATCTGTAGCGGCGTTACCCGCAATAGTATAAGTGCCTGCAACTTCAGCCCATGTTTGGGTGCGCACCAGATCCAGCCATCTTTTTTGCTCACCAAAATATTCACGTGAGCGTTCGGCTAAAATATAGTTTATATCAATATTCATTGGGGTTGCAGCTACCAATTCATCACTAAAGTCCGCAATTCTTACTTCCTGTTCGCCATTATCAAAACGCCAATTTCCAGCACGAGCACGAATAACATTGATTAATGCGTAAGCAGAATAACTTCCGGATGCACCCTTAACTGCGGCTTCGGCAGCTACAAAGTAAAATTCCGAATATTTAGCTATGGGGAAAGGACGGGTCAATGCACCGTTTGGTTGTCCCAAGCCACCTTGATTATCGGTACGATAAGTTCCCAGTTTCCATAGGCCAGGATAAAACCTTCTGTTGATTTCATCGGGGTTTATAACATAATCAGCTCTACCAGGGATTACTCCACCACCAATATTAGCTCCGTTTACATAGTCAACGTTCGGATTATGTTCATCTAAAAATGAAACGACAGCATCACCGAGTTCTATTGGCAAACCATTAGCACCTGTTATTGATTCTTCTTTAACTCCAGCTTTATCCCAGTTCCCTCTATAACTGCTTACAAAGGTTCCATCATAGCGAGAATCCATATCCTTATTGTCAAAGGTTTTCGTTAACACTTCAACTGGAGGTGCCATTCGCGTCCAGGGTCTACCATAACTTTGAGCTGCTTCACGCTGTACTGCTGCCACGCCGTCAACACTAATGGTTGTATAGTTAGGTGTTGCCATCCAAACTGCGATATTGGCACTACCACCCCCACCAGAATATCCTAAATCTGCACCATTGTATATTTGGCTTTCTTCAGTACGATCTGCATAGAACATCCATTCGCTATTCCGATCATTAGATCCAAGGTGTACATCATAATAATATTCTTGTAAAGAATAAGGTCCTGAATTTTCAATTCCTTCAACCGCTATATCATAAGCTTGCTGGAAATACCATTGCACATCATGTCCATCAGGATCTGTTCTGGTAGTTTCTGGATACGTAGGAATATTATTTGGATTCTCTAACCACCAAGCATAGGTTAAATAGGCTTTCGCTAATTCCAACCTGGCGACATTTTGAGTAACGGTTCCAGTTAATCTGGGATTTACAGGTAGATTGTTAACGGCTGTAATTAAATCTGGAAATATGGCTTTGGTGTATACTTCAGGTACAGTATTACGTGCTGAAGTTCTAACTGCAGTGTTATTAAATTCTAATTCTCCTGAACCTAAATCCAATGGCACACCACCATATTGTTGAACTAACAAGAAATAGTTAAAAGCACGGAAAAATCTGGCTTCTGCAACTAGAGATTCATCAAGTTCGACAGCCTCGGCATTTTCGATAATTCCACTGGCTGTATTAATAGCAGGAAAGACTGTATTCCAGGCAATACTCGTTACATAGGTATCTGACTGGATAGCAGCACCCGCACCTGATAAATCTGGAACTAGAAAGTTATTATCAGCACTTTGAGCGTAGGTGTATTCATCGGTGCCTGTTTCTAAAAGGCTAAAATAATATTCATGACCGTATAAGTGCCTCATATTTTCGTACAGAAAGGTTATCCCGCCCTGAACACCGAGTTCAGTTTTGAAGAATTCTGGAGAAAAAATACTCCTTGGTTTCTCCTGTAGTATGTCTTCTGAACAAGATTCGAGTCCTACTAGCATTAACATTGACAGCAGTCCGAATAATCCGATTTTAGATTTTAATTTTTTCATATTTTTCTTTTTTAAAATGTAAGGTTTAATCCTAACAGATAATTTCGTGTTGAGGGAACATTTGCTCCTATCGTTTGTATTCCCGCAGAGACGTTTCCAACACCTGTAGCAGCGTTACGGTTTCCTTCCGAAGAGTTTGTGATTTCCGGATCTAAACCAGATTCGTCATGAAAGGGTGAAAAGAATACGAATGGATTCTGCGCAGAGGCGTAAATTCGAATATTCCGCATTCCAACCTTGCTGGTTAAATCCCGGTCAAAATTATAACCTAAAGTCATGGTACGAATTTTTACATAGGAGGCGTCAAATAAACCTAAAGTACTTCCGTATTTCGGATTATCACCACTTTGTATTCCCCCTGGCGCCGGAAATCTTGCATCTGTGTTTGTAGGTGTCCAATAATCCACATCCACATTGCCTCGTCGTCCGGTTAGTAAATTTAAGTACCCGGAACTTCCATACAATGTGCTATAAAGAAGTCCTCCGTTTTGGAATGTTCCAATTATATTTAAATCCAAATTTTTATAAGCTAAACGTGTATTAAAACCACCTTGAAAATTAGGTGTGGGATCCTGTATAATTCTGTCATCAGCATTAATCGCTCTGACTGGTGATCCGTCCTCATTAAATTCTCCGGTGTATCTCACCTTTACCATTCCAACGTTACCACCTGGTTCGAGGATATCCTGATATTGAAAATCCGGGTCAGATTCATTCCAAAGTCCAACGTATTCCTGATCATAGATTACGTTAATGGGTGAACCAACAAACCAAAGCTGCCCTTCATTTCTATCCTCTCCGGTAGCTAAAGAAACAATTTCATTTCTATTATAATAAAGATTTATACCTGCATCCCATGTAAAACCATCTGGATTATCTATAATAGTACCATCAAGGGTGAATTCCATACCCTCATTTTGAGTTTCACCAATATTACTGGTTACGTTGCCTACACCAGATGTAGCCGGAAGTCCAAGACCATATAAAATATCATTGGTATTTGTGATGTAATATTCTACAGAACCAGATAAGTGATGGTTGAACAACCTAAAATCAACACCATAATTGTAGGTTTCTGAAAACTCCCAGCCTAAAGATGGATTAGGTAACTGGGACACAAAATAACCCGTAGCAAAAGTACTGCCAAAATTATAATTTCTTGTAGCTAACCTTCCTTGAGTTGAATAAGGGGCTATCGCCTGGTTAGAGGTTTGCCCGTAACCGACACGAATTTTCAACGAATTAACAAGATCAACATTTTCCATAAAGGCTTCATTGGCAATATTCCACCCAGCGGAGACTGCAGGATACGTAACCCATTTATAACCGGGTGCTAAACGAGATGAACCATCAGAACGCACTGTAGCAGTAAAGAGATAACGGTCATCATATTGATACATAACCCTACCCATGTAAGATAGTAGTCCGGTAGCTGAATAGTTAGTTCCATAACCTGTAATATCTTCAGAAAGAGCTGAATCTAAATTGTACCATAAGGATTGTTCATTCGGAATATTTCGAACAGATAAATTTACGCCATCATATTCAGTATGTTGAGCTGAAAATAATCCTACGAAGTTTACCTGATGTTTATCAGCAAAAGTTCTGTCAAAAAGTAATTGGTTTTCAATAACATAATCTCTTGTATTAGAACTGTTATAGCTTCCTGATGAAGGGTTAGCCTCATTATAGTTGAAAACCCCGCGACCTGTAAAATTCCCGTCTCTGCTACTACGGAAATTCAGACCGGTATTAATGCGGAATTTTAATCCCTCAACCCAGGGTATTCTAACCTGAGCATATATATTGTTATAGGAACCATAATCCAGTTGTTGATTTTTTCGGCCTTCTCCGATGCGCCCTATCTCATTCCTTGTAGGGATCCAAGAATCGTCAGATTGAGTTTGACGTCGAACCGATGATAGAAAATTTCCATTTTCATCATATGGGCTTAGTAGAGGAGACGCAGCCAATGCGCCATACATACCGACGATACTACTTGTTTTATTGAAGTTCATTACAGAATTTAAGCCAAAACTGAATAAGGAACCAACTTCCTGATCAACCTGAGCTCTTAATGAATATCTCTGAAAACTATCTTCGGGCACAACCGACGTTTCTTTAAAATAACCGAGTCCTAGGTTATATGTACCTTTTTCAGAACCACCCTGGACACTCACATCATGGGTTGTTTGAAGTCCGGTGCCATATAACAGGTCTTGCCAGTCAGTATTATTTGCAAGGTCTTCGTCACCTGCTAGCCCAAAAATTGGAACCCCATTATTATTGGCGGCAACGTCAGCACGCAATTGGATTAGTTGAGCTGCATTCATCATAGGATATTTAGAAAAGACCTCTTTTATTGCATAGTAGGTATTATAAGAAAACGTTGCTTCCTGTCCTTCTCTTCCTGATTTTGTTGTAATGAGAATAACACCATTTGCACCTCTGGAGCCATAGATTGCGGTTGAAGATGCATCTTTGAGTATATCAAGACTTTCAATGTCATTTGAATTAATATCGCTAAGACCACCGGCAAAAGGAATGCCGTTAAGCACTATTAGTGGATCATTGTTTCCGGAAAGCGAACGGACACCACGAATTCGAACTTGTGGAGCAGCTCCTGGCCTGGTGCTAGTTGTCTGGATATTAACACCAGCTGCACGACCTATTAGGGCTTCCTGAAAGTTTGCCGTCTTCACTTCATTCAATTCATCTCCTTTTATTGAAACGACTGAACCTGTTACCGATTCCCTGCGCTGAGTACCATAACCCACAACGACCACTTCATCAAGAGATGCCATGTCTGTTTTCAGGACTACATCGATATCAGTACGTCCCTGAACACTGACTATTTCTTTGAGGTATCCTACAAAGGAAAAAACCAAATTTCCATTTGGAGGTACATCACTAAGTTGATAATTTCCATCAAAATCAGTTGTCACACCTCTGTTGGTTCCCTGGAGGAGTACAGTGACTCCCGGTAAGGGACCTGTTTCATCAGCTACTCTACCAACGACTGAGTTCTGTGCTTGAGCAGTAAAGGTAAAAGCCAGAAACAGAAAGAAAATAATTTTCTTCCAATGTTGATTGTTATTAGTTTGAAGTTTTTGAATCATGTTGTCATATTTTAATTTTTAATTCAGGATT
>Ga0307487_1002973_pt1 | contig 10343 bp, 6 predicted proteins | sample CBIW12metaG_FD_203665 | JGI IMG/M metagenome (GOLD analysis project Ga0307487, IMG submission 203665) | Sea-ice brine microbial communities from Beaufort Sea near Barrow, Alaska, United States - CBIW 1.2 | ecosystem: Environmental > Aquatic > Marine > Coastal | place: USA: Alaska | collected... | reverse complement strand
AGTAGCCTACTTGGTATTTAATTTTTTTTGTGCCCATGTTTTGTTTCCAGTTTGGATTTTTCGAACCTGATTTTTGAGTTCCAGTATTTTGGTCGCAAAAGACTGGTTTTCCTTCACATGGAAGTCTTGGATCAAGTCCAAAAGTTGTGGACTAAGCAAATATATTAGTCAATCTATACAGGAAGAATTCTATGTTTTTCACCCCCCTGAACTGTGTTCTAAAGGCTTTAATTTTTGCATTAAAGGATTCTGCAGATGCATTTGTACTTCTGTTTATAAAGTAATTTAAAATCGATTTGTAGTTTAATGTGATAGATCTTGCTACAATATTGAATGCCTTAAACCCTGATTCTTCTACCAGTTTGTACCAATGTGCCAGTTTAGTGTAGGCAACCCTTATATCCGTCGTTTGGTTATATATATTCCTGAGCTGTTGCACAATCTTAGAGGCCTTTTTGATATCTGGATATAATTGGAATAGGATAATGGCTCTTTCGGTTTGTTTTGAGGTCCAGTCTCCTGGTGATTTAAATAATAAAAATCTACTTCTGGCCAGTAGTTGTTTTCTGGTATCACCGTTGTCAAGGTATACCGATTTATAGCTGATATTTTTATTTTTCGCTTGTTGTATTTCTTGATTTTCCTGATCAATTGCATCCCAGCGATGCTTGATCCTAATATCCTGTAGCGCCTCAATAGCCAGTTTCTGAACGTGAAAGCGATCCGTTACCTGTATTGCTTTAGGAAAGCATTTTTTTGCAATATGCTTCATCGTAGGAGCCATATCCAGGGTTATTTCAGTTACTTTATTCCTTAGGGTTAATGGGATCTTAAGTAATTGTTCAATGATGGGTCCTACTTTGGTTCCGGCCAGTATAGCTACGATAGCCCCATCATTTCCTTTTGCTTTCTTGTTGGTAATAATTGTATATAATTCTCCCTGTGATAGGGCTGTTTCGTCTATGGAGAGCTGCGCACCGATATTTTCAGAAAAAGTGAGCCATTCTTTGGCATGCTTTTTTTGGTCCCATTCTTTAAAATCACTTAAATAATCTTTATACTGACGTTGCAGCTTTTTACCGTTAACACCAAAGAAAGAACCGATGGTATGGCAGTCGGTAGCTTTAGTATTGACTAATTTCTTTTAAAAAAGCAGCGAACTCGGTGGTCATCCGGGTTCCCTGTGCAACTAATCTCCAATCTCTTTGGATTACTTCATCGGTGTTTTTATCCAGCCATCTTCGCCTTTTAACGTGAAGGAAAACGGTGTTCCCTCTCAGCGGAAAATCCTGAATGGTGACTTCCTTATGAAAGCCTTTCGAGGTCACTTTTAGCCATATAAAATGGTACCAAAACCATGTAATTTTTATTAATTACTTGGTTTTTAGGGTTTTATGATTTAATATGATTTGATTAGGTACTATATGAGAACTAAAAGGTTACCTAAAATTAAAAAGGTACCTCGAGGTTACATGTGCTAAAAAAGCGTACATTTAAAAGGATATAGTTGATTTGACTTTCGTCTGAATTATTGTTTAATTAAAAGACGACAACTATGGGAACTACAAACACATTTACCGTGCTTTTTTGGGTAAAGACCGAAAAAGGAGCAACGGAAAGAGGAATTATTTATGCAAGAATAACAGTGAATCAAAAAAGGGTTCTTGTTAGCCTTAAGCGGAAGATTTCATTGGAATTATGGGATTCCAGCAGAAAAAGGGCCAAAGGTCATTCTATTGAGGCCAGGCAGCTTAATCAATACCTGGACCTGGTACAATCCCGGTTTTTTCAGTGTTACCAGGAATTAACTTCAAAAGGGAAATTGATCACTGCGAAATTGGTTAAAGCTATATTTCTTGGTGATGATGAGAATTCCAAAACGCTTCAGGAACTCATTCAATACCATTCCAGAAAAATAGAAAGTACCCTGGCTTCCGGGACTATTCGGAATTTTGGGATAACTGAAGGCTACATCAATAAATTTTTGAGCAAGGAAAAAAATACTTCAGATGTTTACTTAAAAGAGCTGGATTATAAATTCTTATGTGATTTTGAAAATTTTCTTCAGGAATATTATCCCAAAAAGCATCCACGGGCGATGAGCCATAATACGGTGATGAAACACATTCAGCGATTGAGAAAAATGGTGAGAATGGCTTATCATTTGGAGTGGTTAGATAAGGATCCTTTCCGGCGTTGGAAAACAACTTTTGAAAAAAGGGAACGGGAATTTTTATCTGCCAACGAATTGTCCAATCTGGAGACCTATGAGTTTCCTTTAGAAAGATTAGACAGGGTTAGGGACCTGTTTGTATTCAGCTGCTATACAGGAATCAGTTATGTTGACGTAATGGCGCTGTCCCTGGTCAATATTTCCATGGGAATTGACGGGAACAATTGGATTTTTACAAAGCGGCAAAAGACTAAAACACCTATAAAAATTCCCTTGCTTGATCCTGTTTTGGAATTGATTAAAAAATACGCAAATCATCCGGTAACACAGATCACAGGAAGTCTTTTACCAATACTCACCAATACTCACCAATACTCACCAATGAAAAGCTAAATGTATATCTAAAAGAAGTGGCAATTCTTTGCGGGATTAAAAAAAACCTTACTTTCCATATGGCCCGGCATACTTTTGCAACAACTGTAACTTTAAGTAATGGGGTGCCCATAGAGACTGTTTCCAAGCTTTTGGGTCATACAAAGATAGCAACAACTCAAATTTATGCAAGGGTACTTGAGAATAAGTTAAGTAAGGATATGAATGACTTGAGGGAGGTTTTAAGATTGAGGAATGAACTAAAGAACAAAAGTTAAAATTATTTTTTCTTTTGTGTGGGTGTCTAAAGAAAATATTCGAAATCTGCGAGCGATCTGGATAGGATAAAAGATCTATCCTTTTTACTCTTATTTAAAAAAATAAGCAGTTCTAATGCCAAAAAGTTATTGGGTTGGCAACCAAAAAACAGTTTGCGAGAAACCCTGCCTAAAATGATCAAAAAATTAATATATGTTCCAGTGTAAATAAACTGGAATAATAATTAGAATTTAATTTTCAATAGTTTTAAACTGGCAGTTTTTTGGCTAAAAACCAGGAGTTAAGCATATTTACTCGTGTTAATAGTCTGTTATTTAAATATTTAACATAAGGTTTTATTAAGAATTCGCGTACCTTAGAGAACAGGTAAAGTATTAATTAATTTATAAACCTAAAAAACCATGGCCATACAAACGGTTAATCCAAACACAAATAAGACTGTAAAGTCTTTCGAAAAAATGACGGAGAATACAGTTGATGCTAAAGTGGCGAAAGCCCAACTGGCTTTTACAAACTGGAAAGAAACCAGTTATAAACAACGAGCCGATCTCCTGCATAAAGTAGCAACCCTCATGCGCGTTAAAAAATCTGAACTCGCTAAAACCATCACATTAGAGATGGGAAAACTCCTCGCCCAAGCAGAAGGAGAAATTGACCTGAGTGCCGATATCTTTGATTATTATGCCGATCAAAGCGAAACGTTTCTGGCAGATAAAGTCCTCGATCCTGAATATGGAACCGCCATTATTCGAAAAAGTCCTATTGGCGTATTGTTAGGCGTGATGCCCTGGAATTTCCCATATTACCAAGTAGCGCGCTTTGTTGCTCCCAATATTATGGTGGGCAATACAATCCTGCTAAAGCATGCCTCCATAGTACCGCAATGTGCTGCTGCCATTGAAGAACTCTTCAATGAAGCAGAAGCGCCTGAAGGATTGTACACAAATCTGTTTATTTCCGGCAAACGTGCATCTGCATTGGTTTCGGACAAAAGAATAAAAGGTGTTTCCTTAACGGGAAGTGAAGAAGCCGGTGCAAGCATTGCCAAAGAAGCGGGAAAACATTTGAAAAAGGTTGTGCTTGAACTTGGTGGTAATGATGTGTTTATTATTCTGGAAGATGCCGATATGGAAAAAACAGTAGAGTGGGCAGTTGTCGGCAGAATGAATAACAACGGTCAATGTTGCGTAGCCTCCAAGCGATTCATCGCGGTGGAAGCAATTGCGGACACATTTATTCAAAAATTTAAGGAGAAGCTATCAAAAATGAAAGTAGGTGATCCGATGGATCCCGCCACAGAATTGGGCCCTTTAAGTAGTGAAGCAGCAGCCGTTCATTTGGCTGATCAAGTGAAACGTTCGGTTGATGAAGGCGCAAAGGTTTTGTTAGGAGGTAATCGTGCAGATCGTGAAGGTGCCTTTATGGAACCAACGATACTCACCGACTTAAAACCTGATATTGCTGCCTATCATGAAGAGTTATTTGGCCCGGTTGCATCCTTCTATGTGGTGAAAGACGAACAGGCTGCTATTGATCTGGCTAATGATTCTGATTTTGGTTTGGGTGCATCCATATTTACGCAAGACATTGATCGTGGCAAAAAAATAGCGGATCAGATTGATACCGGAATGGTATTTATTAACCATCCTACCTGGACGCAAGCCGATCTTCCTTTTGGAGGAACAAAACGCTCGGGTTTTGGTCGCGAACTTTCGGAATTGGGGATTCAGGAGTTTGTCAATAAAAAACTGATTCGGGTAAGTGAACTAAATGATCCGTTTTAAAAAGTGAACTCCAGGTGGAACCGCCATTCTTTTTGTTGCTTGCAATGAAAACAGATGATGCTATAAAAGTAATTTTCACATGGTCGATGCAAATAAAAATATAAACTAATCTAACAATCATAAGGATAAATGATACAGAGAGATCCTTAACCTATTGGCTGGAGGTTTGGTTCCAATAAAAGGTCACTTTTTGAATCCGCAAGTAACTGATAAAAATGTTCTTGCGGATTTTTTTATGCTTTTGTACCGCCCATTGTGTGGTCACATAGCCAGCTTTTTCTACTTTCATAGGGCTGATAGATAGGAAAACAAGTCCCATCAGAAGGACAAGACAGTCCCAATAAAATTCAAAGGAAGACTTTACTATATTTTGAACTGTTTCCGACTGAATTGAGAACAAGGATTTACAAAAACTCTAAATTTAAAAGCTGTGACAAGTAGGTTCTTGGTATATTTTTTGTCCATCCGGAGGCATGGAACAACCGAATGAAAATAAGACACAAAAAGAAGGCTTCGTTGCTGTACGTGGAGCACGACAACATAATCTTAAAAATGTAACTCTGGAAATTCCCCGTGACGCTTTGGTAGTATTTACCGGGGTTTCTGGGTCGGGCAAATCTTCACTTGCTTTTGGCACCTTGTATGCCGAAGCTCAGCGAAGGTATCTCGAATCTGTGTCACCCTATGCACGGCGACTTTTTAATCAAATGCCAATACCGGAAGTAGATGAAATCGAAGGTTTGCCTCCAGCAGTTGCTTTACAGCAGCAACGAGGTTCAGGAACTACACGATCCTCTGTCGGCTCCGTTACCACATTATCAAACTTGTTGCGCATGTTATATTCCCGCGCCGGGGATTATCCAGCGAATCAACCTCTTTTATATGCTGATTCATTTTCAACTAATACAGTTGAAGGTGCCTGCTCTCAATGTCATGGACTAGGTAAAGTCTACCAAGTAACAGAAAAAAGCATGGTTCCTGATGATACTTTAACAATCCGGGAAAGAGCAATAGATGCCTGGCCCACTGCATGGCAGGGAAAAAATCTTCGAGACATTCTAGTCACGCTTGGTTACGATGTTGATGTTCCTTGGAAAGATCTTCCTAAAAAAGACCGTGACTGGATCTTGTTCACAAATGAACAGCCACAGGTGCCGGTATACCGAAACTTAGACCGTGACGAGGTACAACTTGCCATTAAAGAAAAGAGGGAACCAAGTTATATGGGTACCTACACGGGTGCCAAAAAACATGTATTGCACACATTTGCAAATACGCAAAGTGCTTTGATGAAAAAACGCGTATCGAAATACATGCTAAGCAGCGAATGTCCTACCTGCAACGGCAAACGTTTACGTCGCGAATCCCTTTCCGTGACTTTTGCTGGTTATGATATTGCCGACATTTCAAGACTGCCCCTGAAGAAGTTACTTTCTATTTTCTCTCCTTATGGAGAGGGCTCGGCACCTGGCTTGGCTAAATTGGGCGAAAAGCATAAGGAAAAGGCAATGGTAGCACAACGGATTGCCGAAGACCTTGTTGCGAGAGTAACTGTTTTATTGGAATTAGGACTTGGCTACTTATCCTTGGAGCGCAGCACACCTAGCCTTTCTCCTGGTGAGCATCAACGTTTAAGACTGGCGACCCAGGTACGCAGTAATTTATTTGGGGTGGTGTATGTATTGGACGAGCCTTCTGCAGGATTGCATCCCGCTGATACCGAAGCTTTATTAAAAACTTTGGATAGATTGAAAGCTTGCGGTAATTCGCTTTTTATCGTCGAGCATGAGTTAGATGTGATTCGCCATGCAGATTGGATAGTAGATGTAGGTCCGGATGCCGGCGAAGGTGGTGGAGAAATTTTATACAGTGGTCCACCGGCCGGTTTAAAAACCATTTCAAGGTCTAAAACAAGGGAACATCTTTTTAATGATCTCCCTTTTGAAAAGTCTAAACCCCGGAAGCCTTCTGGATGGCTGAAATTAAGTGGAGTTACCAGAAACAATTTAATAAACCTTGAGGTGTTATTTCCTTTAGGCGTATTGACGAGTGTTACTGGGGTTTCAGGCTCGGGTAAAAGCAGTTTGGTGAGCCAGGTTTTGGCAGAATTAATGTCCACCCAATTAGGAAACAACCTTTCTGCCGAAGAGGAAGTAGAAGATGTCTTACAACAGGATGTTGTAGCGACGCTGGGTGGTAAAATTACCGAAGGTTCAGAAAACATAAAACGTATGGTCGTGGTCAATCAGAAACCGATTGGTAGAACACCGCGTTCCAACCTTGCGACCTACACGGGCTTGTTTGATGTGGTCCGAAAATTATTTGCATCAACAAAATTAGCTAAAACGCGTCATTATAATGCCGGTCGCTTTTCATTTAATGTTGGAAAGGGCCGTTGTCCCAATTGCGAGGGCGAAGGCTTTGTTATGGTTGAACTATTGTTTCTACCAAGTGTCTATGCTCCCTGCCCTGTTTGTAACGGTACTCGTTATAATGCTGAAACCTTGGAAATTACGTATCATGAAAAAAATATCGCCCAAGTTCTTGGCATGACCGTAAATGAAGCTGCAGGATTTTTTGAGAAAGAAGACCGGGTAAGTCGCACCCTTAAAGTATTGCAGGAAGTAGGTTTGGGCTATTTACGTTTAGGCCAACCGGCAACTGAGCTCTCCGGTGGAGAAGCGCAGCGCATAAAGCTTGCAAAAGAACTCCAGCGCTTGAGCCGGGGGAATACGCTTTATATTTTAGACGAGCCAACTACGGGCTTGCATCCAACAGATATTGAAAAATTACAAGGTCAACTGGCGAGTTTAGTTGATGCAGGAAACAGCGTAATTGTAGTAGAGCATGATATGCAGGTAGTGGCTGGAAGTGATTGGATTATTGACATTGGTCCCGGAGCCGGAGAAGAAGGTGGTAAAGTGGTGGCAGCAGGAACGCCAGAAAAAGTCGCAAAAAATAAACAAAGTAAAACAGCAATTTATTTAACGAGAACATTAAACGGTCACCTTTAAATCATAAGAACGATTTACGAAATCAGGATTTGTTCCTATCCAATTAGCACTGAACAAAAACAAAAATTATACTCGATCGCTGATTCGAAAACTTAAAAAACAGGTGCTGGTTTATTTATTTGCGCATCAATATCTATTTTTTTATAAACCTCGAAGAAATTTCTAAGCGCTCCATATTTTTTTAATTTACATACGGACATCTCTATGTAGAATTAATATTTTAGAGGCCGGGAAACAATAAATAATCAAACATTAAAGACCTGAGAATCATATTTAAATTCTGGTTTTTTATAACTATTTCGTGATTTGATATAACCGACTTTAATTCGATCAGGTCAATAGTGATATTTGCTTCCTGGACTTTCCCAGACGTTTTACCGCGTCTTCAAACACTTTGAGAATAATTTGCTCCCAGTTTTTCGGGTGATGGTGATATACATAATGAATTATTTATAAAAATCAGGATGAGTGTCGTCTTCCTCATAATCCTTTTTTTTCTGATTCCATTTTTTGTTTTTTGGATCTGCAGCTTCCATAAGTGATTCCAGAATGGCAAAAGTGGGGTTTACTTTATTCTTTTCGATGTTCTTTATGATCGCTATAAGCGCATTGATACTGCTCATTAGATTGTTTTCCAGGGATTTCATATTAGGTCCCAATGACTCTGATGGAGATATTTTGTTTTGATCAAAAAAATCCATCATTATAGTCAGGGTCTCGGAATGAGATCCGGCAATCTGTTCAGAAAATTTCCGAAACCTTTTGGCTGTTTTGATGTTTAATTTTATGCGTTAATACGAATTCATAGCCTTAATTTTTTGTTCGATGGTCCCCTTAAGCCCCGTATTTATTGGCTTTCGGGAGGGGAGGAGCCACTCTTTTAAAGAAACTTAGCTCCCGGGCAACAAATTTTTATTTTAATTAATTGATTTATAGGTTGTTGGAAAAAGGGGAAATACCTTAACATCGCGCAGCGTGTTACCCTCTTGCTGTTCCACTTTTGTTTCCCTAAGGACAAAAATATCATACAAATTTACCCGGACCATCAAAGAGTCTTAGAACAAAAATTTCCATTAAAATTTGTAAATATCACCCATTATTTATGAAGTAAAATTCGAAAATTCACAACACAGAATCAGTTGAAATCCTTTGTAATTCAGTTGTTTAAGGTACATATTATTTCTTTTTTGGTAAGTAGAGAATTCATTTTTAGGCGAAATTAGATTTGATATTTAATGGTATGAATTGGTGTTTTTAAAGCTGATTGAGTCGGCTGAAAATGGCAAATAGTATCGAATAATACCAATCTGTTTTTTTAACACTTTTTGCAATTTTTCAAATGATTTACTTTTTATATCCGGAGCGTTTTCCATTTTTGATTTTCAGGTTGAAAAAGGGAATACAGGTTGAACTAAACAATATCCCTGTTTTGTTTTGATTTACTTCCCATAGAGTATCCTATGTTTAAAGCAAATTTTTTATCATAATTTTTCTTTATTGTTAGAACTTTATTACGAGAGAGAAGGAGGTGATTTACTTATTATATCTTGAGCGTTTTCCTTTTTTGATTTTTTGTATCGTTCCATTTTTGAGAGTCAATTTCGGTTTTACAAGACTGTTTTTTTGATTTACTTCCCATAGCGCCATCGCGTAACCTATTTTTGCTTTCAAAAATAGGTAAGCGTGGTGGGGCGGTAGTGAAAACAATAACTCCGCCTCGAAAAAATTCAGTATTTATAGAACGCTATAAAACGGGGAATATCCGTTTTTGGTTCCTTGTTAAAAAAATCCGCATCTGAAGGAATAGGTGTTATGAGGCATATTTCATCGTATCAACAAAAGGTGTTCCCCTTCCAGCTACAGCAAATGCCCTGGACAACAATTTGTTCCTTATGATGTTTAATGTGCTCATTTTGTGTTTTCCTTTATCCAGCCTCTTTTTATAATAAGCCTTCATTTCCGGATTGCACCGAATGGCACAAACGGCGCACATATGTAATAATGCCTTGCCTTCCTTGTTAGCCAGATGGCTTACTTTATTCCTACCTTTGATACTGGTTCCGGATCTATTGGGGAATGGGGCAATGCCAGCATAGGAAGCAAATTTCCTCCAAGTTCCAAAAGCAGTAAAACCAATGGTATAGACAATCAGGAACCGGGCCGTCACTTTTCCTATACCCGTTATTCCAGTGAGTAGTTTTTGAAGTCTTTCGAGTTCGGGATCCTGAGATATGATTCTTTCTATTTCTTTTTCAATACCAGCTATTTGGACAGCGATTGCATCTACCATGGCCTGCTGTGCAACAAATAGTACTTCCTCATCTTTCAGTACCCTTTTCTGTTCTTTTAGATTAGCTACATATCCCGCACGGTGTACCACTAAATTTCTGCGTAACGACATTAGACGTTTGAGCGTTGCAAGTGATTTGCTGGGCAAATGGTAAGGGGTAATTTCCTCACGGATCCTATAGCCATATAGCGCAATGCGTTTGGCATCGGCCTTATCGTCCTTTCCTCTTGCAATACCCAATGAACGCCTTATTTCAAGACCGGAGCCTACGAACATGTAATAGTTACTATCATTTAGATAGTTGATTAATTCAAATGTATAGAGTCCAGTGTCCTCGAATACAAACAATACCTGTTTTTTTTTAAAACTTGAATTGCTTAATGCCCAATCTGCCAGTTGACCAATACCTTTTAAATTGTTGCTAAAAACAT
>Ga0307487_1002972_pt1 | contig 10344 bp, 10 predicted proteins | sample CBIW12metaG_FD_203665 | JGI IMG/M metagenome (GOLD analysis project Ga0307487, IMG submission 203665) | Sea-ice brine microbial communities from Beaufort Sea near Barrow, Alaska, United States - CBIW 1.2 | ecosystem: Environmental > Aquatic > Marine > Coastal | place: USA: Alaska | collected... | reverse complement strand
ATCAAAAAACACGGAAGGAGAGCCGTTAGTGTTTGTAAATATGGACTTGATTACCTCTCCAGGGTATTGCTGACAGGGTATAATGAACTAAATATTAACTTATTGCAATTTTTGTCATGTACTTAGCTGAAATTCATAAAATACGGTTCCCGGTCAATCTCATTTACATAATTTTGTTCCAGCCAGGCCCGCTGCACTTTTTTAACTTTGCTTGTTTTCCAAATATAGGCATACCGCTCGGTCCCATAGGGCGTACTGTTTGTGGGATCGCTAATCACATAATCCCATTTTGAGCCTTTCCTGTTGAGTTCATCGGCCAGCCGCGCAACGGCCTGCGCTCCACCATAGCCAGCCACTACTTCCTGAATGGCGATGATGTCAAATTCTTTGAGACTATTGGCAATAAAATTTACTTCCTGCTCAGACTTTGTCTTCCCGAAATTCTGAAGGTTCCAGGAACTGATTTTAACCTGGGCAATTAAGGATGCATTCCAAAAAATAAGAAAAAGGCTGAGAAATAGAGTTTTAAAGAATCTGTGCGGGGAAAATTTCATTGAACCGGATCTGTTGAAAATTAAATGTTTTTATGCTGAATTAAGCACTTTGTGATTTCAGCAAAGTACAGCTATTAAAGGAAGCAGGGCTAAAAATAACGTCTTATTAAGTTTAGCCACGAATACACTAATGTTAAAATAAAAGTTTATGTTTTAGAATAATATGGATTATTTTATAGATCTCTATTCAATTGCGATTTAGCTTCGTTTCTTTTTAACCGCAAAGCTCGCCAGGAGAAAAAACACAAAGGGCGCAGAAGAAAATGAAAGCGGAAATAATGCAATCGGATAATTATTGAATAGGAAATGAGAATGGGACTATTTGACAGAAGTATCTAATGAGATTGAAAGCCTTTGCGATCTTTGCGGAAACTTTGCGCCCTTTGCGGTTAAAAAAAGCTGGTTTCTACAATTTTCTAAAACTTCATCCAAAAAGATTTTATAAAATTATTAGTGCATTAGTGGCTTAAAAAACGCCATAAAAAGTTTAGCCACGAATACACTAATGTTAAAATAAAAAAAATGGATCCCTGGCCGGATTTAAATAGATTGAAATTTTCCAAATACAATTTCATCCAATAGGATTTTATAAAATTATTAGTGCATTCGTGGCTTAAAAAATGAGAAACTCTACAGTTCTTGCCTATTTAATCAGAAAAGAAAAGACCTATAAAAAACCAGAATTTACAGTTAAAAATGACACAATCCATATTCTTTTGATAATTTTGCCTTTCAATATTTTCAGATGCAAATCACAGGAAAACGATATCTCGATTATTCGTCATTTATCAAATTGAACTTCGGGGAACGGGTTCAAAAAATATCATTGGATGTCGGGTTCACCTGCCCAAACAGGGACGGTTCAAAAGGTTACGGTGGCTGTACTTATTGCAACAACAATTCCTTTAATCCGGGTTATTGCGAACCTGAAAAAAGTATTACCCAACAGTTGGAACAAGGAATCGCTTTTTTTTCAAAAAGGCATAAATATCAAAATTACTTCGCCTATTTCCAGGCTTATACAAATACCTTTTCAGATATTGAATCGCTTAAAAAAATGTATGATGAAGCACTGGCTTTTACCGGGGTTATTGGGTTGATCATTGGCACGCGGCCCGATTGCATTTCAGATGAACTTATTGATTATTTGTCATTTTTATCGAAAAAACACTTTATTTCCCTGGAATTTGGCGTTGAGAGTACGCTGAATAAAACCCTGCTTGCCATTAACAGATGTCACACTTTTGAAGATTCCAAAACTGCTTATGAAAATTGCGCCGATAAAGGCATTCATCTTGGCACTCATTTAATTATTGGCCTGCCCGGAGAAACAAGGGCAGAGTTGCTGAACCACGCGACAGAAATCTCTAAACTTCCTATTGAAACCCTGAAAATGCATCATCTGCAAATTGTGAAACAAACGGTCATGGCGGTTCAGTACAAAAGAGATCCGGAGAGTTTTGACTTGTTCACTTCTGAAGATTATATAGATTTTATAAGCGATTTCATCGGTTATTTAAGACCGGACATCAGCATTGAAAGGTTTGCCAGTGAAGCTCCTTATGATTTGTTGATCGCCCCGAAATGGAACCAGATGAAGAATTTTGAAGTTGTCGCTAAAATTGACCAGAAACTGGCAGAAAAAAACACCTGGCAGGGGAAATATTATGAAGGATAAATTTAAAGTTCATAAATTTTGAAGTGCCTAAATTGCCTAAAGAAAAGCAGTTTAAATCAGAAGTTTTGAGTACATCAAAATGCTCATAATCTCAGGAGTTTCAGGCGACGTTGCCCTCCTAATTTTTATTGAGCTGTTCCAGTCTCACAATTTCTTCTATTGAAACCCCGTCTATTAAAACGTCCTTTAAAACTGCAGCTCCATTTTTTATCATGACCAACGCATAAGTTACCTTACTTGTATCCTGCAATGACTTACTGTAAGCCTGTTCAGCATCATTTGCCTTGAATTCTTCCATATAAAACCTGTCGAAAGGCAAATCAATGACCAGCTTTACAAACCGATCCAATATATCGGGATTTGTCAACCTCAATTTTGTTTTTAAGAAATCCTGTGTGTTTGAAGGTTTCTCTTTTGAAATATTATTGATGCCGGCAAATCCATCATCATAAGTAAAAAATGTAACATATACGGTTTCCCTATCAGTCCAGAATTGATTGTCTTCCACATCAATAGTGTTGTTTACATAATTCAGGGTGATATACTTGCCCCTAAACGGGTCGCTGGGATCTATGGGTGCGATTTTGAATTTATATTCTGTTCCCGTTGCCAACACGTCTTCCCGGTCAAATATCATTTTGGCGGGAACGTACAGCTGGGCTAATGCAACAAGGATAAAAAAGAACAATATTAGTTTCCTGTTAATCATTTGTCTTTCTTTTTTTAAGCATCCGGTAATTTGTCGCAAAGAATCCAACTCCAACCAGGACAAACAAAATTCCCCTAAGGATAAAACTCAGGTCGGCATCAAAAAACCTGCAAACAATCAGGGCGGTAATTATTAGTAAGCCGTAATTCACGATTCCCAAATGATCATTTTTAACCCCTTCCATTATTTTAAATATCCCTATCACCAAAACAAAAGCGTTTATAAGTACCGCGCTAAAAAGTGTAAAGAGCCCCAGATAAAAGATTGGAATAAAAAAGAAAAAAACGGTTTCCATTATATCTAATTCTGATTGTTGAAAGAAAATAAGCACTAAGGCCAATATTGTGAGGATAAGCGCAGCTAAAAATTCCGGGGAACCAATTGAAAAGGAGTACAGGAAATCGCCGGTTCTTAAATCCGTCCAGAACCAATCAAAACTCAGTGCGAGAAGCAATCCAATTGTACCCAGTGAACCCACTATTTTGTATGCGTTGTTCAGGGTGTTTTGGAATTCGAAAAATAGGGAGTTTCCAATTATGCAGAACATTCCAAAAAGACTGAAATATGAAATATACATCAACCCGGCTGTGTTATCGGCCAATGTCCCAAGGCTTATAACTATTGAGAGCGGAATTATCCAATTATGGAAGATCATAAAATTGCTTCCGGGCCTTTTCATAAATAAAAGGTAATAATGAGGCAAAGCACCCAATAATAATAACCAGTAAAAATAGGTCTCTGAAGAGTGAAATGACCAATAGCCGGTCTCACAGGCATAATAGGTTATTCCAATTAAATAGAGCAAGGAAGCAACTGAGGATCTCATAATGTAAATAAGGGGAAGACAAAGTAGCATCCAGAGCAGCATGAACGAACCGAGATTTCCCGGGATATTGTAGATCTGGCTTACAAGGCTTAAAACCGCGCCAACTGCGAAAAATAAAAAGGTGGTTGCGCTTTCTCTCCATACAACACTGTCCTGTTTTTTGATCAGGGTAAAGCCGCAGAGAATTTGCCCGATAAGGAGTGGAAGAAAAGCGAAGGATGTTTTTGTGATTTTGGAAAGTTCATCCCAGTTATGGGCAATGATCAGGATAATCCCAAGGCCTACCAAAATTGCCCCCAGAATTCCAAAAACGATAAAAAGGCGGTCCTTTGACAATTCTGCCTTTTCCGCATAGTACTCACGAATTTTAAACGCCTCCTGATTTGTTATAATTCCGGCATACCGAAGTTCATCTATGTCTTTTAGAATCTTCATTTCATTTTATAAATGTAAACCTGGTCAAAAACCCTTAGTGTACTTAAAATTTGCCTCATCGTTAACTGAAGGATTGCTTTAGTGGGAAATGGCATTTTCTTTATTTTCAATGCAATCTAACCTATTTTTTTAACTTCCTTAAGAAATGAAAACAGCGCGTGTATTCTGCTGAGGATCAATTATTTTTATTTGAGAATACTTCTGTTTTTAGTACGCCCGATTGATATTTAAATTAAATAGTTCTGCCGAAATGTTCCAATTTTGAATTGTTTTTTGCTTTTCTTATCTGTCAATTCTCTCATAAAAGAAACTTAAAACCTTTTCTTCAATATTTAATATGATTTATCTTTAGAATAGAAGGGATCAATTCCGATAGGAAAAAGTCAGTTATTCTATTTTTAATAAGGTAAAATAATCGAAAAAGGCTACTTTAAAGTTGCAAAAAAATCTTTGTGATCCTTTGTGCTTTTCGTGTCTTTGTGGCAATAAAATTACGGGATCCTCTTTGCCACCAAGACTCTAAGTCTCAAAGTTGCACCAAGAAAAGCTTTCTTGCTTTCCAGGTTTTCCCTAAACAGAACCTGTTTTTTTTATTCGTATTTTAATAAAATAACAGCAAATTTCCCTGAATTTGCCTACAATTTTCTAAGACAGTACAAAAGAATATGAACATTGCCTGAATTATTCAAAAGTCATGGTGAGATCATATTGATGACATGAACGGGTATTAATAAACTTAAATTCAAACAAAAATGAAAACAGATCTTTTAATAAATTTTTCCATTGACAGGGAAAATAAAAAAATAAGTGTAAAAAGGGAATTTGCGGCGCCAATCTCAAAGGTGTGGGCTGCCTGGACAGAAAGCCGGCTCCTGGACCAATGGTGGGCCCCGAAACCATGGAAGGCCAAAACCAAAACGATGAATTTTAAAGAAGGTGGTTACTGGCTGTATGTGATGGAAGGACCGGATGGCACAAAACATTGGTCACGGGCAGATTATAAAGAGATCACACCCTTAAAAAGTTTTTCAGGCAGGGATGCATTTTGTGACGAAAAGGGAACGATTGACCCTGCATTTCCCAGATCACTTTGGAAAGTTGAATTCAGTGAAAAAGAAAATTCAACAGTAGTTTCAATAGAAACAAAGTTTGGTGAGCTTTCTGATCTTGAAAAAACGCTTGAAATGGGCTTTAAAGAAGGATTTACGGCTGCCCTGGAAAATCTTGATGAATTGTTGAATTCGGGGTGGAAATAATTCAACCCAAAATTGAAACCTTCCAACAATGCGGAATGCGGGAATTTGAAAGAACCGGGATTTACCCGGAGTATTTCATTTTTAATCTTCCCGGAACCCGACATTGATGGAGACTTATGCAAAATGCGAACTGTTAATGAGGACAGTTCATTATCCAATTGGATAGAACCTGAATCTATGTTTTTTGAAATGTGTGATTAAACCTGAAAATTATTGTGTTCTAAAAAAAATGGTGAAAAAATTATTAAACGCGGAGCGCATAAATAAAAGCATTATTCTACCTGATGAGCAGATTCAAACTTCTTTTCACCTCATTATTTTGATAAATATGAGCCGGATAAAAGCACTGTTTTTTTATTACTTAAGTAATAAAACCTATTATTCCTTCTCCAAAGACTTAATATCTATTACAAACCTGTACTTGACATCGCTTTTAAGCATTCGCTCATAAGCAGTATTGATATCCTGCATATCGATTAGTTCCACATCACAAACAATGTTGTGCTCCCCGCAAAAATCGAGCATTTCCTGGGTTTCTTTAATTCCTCCTATCAACGAGCCGGCTAATCTTTTTCTCTGAAAGATCAGCTGTCCTCCATGCACGGGTTCTACTGGTTCTACCGCACCCACAATTACCATAGTGGCATCGCGCCTGAGCAAACCCAGGTATGGATTGAGATCATGACCTACCGGAATGGTGTTCAGCAGAAAATCAAAAGAATTGGCGTGCCGTGCCATATGGGCTTTGTCTTTCGAGATCAGTACATGGTGTGCACCGAGTTCCCTGGCAGCTTCACTTTTTGAAGGAGAGGATGTGATCACTACAACTTCGGCTCCCATGGCCTTGGCGAATTTCACTCCCATATGTCCCAGGCCTCCCAAACCTATGACGCCTACCTTATCCCCTTTTTTGACATTCCAGTGCCTTAGCGGGGAATAGGTTGTGATCCCTGCACAGAGAAGCGGAGCGGCAGCTTTGGCATCCAGATTTTCGGGAACGTGCAGCACAAAATCCTTGTCGACCACGATCTTTTGGGAATAGCCTCCAAAGGTCATGCCGCCCATATATTTGTCAGGCCCGTTATAGGTAAAGGTTGATCCTTTCTCACAGTATTGTTCCAGGCCTTCTTCACAGGCGCTGCAGTGTCGGCAGGAATCTACCATACAACCCACTCCCACAAGTTCGCCCTCTTTAAAATTGGTTACCTTATTTCCTACCTTTAGGACCCGGCCAATGATCTCGTGGCCAGGCACCAGTGGATACTCGCTCATTCCCCAGTCATTTTTCACAAAATGAAGATCGGAATGGCATACCCCGCAGTACTCAATATCTATATAAACATCATTCTCCTGCACTTCCCTGCGCTCCAATTCAAATGGTTTTAAAGGAGCCGCTACATCGTGGGCCGCGAAGGCCTTAATCTTACTCATAATTTGAATTTTAAATTGTTACTTCCCTAAAGTACAGAAAAAATGAGAATAACCGATGTAAATAAATTCTTACAATAAGGACTTTTTGGGAAAAATTAAAGGATTTGCGGAAATCAACGGGAGAAAAAAACGTGAATAAAAATAGGGACGATTGAGAAAAAAAATATTGTGTAAAAAAAATAGTCCGCTCCAGATTGCTTTCCGGATGGCAGATTGATGCAAAAATTAACTAAGGAATCTTCGGAAGAAATCAAAGAAGTTGTAAAAAAAAGATTGAATTTTGCCAAACCCAATAAGTGAATTAATGAGGTCAGGGGAAGATCACATTAAGGAAATAATGGCCACGACCACCCATTTTTCAGGAATCCCTTCAAAATAATAGACAACCTTTCCATACCTGTCCTTGAGTTTTAATTCCTGTCCGTCCAGAAAGTATAACTTTTCACCATAACGATCCTTTGCTTTTATGGTAAATCCGTCAAAAAAATAGACTTTTTCCCCATACCTGTCTTTTCGTTTCACCTCATTTCCTTCGATAAATACCAGCGACTCCCCATACCTATCTTTCCGCTTCAAACTTCTCCCATCCCAGAAATAGAGTTTTTCTCCGTAACGATCATTCATTTTGACAGTATACCCATCGACAAAAAAGAGTTTTTCCCCATACCGGTTTTCAGCCCGAATAGCCTGGGAAATTCCTGACAATGAGATAAGGAAAAAACTTAAGAACAGAAAGGTTCGTAACATGGAGTTTGGAGTTTGGAGTTTGGGGTTTGGAGTTTGGGGTTTGGAGTTTGGAGTTTGGAGTTTGGATTTTGGAGTTTGGGGTTTGGGGTTTGGAGTTTGGATTTTGGAGTTTGGGGTTTGGAGTTTGGAGTTTGGGGTTTGGAATTTGGAATTTGAAATTTGAAAAATTAACTGTTTTCACCCATTGCCGCGAGAATATTCTTCACCGCTTTTTGGGTGCTTTCATCAAGATCTTTGATGTAATACAGAAAATTTTCCACCTCCATTTGGCGGTGTTGGGTGTTTTCAGAAATAAAATTGGCTTCGCTATCATCGAACAGCGGTTTATCGATCTCTTTTTCAAAAACCATCATTATATTTCTGTGCCTGGGATCTTCTTTGATAATTTTAAACAGCTCTATGATCTTACTTTTCTCACCTTCTATCACTTCAAAAAAATTGCCGCCGGAATAAACAAGCAAGCCGTTCACTCCCTCATTATTGTTCCTGATCTCGGTTTGTTCCAAAAGTTCCGCAACTTCATCCCGGTTGAGATCTCTGTTTGCAGTGCTTACATAGCTTATGGCGAATCTCATACCTTAGATTTTCATATTTTCATATTTTTTCTAAAGATAATGCTAATATTGTAACTTAGTTCATAAAATTTTGAGTACCTAAAATAAAGAAAATTAAATTTTAATGGCGGTAGAATAGGTGAATTTTTTTACTGTTCATACAAAGCTAATTTCCAAATAACTATGCTGATCTGATTCATATTAGGCACTTTTATTTTTTCTTATAACTCGAAGCACTGATTAGTCACCTGATATTTTTTACTTCCTGAAAATTTCACAGCTCCGGAATAAATTTAAAAGAGTTGCTTAATTCTTCAATTTCAGGCTTAGATTGAGATTTTAAACAAAATTCATAAATTTAATCTATAATTAAATAAAATTTATAGATAAAAATTATCATAAAGATTTTTGTAAATTGTACTTTTAAAACTTAAAATTATCAAAAAATGGAAAATAACACAGATCCGAACGCAAAATTATCAGAGGTTAGCAAAAGTGAAAGCAAGTGTCCGTTTAACGGTGAAGCTTCAAAACCAATCGCCGGCGGTGGCAGGAGCAACCGAGAATGGTGGCCAAACCTGTTGAAGTTGAACATCCTCCGTCAACATTCTTCGCTGTCCAATCCGATGGGCGAGACATTTAACTATGCAGAGGAGTTCAGGAGCCTCGACCTGGGAGCGGTAAAAAAAGACATCTTTGAACTTATGACCAAATCCCAGGACTGGTGGCCGGCTGATTACGGTCATTACGGCCCCTTCTTTATCCGGATGGCATGGCACGGTGCAGGCACCTACCGTATTGCCGACGGACGTGGTGGCGCGGGCTTCGGCACCCAACGCTTTGCACCATTAAACAGTTGGCCGGACAATGCGAACTTAGACAAGGCCCGCTTACTGCTTTGGCCAGTTAAAAAGAAATACGGCAGGAAAATTTCATGGGCAGACCTGATGGTCCTCACCGGTAACTGTGCTCTTGAGTCGATGAACTTCAAGACCTTTGGTTATGCCGGCGGCCGTGAGGATGTTTGGGAGCCTGCGGAAGATATTTATTGGGGTTCTGAAGGCGAGTGGCTGGGAGACAAAAGATATTCCGGTGACCGCGAGCTGGAGAATCCTCTTGCTGCGGTTCAAATGGGCCTGATCTACGTGAATCCGGAAGGTCCCAACGGCGTGCCGGATCCCATCGCAGCAGCCAAAGACATTCGTGAGACCTTTGCCCGTATGGCAATGAATGATTATGAAACTGTCGCGCTTATTGCGGGTGGGCACAGTTTCGGCAAAACCCATGGCGCTGCCGATCCAGGCAAGTATGTTGGCATGGAACCGGCAGCCGCGGGCATTGAAGAGCAAGGTCTGGGTTGGAAAAACAGCTTCGGCAGCGGTAATGCCGGTGATACTATTACCAGTGGTCTCGAAGGAGCCTGGACTACCACCCCAACCAAATGGAGCAATAACTTCTTTGAGAACCTGTTCGGCTACGAATGGGAGCTCACAAAAAGTCCGGCTGGTGCCTTTCAGTGGAAACCTAAGGATGGTGCAGGTGCCGGTACAGTGCCGGATGCCCACGATCCGTCAAAAAGCCATGCGCCATTTATGCTCACTACTGATCTTTCCCTGAAAGTGGATCCCGTTTACGAGCCAATTTCAAGACATTTCTTCGAGAATCCCGATGAATTTGCTGACGCTTTTGCCCGTGCGTGGTTTAAATTGACCCACCGCGATATGGGCCCAAAAGAACGCTATCTTGGGCCGGAAGTGCCTAAGGAAGAACTGATCTGGCAAGACCCAATTCCAGATGTTACATATGAACTGATTGATGATAATGACATCGCTGCACTGAAGGCTAAAATCCTTGATTCAGGACTGTCCGTATCTGAATTGGTATCAACCGCATGGGCCTCAGCATCCACCTTCCGTGGCTCTGATAAGCGCGGGGGCGCAAACGGCGCACGCATCCGGCTTGCCCCACAAAATAATTGGGAAGTCAATAATCCTTCACAACTGGCAACAGTGCTGGAGAAACTTGAAGGTATTCAAAAAGAATTCAATAGTACTCAGTCTTCCGGCAAGATGGTTTCGCTGGCAGACCTGATCGTTCTTGGCGGATGCGCAGGTATTGAGAAGGCAGCGAAAAATGCAGGTCAGGAAGTGACAG
>Ga0307487_1002969_pt1 | contig 10348 bp, 8 predicted proteins | sample CBIW12metaG_FD_203665 | JGI IMG/M metagenome (GOLD analysis project Ga0307487, IMG submission 203665) | Sea-ice brine microbial communities from Beaufort Sea near Barrow, Alaska, United States - CBIW 1.2 | ecosystem: Environmental > Aquatic > Marine > Coastal | place: USA: Alaska | collected... | reverse complement strand
CTTCAAGTTCATTTATTTCACCATCAACAGACGCCAAATGGACGATAGCCGAGAAATGACTTAAATTTCGCAAATGCTCTCCTGAGCCAAATAGATCTGAAAATGACATATTTTAAAGTTTTAGTTGAAACAAATATAATTAAAGCGGGGTGTATGTATCCTTAAAATTTATGTAAAACACTAAAGTATTTATTTTTACATGGAAAATTAGACGGGAAATATAGATTTCCTCCCTCACAGGAAACTAAATCTTTCAAAAATAAAAAAAAGAGGTATTTTTAGAATACCAACATTACTTCTTTAAAATGAGTAAAAAACTTTCGGTCTTAAATTTTCTTTCAGTAATCCTGGTAATCACCGTGAATTACCTTGCCCAGGCTGGGCGATTTAATAACAACACTATTGCCAGTCTGAGCGGGGAATACGATAATTTGTTCACCCCGGCAGGATATGCATTTTCTATTTGGGGAATAATTTTTATTTCCCTGCTTTTTTATGCCGGATTTCAACTATACAAGGCTTTTTCAAGTTTCTTCGACTCGGGTAATATCCTTAAAACCGGATACTGGTTTGTTATTGCCAATTTAGCCAATTCGCTTTGGGTAATAGTCTGGCTGTATGAATACACCCTAATTTCGGTGATCCTGATGTTTATTATTTTAGGGAGTCTTCTAAAAATCGTTTTAAACACCAATATGGAACGCTGGGATGCGCCACTAAAAATAATTGCTTTTGCCTGGTGGCCAATTTGTTTGTACGCCGGCTGGATCGCGGTGGCTTCTATTGCCAACGTGGCCGCTTACCTGTCTAAAATAGGCTGGGACGGCTGGATATTTAACGAAAGCCAGTGGACTGTAATTATGATTCTAATTGCAGTGATTGTAAATTCACTTATGGTTTATAAACGAAATATGCGGGAATTTGCATTGGTAGGAGTATGGGCTCTTATTGCTATTTATGTGAGACATGAAAGCGGAAATCAACTCATTGCCTTTACAGCCATTGGAGGTGCAATTTTACTTCTCGCTTATATCAGTTATCACGGATTTGTCAATAGAAAAACCAACCCTTTTCATAAGTTGCTAAGTGGTAAGGCGAAGCTTTAAAACTCATTATTTCATTCTTGCCCCGGTTATTTTAAATTGCGGTATTTTGCATCACAGGTTTTTGAACCGACAAATTTAATTTGTAAATTTATAATTAGGGATTAAATTTGCAATAAGGATTTGATATTTCGGTTTATTAAATTTTCTTCTTTTCTTCTTTTCTTCAAAATTTCAAAAGCAAAAGAATTGGAAAGTTTTGTAAATTTATGAAAATATGATTGTCATGAAAACGATAGAATTGAAGGTCAATAAAAAAATATACGATAAATTAATGTGGCTATTGGGTCAGTTTAAGTCTGATGATCTCATTATTATCGATAAAAACGCCAAAGATAAAAGTTATCTAAATGATCAACTTAATGAAATTGATAATGGAGATGCAGAGTTCCTTACTTTAGATCAATTGGATTTAATGCTGGATGAAAGGATAAAAAAACATGAAGATTAAAATCCTTTTAAGTTTCTCATTAAAACTTGCAGATCAGGTTGAATTTATTGCCAGAGATAAACCAATAGCTGCCAAAACTTTTAAAAGGGAGGTTTTGAACTCAATTAAGGGTATTGGCGATATGCCTTTTAAAAACAGAAAGTCAATTTATTTTGAAGATGAAAATATTCGCGAGTTGATTTTTAAAGCATATAAAATCATTTATAGGATAAAAAGCGATAAAAATATTATAGAGGTGTTCGGTTTTATAAAACAGGAAAAAACTTTATAATTGCTTTTATTTCAGTGTTATAAAATCCACTTAATATAGATTCCCCATCGGCCGGCTCCTATCACAAAATGTCAAATTCTTTAAACTTTCCCATTTTCCACATTATTTATTGGCTGAAATCAATCAAAATAGTACCGTCTCTATTGATAGAAACATTGAATATTTTGAAGTTAACAGGATTTAACTCCTATCAGGCACTATTCTCAATGCAGTTTCTTACAAAAAACTATAAATTTTTTGTAAAGGAAAGCCGCAGCGGTTATCTTTGCTTCAATGAGTAAAACCATAATTGCCAAATCTTTTGCACAGTCCCTGCAACAGCAGAAACTGCGGGAATCCATTGCCCTTTCCGAACAAAATTCACCTCGAATTCACCTAAAAGGCCTTGTTGGCTCTGCACTTTCCTATGTGCTTGCCAACGCTTTTGAAGAAGCAGACAAACCTTTTTTGCTGGTATTTAACGATAAGGAAGAAGCCGCCTACTATTTGAATGACCTGGAACAACTTGTGGGTGAAAAGAATGTCTTGTTTTATCCCGGAAGTTACCGAAGGCCCTATAAACTTGAAGAAACCGACAATGCGAACGTACTGTTGCGTTCTGAGGTGCTAAACCGGATAAATTCCCTTAAAAAATCGGCAATAATTGTCACCTATCCCAACGCGCTTTTTGAAAAAGTTGTCACACGAAAGGAACTGGAGGATAAAACCTTGAAAATATCCGTCGGTGATCTTCTTTCTATTGATTTTGTAAATGAAGTTTTATTCGAATACAAATTCAAACGGGTGGATTTTGTGACTGAACCAGGGGAGTTTTCGGTTCGTGGTGGGATTATAGATGTTTTTTCCTTCAGCAATGATGAGCCTTACCGGATCGAATTTTTTGGGGATGAGGTAGACTCCATTCGTAGTTTTGATGTGGAAACCCAGCTTTCTACAGAAAAAGTCAAGAAGATCTCGGTGATGCCAAATGTGGAGAATAAAAGGCAGGATGAGGTACGGGAGAGTTTTTTTAAATATATTTCTTCGAATACAGTGATTTTCGTAAAAAACCTGGATTTGCTTTCCGGGGAGATGGACAAACTATTTGAGAAAGCCGAAGAAGCTTTTAAAGATCTGTCAGAAGAAATAAAGCACAGCAAACCGGAAGAACTTTTTTGCACTTCAGGATTGCTATTAAAGCAATTTTTGGATTTTACGGTGGTAGAACTGGGGGATCAGGGATTTTTACAGGGAGGTGGCACAAAGCGCCATGCGCAATCCGGATCGCCAATTCAAAAAGAAGTATTAAGCTTTAACACAAAGCCGCAACCTTCTTTTAATAAGCAATTTGACCTGCTTATTGATAATTTAATCGAAAACCAGGAGGCCGGATATAAAAATTTTATTTTTTGCGCCAGCGATCAGCAGGCAAAGCGGTTTCACGATATTTTTGAAGATCAGGACAGAAAAGTGGAATATAAAACCCTGGTTTTATCCCTTTACCAAGGCTTTATAGACGAAGATTCTAAAATGATTTGTTATACAGATCACCAGATCTTTGAGCGTTATCATAAATTCCATCTAAAAAACGGCTATGCCAAAAAACAGGCAATAACCCTGAAGGAACTCACAAATCTTGAGGTTGGAGATTATGTTACGCATATAGATCACGGGATAGGGAAATTTGGAGGATTGCAGAAGATAGAAGTTGAGGGCAAAAAGCAGGAAGCCATCAAATTGGTTTACGGCGAGCGCGATATTTTATATCTCAGCATTCACTCGCTGCACAAAATCTCAAAATTCACAGGGAAGGACGGGAAACCGCCAAAAATATATAAACTTGGCAGCAATGCCTGGAAGAATTTAAAGGAAAAAACCAAGGCGCGGGTCAAGCATATCGCGTTTAATTTAATTGAACTCTATGCCAAGCGCCGGTTGCAGAAAGGTTTTGCCTTTGGCCCGGACAGTTATTTGCAGAATGAATTGGAGGCTTCGTTTATATTTGAAGATACACCAGATCAAACAACCGCGACAGCCGATGTGAAACTGGATATGGAAAACGACCGCCCAATGGACCGGTTGGTGTGCGGGGATGTAGGTTTCGGAAAAACAGAAGTTGCAATTCGGGCTGCATTTAAGGCAGTAGATAATGGGAAACAAGTGGCTGTTTTGGTGCCAACTACCATCCTGGCATTTCAGCATCATAAAACATTTACCGAACGCTTAAAGGATTTCCCGGTGAGTGTAGATTACTTAAACAGGTTCCGGACGGCCAAAGAACGCAAACAAACCCTGGAGGATCTGGCACAGGGGAGCGTAGACATTATTATTGGAACCCACCAATTGGTGAGCAAAGCGGTTAAGTTCAAGGATCTTGGTTTGTTGATCGTGGATGAAGAACAAAAATTTGGAGTAGCGGTAAAAGATAAACTTAAAACCATCAAGGAAAATGTGGATACGCTTACGCTTACGGCAACTCCTATTCCGCGTACGCTACAATTCAGCCTGATGGCGGCACGGGATCTGTCAACTATTAATACAGCACCGCCAAACAGGTATCCTATTGAAAGCAATTTCGTGCGGTTTTCAGAAGAAATTATCCGCGATGCCATTATTTATGAGATCCAGCGCGGCGGTCAGGTTTTCTTTATCCATAACCGCATCGAGAACATAAAGGAAGTTGCCGGAATGATCCAAAGATTGGTGCCCGATGCAAAAGTGGGCGTGGGCCACGGACAAATGGAAGGGAAAAAACTCGAAAAACTAATGCTGAGTTTTATGAATGGGGAATTTGATGTGCTGGTTTCCACAACAATTGTTGAAAGCGGGCTCGATGTGACCAATGCCAACACGATCTTTATCAATAATTCCAATAATTTCGGATTGTCTGATCTCCACCAAATGCGCGGTCGCGTGGGCCGAAGCAATAAAAAGGCGTTTTGTTATTTTATCACTCCGCCGGATTCGGTAATGACCGATGATGCCCGGAAACGGATGACAGCCCTGGAGCAGTTCAGTGAACTTGGCAGCGGCTTCAACATCGCAATGAAGGATCTTGAAATTCGCGGAGCCGGGGACTTGTTGGGCGGCGAACAAAGCGGTTTCATCAATGAAATAGGATTTGAAACCTATCAGAAGATCCTGAATGAAGCGATTGAAGAGCTAAAAGAAAATGAATTTAAAGAACTTTATGAGGAAAGCGAAAATTTAGGGGATAAAACCTTTGTAAAAGATACCCAGATAGATACCGATTTTGAGTTGTTGTTCCCAGATGATTATATCAACAATATCTCGGAACGCCTTAATTTATATACCGAACTGAACAGCATTAAAACCGAAGTTGATCTGAAAAAATTTGAAGCACGCCTGGTTGATAGGTTTGGTGAGTTGCCTACAGAGGCGATAGATTTGCTGAACAGCGTGCGTATAAAATGGATCGCTTCTAAAATCGGACTTGAAAAGGTAGTGATGAAACAGGGGAAATTTATTGGTTATTTTATTTCCGACCAGCAATCAAACTTTTACCATACCAATGCATTCACAAAGGTATTGAAATATGTGCAAGCCCATTCTCATTCTTGTACTATGAAGGAAAAGAAAACCAGAGCGGGCTTGAGATTGTTGTTATCTTTTGAAAAAATAAATTCAATAAACAAAGCCTTAAAAGTGCTGGAGCCGTTGGATTTTATAACAAACCACGAGGAAGTCTTGTGAGGTCAGAAATTGTAAAACCTCACAAATACTGATACTTGTGAAGTTTTACCCATCAATCTATCGGGGTCTCAAATTATGTTTTTCTGTCCAAAATGCAAAAATGCATCTTTCAAATGTTCTAAACTTGTTCCGGCCTTATTTTTAATAATCGCCACAATGTCAAATCTCACTTCCACATCCAAATCGTGTTCATTTACAAAATAATCCACGGCTTTTACGAGGTTTTGAATTTGTTTGGCTTTTACAAATTCCTGTGGGTCTCCAAAATCCGGCGTGCTGCGGGTTTTAACTTCAATTATGGCAAGTGTCTTGCCTTTACGAGCTATGATGTCAACTTCAGCTTTTTGATAAATAAAATTCCGGGCAACAATTTTATAACCTTTTTTAAGAAGAAACTCCACTGCCAGTTTCTCTCCCTCTTTACCTAGTTCGTTATGCTCTGCCATTTAATTTTTTTATTCAAATAAATTTTAATTTACAAAAATGACTCATTTTCAGCAATTTACAAATGGGGGATTCACCCCATTTTTTAAACTGCTACCACAGCTATAATTTATAGACGATTGATCCTACCCGAAGGTTCAGTTCTGCAATTTCTTCTGGGGAGGCTTTTAGAATATGATCTCCATAAAATTTGGAATTTGGTTCTTTTTCCGGAGACAGAAATACACGAAGTTTGCCTTTTTCAAATTCACCTTCGTTCCAAACCACGGCACCGCTGTAATCCCATCCAAACCCGTAAAAGGAAATAGGTTTGCCATTCAGCTCATTTAATTCTTCGTAAGTAGTTCCAATTTTTATCCCGGTTGATGATCTCCAGTCTCCACCTATTGAAATCCGGATGTCATAAATTTGGGTACGTGATGCGTCGGCCCAGGTTATATTCAATTCGTTGGGGGTGTCAGGATATAAAACGCTGTAGGGAAGTTCTTTGGTGCCTTCTTCAAAAACGCCAAGCGCTTCATAAATATTGGCATCTGGATATGTTTCTTTAATTTTATCAGAATTAAGCCTGGTAAGATTTTCAATCACAAATTTGTCCAAATTTACTGAAGTTATATTTTTTGTGCTGCTGCAGGAAGTCAGGCTAAGGACCATCAATAAGGAGAATATTTTTCGCATTGGTTTAATTTTGGCTAATATTAGATAGATTTTCTACAGTTGCCTTGCCTTTTACAAGAATTTAACTTGAAGTATTTAACAGATGCTTACCTTTGCAATCTTAAAAAAGATCCAGAATAAATGAATAATTCTCCACAACGATATACTATTACAGCAGCATTGCCTTACACAAACGGTCCTATTCATATAGGCCATTTGGCGGGGGTTTATGTACCGGCAGATATTTATGCGCGGTTTTTAAGAATGCAGGGAAACGATGTTGCCTTTGTTTGCGGAAGCGATGAGCACGGCGTGGCAATTCCTATGAAAGCTAAAAAAGAAGGAGTAACCCCTCAACAAATAATCGATAAATATCACGCGATTATTAAAAGGTCCTTTGAGGATTTTGGGGTTTCATTTGATAATTATTCCCGGACCTCTAACAAAATTCATCATAAAACCGCTTCAGATTTTTTTGCTAAATTATATGAAGAGGGAAAGTTTATAGAGGAAACCACCGAACAATTATATGATGTAGAGGCCAATCAGTTTTTGGCAGACAGGTTTGTAACCGGAACTTGCCCAAAATGTGGACATGAAGAGGCTTACGGCGATCAATGTGAAAGTTGCGGTGCTTCCCTGAATGCGACCGATTTAATAAATCCTAAATCGGCGATTACTGGTGCCAAGCCAACTTTAAAAGAAACAAAACACTGGTTTTTACCTCTGGATCAATATGAGGACTGGCTGAAAGAATGGATCCTGGTAGGCCATAAAAAAGATTGGAAAACCAATGTGTACGGGCAGGTGAAATCCTGGATAGACGATGGCTTAAGAGCGCGTGCCGTAACCAGGGATCTGGAGTGGGGAATTCCAGTCCCATTGAAAGATGGCAAGGGGAAGGTGCTTTATGTTTGGTTTGACGCACCTATTGGCTATATTTCTTCAACCATAGAATGGGCAGAAAGGGAAGGAAAAAACTGGGAGGATTACTGGAAAGAGAAAGATACCAAATTGGTGCATTTTATAGGAAAAGACAATATTGTTTTTCACTGTGTTATTTTTCCAATAATGCTAAAAGCTGAGGGCAGTTATATTTTACCTGAAAATGTTCCGGCAAACGAATTTTTAAATCTGGAAGGCAAGAAGCTTTCCACTTCCAAAAATTGGGCTGTCTGGTTGCACGAATATCTTCAGGATTTTCCCGGTCAGCAGGATGTGTTGCGCTATGTTTTAACCGCCAATGCGCCGGAAACAAAGGACAACGATTTCACCTGGAAAGATTTTCAGTCCAGGAACAATAACGAGTTAGTGGCCGTTTTTGGAAATTTCATCAACAGAGTATTGGTGCTTACCGATAAATATTATGCAGGGGAAGTTCCCACTCCGGGAGAATTTTCAGAAGTGGATAAACATACGCTTGCAACACTAAAGGCTTATCCTGCAGTGATTGCAAGTTCTATAGAAAAATACAGGTTTAGGGAAGCTCAGGGAGAATTGATGAACCTTGCCAGGTTAGGAAATAAATACCTTGCAGATGAAGAACCCTGGAAAATGATAAAAATTGATGAAGAGCGAGTAAAGACCGTGATGTATGTCGCTTTGCAGATTTCATCGGCTTTGGCCACGCTTAGCGAACCCTTTTTGCCATTTACTTCGGCAAAATTAAGAACGTTTTTAAATATGGAACAGGAAGCGACTTCTATGCCCGGTAATCAAGCCACTTCCTGGAATGAAGTGAGTACAAAAGAAGCTTTGCTTCCCGCAGGGCACCATATAGGAAAAGCCGAATTGCTTTTTAGCAAAATAGAAGATGAACAAATTGAGAAACAATTAGAAAAATTGGAAGCTACAAAAGCAGCAAACGAAGCAGAAAATAAGATAGTGGAACCTCAAAAGGAAATGGCCACCTTTGAGGATTTTACAAAAATGGACCTGCGTGCAGGAACCATCGTGGAAGCTACAAAAATGCCGAAAGCTGATAAATTACTGGTCTTAAAAGTAGATACAGGATTGGATATCAGGACGATTGTTTCCGGGATTGCCCAAAGTTTTAAGCCTGAAGAGATCATCGGTAAAAAAGTGACTGTGCTTATTAACCTTGCTCCAAGAAAATTGCGCGGTGTTGAAAGCCAGGGAATGATCCTAATGACCGAAAATTCTCAAGGAAAACTGGTGTTTTTGAATCCAGATACAGAAGGTGTTGAAAATGGGACCGTAATTTCTTAACCAGAAGTTTTCGACTTCGCTCGAACTGACATTGTTTTGTGTTCCCGAACGCCTGTCTTGAACGACAGTTGAAAGGCTTGAACTGAAACAATTGTCACCCCGAGCGCAGTCGAGGGGTTCTTTTCTAAGCAGGAGCTCCTATTGATGAGACCCGTTCTCGACTGCGCTCGAACTGACATTGTTTTGTGTTCCCAAATGCCTAGCTTGAAGGACAGGTGAAAGGCTCGAACTGCAACCATTGCCGAAGTGCAGTCGAGGGGTTGTTTGATAATTTTAAACATTCTTATGAAGCGCTATTATGTTTACATACTCGAATGTTCAGATAAACTGCTATACACCGGTATCACTAATAATATAGAGCGCAGAGTAGATGAACATAATTCAGGTTTAAAAAAAAGTGGTTTTACTCATAAAAGACGGCCGGTAACTTTAAAGTTCCACCAGGAATTCAACGATGTCAATCAGGCAATTTATTTTGAAAAAAAGGTAAAAAGGTGGAGTGCCCAAAAGAAAAGAGCATTAATTGAAGGTGATTTTGAACTGTTACAGATTCTGGCTGAATGCAGGAATGCAACACATCATAAATATAAACCTGAAGATGAGTAGTCTTAATATAGTTTGTTTTGAGCAAAATCTGAAACACTCGATATGATAACAATTATCACTACGAGCGCAGTCGAGGGGGTTGTAAGCAGGAGTGCCCTCTGATACGACCCGTTCTCGACTGCGCTCGAACTGACATTGTTGTTTTCCTGATCACCTGTCTTAACCGAATCCTCCACATCGTAACGCTTGTCACCCCGAGCGCAGTCGAGGGGTTAGTTGGTAAACAGGAGCGCTCTCTGATACGACCCGTTCTCGACTGCGCTCGAACTGACATTGTTTTGTGTTCCCGAATGCCTATCTTGAAGGACAGTCGAAAGGCTCGAACTGCAACCATTGCCACCCCGAGTGCAGTCGAGGGGTTCTCATAAGGAGGAATGCTCTCTGATGTGACCCGTTCTCGACTACGCTCGAACTGACATTGTTTTGTTTCCAAACGCCTATATTGAATGACAGTTGAAAGGCTCGAAATGAAACAATTGTCACCCCGAGCGCAGTCGAGGGGTTCTCATAAGGAGGAATGCTCTCTGATGTGACCCGTTCTCGACTGCGCTCGAACTGACATTTAAATGTTCCCGAATGTTTTATCTTATTTTCCCATAAGCAACAATTCACTGCAAACCACTTCGGTTATATATTTTTTAACCCCATCCTTATCTTCATAACTACGGCTGGTGAGTTTGCCTTCAATCCCTATTTCTTTGCCTTTTGGGACATAATTTTCAATCAATTCTGCGGTTTTTCCCCAGGCGACTATATTATGCCATTGAGTATCGGTGATCTTTTCGCCTTTGCTGTTCTTGTAACTTTCGTTTGTGGCGATGGAAAATTTGGCCAGTTTTTTACCCGATTCAAGATTTAAAATTTCAGGGTCGTTTCCTACGTGCCCAATTAACT
>Ga0307487_1002966_pt1 | contig 10357 bp, 4 predicted proteins | sample CBIW12metaG_FD_203665 | JGI IMG/M metagenome (GOLD analysis project Ga0307487, IMG submission 203665) | Sea-ice brine microbial communities from Beaufort Sea near Barrow, Alaska, United States - CBIW 1.2 | ecosystem: Environmental > Aquatic > Marine > Coastal | place: USA: Alaska | collected... | reverse complement strand
GGATGTGGGATGAATTTCCTGGCAAAAAGGATTTGGGTGGTAAAGACACAGGTATTGATTTAGTTGCTCAAACTATTGAGGGTGATTATTGGGCAATTCAATGTAAATGCTTTGCAGAAAAAGCCGTTATAGATAAAAAGGCGGTAGATTCATTTCTTTCCACTTCCAGCCGAAAATTCCAAAACGACCAATTTGAAACAGTTGGATTTACACAAAGACTTTGGATTTCCACAACCAATAATTGGGGAACCAATGCCGAAGAAACAATCAGGAACCAAAACCCTCCTGTATCGAGAATTAATTTATTCGATTTAAGGGAAGCTCCGGTCGATTGGGAAAAACTTCAAAAAGGTATTACCGGTGATTTAGCCAGAAAAGCGAAGCATACTTTGAGGGATCACCAAAAAGAAGCATTAGATAAAACTCATAAACATTTTCAGATTGCCAATAGGGGTAAATTAATAATGGCGTGTGGTACTGGTAAAACATTTACATCCCTCCGGATCGCAGAAAATGAAACGGGCGGGAAAGGCCTTGTTCTCTTTCTAGTGCCTTCTATTTCATTATTGGGTCAAACACTAAGTGAATGGACAGCGCACGCTAAAGAACCTATTAATCCCATTTGTATATGCTCTGATTCACGTATAACCAAGAAGCACAACAAAAATGATGACTCCAATACTACAAGTGTTGTGGATCTCGCGTTGCCGGCATCTACTGATGTAAAAAGTATTTTAAAACAATTTCGTGCAATAAAAGCTCTCAATAAACCCGGAATGACGGTTGTTTTTTCCACCTATCAATCCATTGAGGTAATCGCTGATGCCCAGAAACAATTATTAAAAAACAATGAAGGTTTTGATGCCTTTGATCTAATAATTTGTGATGAAGCTCATAGAACTACAGGTGTCGCATTGACCGTGGAAGATTCTTCACATTTTATCAAAGTTCACAACAACGATTTTATCAAAGCTAAAAAACGCTTGTATATGACGGCAACCCCGCGTCTTTTTAGTGATGATTCTAAATCTAAAGCGGCAGAAAATGATGCTGTTTTATGTTCAATGGATGACGAAACGATCTATGGTGAGGAAATGTACCGTATTGGTTTTGGAGAAGCAGTGGAAAAAGATTTATTGACAGATTATAAGGTTTTAATTCTTACCCTGAATGAAAAGGATATCACTCCTGCAATTCAGGCAATGATAGCCAATGAAAGCGAAATAAGCACAGATGATGCTTCCAAATTAATTGGTTGTATAAATGCCCTATCAAAGCAAGTATTGGGTGATGAAGGGCTTATTAAAAGCAGTGATCCTAATCCTATGAGGCGTGCTGTTGCTTTTAGCAATAGTATAAAATCATCAAAGGAAATAACATATACTTTTAACAATGCCACTGATACCTATTTAAAAACCCTTTCGGCCAAAAAAAGACAGAAAATGGCCGCTGTTTCCTCCAAACATATTGATGGAAGTATGTCTGCTCCGGAAAGGGATGAATTATTGGGATGGTTAAAATCCACTTCTGCCGATCCAAGTGAATGTAGAATTCTTACCAACGTGCGTTGTTTGAGTGAAGGAATAGATGTACCATCTTTAGATGCCGTATTGTTCCTATCTGCCCGTAACTCGCAGGTAGATGTAGTACAATCTGTAGGCCGTGTAATGCGCAGGGCTCCAGGCAAGAAATATGGATATATTATTATTCCGGTAGTAGTGCCTTCCGATGTTGAGCCTTCCAAAGCTTTAGATGACAATGAAAGGTTTAAAGTTGTCTGGACAGTTTTAAATGCACTCCGGGCTCACGATGACAGGTTTAATGCAACCGTCAATAAAATTGACCTCAATAAGAAAAGACCAAGCCAGATAATTGTGGGTGGTCCAGATTACCGAGATAGTGATGATGATGGAACTCAAAATCTTGCTAATGATCCAGGCGAAAAATACAGCAAACTAAATGAACAATTAGCACTTCAATTTGAGCAATTACAAAGTGTGGTGTTTGCTAAAATGGTTCAAAAGGTTGGTGATAGAGTATATTGGGAAAAGTGGGCTAAGGATGTTGCTGTTATTGCCGAAAAACAAATTGAAAGGATTAAATATTTAATTTCAGTAGATCCGGAACACCAAAAAGCTTTTGACAAATTTCTGATAGGCTTGCAAAAAAACATCAATCCATCTATTGGAGAAAGTCAAGCGATAGAAATGCTTTCGCAACACATAGTTACCAAGCCAGTATTTGAAGCCCTGTTTGAAGGATATTCTTTTGTTAAGAATAATGCCATTTCCACAGCAATGCAAACGATGTTGGATTTACTGGAAGATCAAACAGATGGCAAGGATTCTGAAACCCTTCAAAAATTCTATGAATCAGTTAAAAAGAGAGCTGCCGGAATTGATAACGCTGAAGGCAAGCAACGAATTATAATAGAACTTTACGACAAATTCTTTAAAACCGCATTTCCTAAAATGGTGGAACAGCTGGGGATTGTTTATACTCCTGTTGAAGTGGTTGATTTTATAATTCATTCTGTAAATGATGTACTAAAGAAAGAATTTGGCAGGAGCATTTCTGACGAAAATGTACATATTCTGGATCCATTTACAGGAACGGGAACTTTTATTACCAGGTTACTTCAAAGTGGTTTGATAAAACAGGAAGATTTGAAGCGCAAATATGCCAACGAACTTCACGCGAATGAAATCGTTCTTTTGGCATATTATATAGCTGCGGTAAATATTGAAAACGCTTATCACGATCAAATTCAGGAAACTGAGGAATATGAATCATTTGAAGGAATTGTACTAACAGATACCTTTCAATTGGGTGAAACAGATGAAAGTGAAAAATTATTTTCTGAAATGTTCCCGCAAAACTCGGCAAGAGTAGCTGCTCAAAAGAAAGCCCCATTGCGGGTAATTATAGGAAATCCGCCTTATTCAATTGGTCAGAAATCTGCAAACGATAATGCCCAAAATCAAAAATATGAAAAGTTGGATGGCGACATTGCTAAAACCTACGCCAAGTTATCTTCTGCGGGACTGAACAAATCCCTTTATGATGCTTATATCAAAGCATTCCGCTGGAGTACCGACCGGTTAGACCCGAAAAATGGTGGTATCATTGCCTTTGTAAGCAATGGTGCTTGGTTGGACGGAAACAGTACAGACGGTTTCCGCAAAGTATTGGAAAAAGAATTTTCCAGCATTTGGATATTTAATCTTCGGGGCAACCAACGCACCAGTGGAGAATTAAGTCGTAAAGAAGGTGGTAAAATTTTCGGTTCAGGTTCACGCACCCCAATTTCCATTACACTTTTGGCTAAAAATCCGAAAAGTAAAAGCAAGAAAGCCATCATTCATTATCATGACATTGGTGATTACTTAAGTCAGCAAGAAAAATTAACGATTGTAAGTAAATTCAAAACAGTCCTTAATACGGAAATGCAATGGAAAACACTTAAGCCCAATGAAGACGGGGACTGGCTGAACAAACGCAATGATATGTTTAAAACTCTTATTCCAATGGCTCCTGAAAAGAAGTTTGACACAAAAAGTCAATCGTTTTGGACAATATATGGAGTGGGTTCTAATACCAATAGAGATGCTTGGACATATAATTTTTCGTATTCCGTATTAGGTAATAATATGAATAATATGGTTGATTTTTATAATACCGAAAGATTAAGAATTGCCGAATTAAGAAACCAAAAAGGACTTAAGGATTTTAATAAACAAATTAGCTCAGATTCAAAAAAGATAAGTTGGACAGTTAATTTAAAAAAGGATCTTGAAAAGGCAAAAGAGCATTTTTTTGAAAAAAAATTGATAATTACAAGTAGCTATCGTCCATTTTGTAAGCAAAAACTTTATTTTCATAAACCATTTATTGAGCGTCCGGGATTAAATGATTCATTCTTTCCCAATCAAAAAATTTCAAATCAAGTTATATGTGTCTCTCCTAGTCCTAATGATAATATAGCTGTACTTATTACAGATTCCTTAGCAAACCTGCATTTTAATGGTGATTCACAATGTTTTCCATTAAACTATTACGACGAACGCCAAAAAAACAGTCCCAACCTGTTTGATACTGCTGGGAAAAGTGAATATATCCGAAGGGATGGTGTATCAGATTTCATTTTTGAACAATCTAAAAAGATGTATGGCAAAAACGTGAGTAAAGAGGATATTTTCTACTATGTATATGGAATTCTGCACAGCCCCGACTACCGCACCGCCTTTGCCAACGATTTAAAGAAAATGCTGCCACGTATTCCTTTAGTCGATGAGCCAAGGGATTTCTGGAAGTTCAGTAAAGCCGGCAGAGAATTGGCAGAATTGCATATTAATTATGAATCTGTTCCCGCTTATCCAGGAGCGGAAGTTAGCCTTCTACAAAATCCAAAAACTGCCGAATTATTTGATTTTTACAAAGTCCATAAATTGAAGTTTCCCAAGAAAGATCAAAAGGATAAAATCATCTATAACAGTAAGATCACAATCGAGAAAATTCCAGCCAAAGCCTATGAATATATTGTAAATGGCAAAAGTGCCATTGAATGGATTTTAGACCGGTACCAGGTGAAAATTCATAAGGAGAGCGGCATCAAAAACGATCCCAATGATTGGGCTAAAGAAGTGGATAATCCAAGGTACATTCTTGATCTTATACTAAGTGTTATTAATGTAAGTGTACAGACCGTGGATATTGTAAATGGTTTGCCGGAATTGAAGTTTGAGGAAAGCACTGTTGAAGCCTCAGTATGAAAAATCAATAAAAAGTTGACGTCAAGTTGTCAAGTTTTTATTGATTTTACAAAGAGGGATATAATAATAGGAAACTATGTTTATCCAGTAATAATTTTAAATAAACGCCTATATAAATTAGTACTGAAGTGATGTTATTAAATTACATAGGAAAGAGTAATAAAGATATTGCTATAGAAATCGCTAAATATTCTTAATCTTTATAAATCATTTTTTAAGCAAATTCAACCTCTTTTATAAATGAGTTACTCAGCTAATATTTTCGAAAAAATTATTAATCGTATTTATTCTTTACTAATGCTTAAAGTCAGTGTTAGATATTGGGAATACGAGCATCCCTTACCTACTGTTCCTCTAGGACCAAAACCTCCTCTTGAACACCAAATTAAAAAGCCGGGGTTTCCAATCAGTGATTTATTAATTTATTCAATGGGTTTACTTTTCATAGTTTACTTTCCGTCAATGATCTTTTTCTCTGAGAATTGGATTATTGCAACATTAGCTATATCCTTTATTCTCTCTTTTATAATTGTCTCTTTTAAATATTTAAAAGATTTTAAAAAATATGATTTGAGGGTTAAGGATAAAAAGCTGAAATACAACCTATACTTGAAAGAATTAGAAAATTTTGAGCAAAAGAAAAAAAAATTTGGGTTGGAATGGAAAAAAACCATAGATGTATGGAAAACCTTTCCAGATTATTTTTCCGATGAAGACGTAGATACTGAATTAAAGGTACTTATCAAACAGCTCTATGCCAGTAAAGATGATTTGAACACCTCCCAAGTTAGAAAGTTTAATAATATAATTGAACAATTTCCGGTAAGCGGAGTAGGTGAAATAAAATATTCAAAGGTTGTTTCCAGCAAAAATTCTCTTACCAACCAAGAGCAAAAATTTTCTAACAATGGAATGTTACAAGCCCTTGATTCTAAGAAAAAGCAAAAATTTTTCGTTCTTCTCCAAAAAGTAAAAGAAATCCAGAATTCCAGTAAGGATTTTAATACTAAAACGCGCGAAATAAAACGGGTTTTATGGACAGAACAAACAGCTAGTGGAAAACTTTGGATTGGTGCAATCTTAGGCTCATTAACCGGATTTGCAGTTTTTGGCACTGGAGGAATTGGAATTGCCGCTTTGGGTGGTGGAATAGGGATTTGGGGGTTTTTAGCTGGAACAACGGGAGGTGTTTTAATCTCTTCTATATTACAGAATTTTGAAAGTTCAACAGATAGGAAAAAATAATTGTTTTGTTCTGGAGTGCATTTCGTAAATTTCTTGCATCAATCCACGGCAACACACAAAAAATGACATTAAAGGAAACAGAATTTAATTTAAAAATTGAAGGTTATCGTTCTGCTATTTCAAAACAGGACTTGGAATTAAATTCATAAGGACGGCTGCATTAAAAACAATCCTAATGATTGGGCTAAAGAAGTGGATAATTCAAGGTATATACTTGATCTAATACTAAGTGTTATTAATGTAAGTGTGAAGACCTTGGATATTGTAAATGGTTTGCAGGAATTGAAGTTTGAAGAGGAAATGGTTGAGACGGTATAAAAACACAAAATTAACTATTTCACTTTTAGTGTTTTAAATTTACATGAAATCTGATGTAGTTATGGAACTAATATAAAAACATATTTTTATTCAGAAAAAACTATGCTTCGGGCGTTGCAACAATATCAATATTAGTTATTCTATATTTTTTCACTTCAAAACATTCAACCTGATTTTCATTAAACAACACAACATTTGTTCCTCCTTCATGTAAGGAACTTTTAAATATTATACCTCCTGCGTTTGTGATATATCGAATGTACTCACAAATAAATTGAGTAGGAATATATTCTAATTCCGAATCATATCTTCTGATAGGCAAGGACAAATCATCACTAATATGTTTTTTTAAAATTTTGCCTTTGGCGAAATTAACTATATAACCCATATTCAAAAAAACACTACCACTTGCTGTAAAATCAACCAATACGATTTTCTCATCTGGTTTAATTCTAAAACTACCCACACTAACTTCATCCAAATAAGTTACCCTAGTTTCGTAGAATGTCGTGTTTACATTTCTACTTAAGTACAAGTAAGGTATACCCTGTGGATTGGCCCGACCACTCAAAACGTTTTCTTTTTTAGGACAACCTAATTCATCTGTACTCAAAACTTTTTGACTATCCAACTTATGAATCCTAGCCCTAAAAAGAACCTCACCCTCTGGCAATGGTATTTGTTCATTAAAAAAGGTCTCCCACCCAAAATCCTCCATGGACTGTACATTAGTTAAAAAACGCTTTTCCCACTTTAATTCCTTTTTTAGTGCTATCCAATAAGATATGCTCGATTTAACTTCAAAAACATACGAAATTGAAGTTTCCGGAGAAGGAATATTAACTGTAATGGCTGAAAAAACATCAATAAGAATTTTATTGGCAATCGATTTATTTGAAAACAATTTCCAATCTTGATCTAAAAGATTTATTAATGGAATTCCGGAAATGTCCTTTTCAAATATTTCTAAAAATTCAGAAAAAAAATCCAATAACTCAACAAGATCTAAAACATTAGTGTTTATTTCATTGCAATAATCACATTTACCATTAATAGACGAGGCTGCCTCTATGAATTTTTTTAATTCTAAATCGTTAAAACAGTTACCGCAAATATTCATAACTACTTTAAATTATTACAGAATCATTGACTAATTCCAAGTGATGCTTAATTGAAATTTTTTTTACCATTCCAAGTCCTGGATATTTTGCTTCATTAAAATAACCTCTTAATTCTTCTGAAGCCAACGTGTGAATTTCCTGTTTATCCAAAAAAACTACTGCTTTTTTAGCAGCTTCAGCGAATTTACCTTGAATATTTGCTCTATCAAAATTGCTAACTGAAGTGAAATGTCTAATCCAAATTTCCTCTTTAGTTTTTGAATAAGTAAGATGAATAGCAACCGCATAAGGTGCGCTACCACCCTCTATAAACTCACTTACCATCGGAGTAAAATCTGAAAAACCCTTGTAACCATCATTTGCATAATAATAATGTTCCTCAGTAAATTTTTCCTCTTCTGAGTCTAAATAATCACTATTCCGTTTTTCAGATTTAAAATTATCATCTAAACGTATCAAATCCTTACCTAATCCATCAATAAATCTTTTTAATGACCTATTTTCTTTAGAAACAATAAACTTTACATTTTCCAATGAAACTAAATTTTTAAAGTCTTTATTATTAGTATCAGTTTGCTCAGAGCAAAAAATCATAACATCACTATAACTGAGCTTACTTATTAAATCATTTATTTCAATGTAATTATTTGTGACTATAAAAACAGGAATCCATTTTGAATTATCAACTAAAATATCCTTCAGTTCATCAATAATAATATTACCTGAGTTTATAAGTTCCCCGACTTGTGGATTTAAAACCAGAGCAAATTTTACGTCACCACTAATTAATTTAGGAAGTGCCAATTTCATGCTATTAAATGTTTTTTTAACCGGCTCGATAATAGGAATAATATTATTATTCCCGCCTCTTAATTCGGCATATTCCCTTAAAGCTATTAATTCAAATTGGCGACCTCTTAAATACGGGTAATACATATTATTTATATGTTAATGGGTTCTTCAAGTTTTAACAAAAGTTGTTGGTAAGTCGCATCAGCCATGTTCATTGCAAGTCCTATTTGCCTTAATTCTTTTTTAAACAACTTAATCTGCTTTGTATTAGATTTTCTTTTCTTTAGTTGTTCAATAAAGAGATCATTCAAATCTTCTGAAGGGATTTGCTTCAATAATTCCTCACAAATATTGAACATATTAAAACTATTCATTTTGGGCAAATTTCCAAAATAAGTATGAACAATATCTTTATATTCATTTGTTCTAATTGACCTAATTAGAGTTTCAGCATCTATTTTTTCATTAATATTTGCAGACCTCAATTCTTCCATTTTTAAAGACCGCGGAGTTTCTTTTAGTATTATTAATCCAACATTTTCATCTTCTAAAAGATATTTTTCAGCTAATTCTTCATGGGTTATTATATAAGACTGTCTGAATATTTTTCTATAATCAGACAGTTGGTTGTTTAAACGTTTATTTGAATCTAATTCGGTTTTAATTTCAAAAGCCTTACTTGTTCCATTAAACATTACAATATCAGCAATAGAATTACCAACTCTAAATTCATTGATAGCAACCGTGTTATGAACACCATATTTTTTTAGTATTAATTCATTAATGAAGGTGTTTTTATAAATATATTCGTTTCTATATTGCTTTCTTAATTCATTATAGATGAATTTTATATAATCGTAGTAGGTAGATATAGACTTGCCAATCTTGTCTTGGTCATACTTAATAATATTGGAATCGATAAAATTATAATCGTCATTCTTTAGTAAATTTAAAAAATAGGTTGATGAGAATATAGCGGAATAACTCCGCATTTTATTTAGTTCAAAATTTTGGTCAAAGCCCATCGCTTAAATCAATTTATTTATTGCAAAAGTATCAAAGTAATAAAAATAACTCATTTAAAGCTATTTCATTAAATAAACATACATCTTCAAAGGTAATTAATAATAATAAACTCAGTCGTATTGGAAATATTGAATTCAGTGATGTTCGTTTATTCATTCAAACATTATCGCCGGTAAGCTATTCAGAGTAAAATTTGTCAATAATTTGTAAATAAAATAAGTGTATTATATATTTGTTCCCAGATAGTGCCCAACCAATCATTTGCATTGGCGCTGCACTTTAAAAGATTGAAATATAAACCCGGACAAGCTCCGGGTTTTTTCATGTGATCAATTCAAGAAACGAAAGTTTAGCCCTGAATTTTAATATTAAAAAGCAATCCAAGCTCATTTATAATCAGAAAAAAATCATTCCCGGTGGCCATACTTGAGAGCTTACAAGGTTAAATATCTTATTCTCACAGTAATTCATAGTTTTCCGTATTAAAACAATTAGGAAAGCATTTGAAAACAGAAAAGACCTGATTGTGTATCCGGGAGGTTTATTTATCCATTCAAAATGGTAAACCATCATTCTCATCATCTGGATTGTTATCTATTGCGCTTTTTTCCATTAATTCTTTTTTATCAGGATTATCAAAAGCATCTTTGGCATTTTGATTAGGTGGTACCGGAAGGTTATCAAAAAATGTATCTCTCTCCTCTAGATCATAAAACCGCATGTACTTCAGATCACAACCCACAATTGTTTGTCCTGTTTCTCCTCCCCGAAACTTTGCTATGGTAATTTCTGCCTGACCTCTGCAAGATGTGTGATCTTCATCATCCCAAGTATCAATTTTATAATACTCAGGACGAAGCAGAAACATAATTATATCGGCATCCTGTTCAATTGCTCCGGATTCTCTTAAATCAGAAAGAATGGGGCGTTTAAAACCACCTCTTTGTTCAACGGCCCTGGATAATTGAGAAAGTGCCATTACCGGGCATTCAAGATCCTTCGCAATAGCTTTTAATGATCTGGAAATACTGCTGATCTCTTGTTCGCGATTCCCGGTACCATTTTTACCTGAAGCATTCATTA
>Ga0307487_1002959_pt1 | contig 10391 bp, 2 predicted proteins | sample CBIW12metaG_FD_203665 | JGI IMG/M metagenome (GOLD analysis project Ga0307487, IMG submission 203665) | Sea-ice brine microbial communities from Beaufort Sea near Barrow, Alaska, United States - CBIW 1.2 | ecosystem: Environmental > Aquatic > Marine > Coastal | place: USA: Alaska | collected... | reverse complement strand
CGAGTCTGATTCGTCCGGCCGCACCGCTACCTCCGATTGAGGTGTGAGCCGCGTGGGTGATTCACCTCCCACCAGGACCAGCATTCTGCAGGCCCGGGCCCAGGCTGCTCACGAATGGTCGTCGTCGCTCGGCGACTCGAACGCGTGTTCCCTGGCGAAAGACGGTCCCTCGCACCCCGCCGCCAAGTTTCAGGAGGGGAGGGTGGCGGCGCTCGGTGAGCTGTCTCGAGGAATATCCGACGACACCGAGGCCGCGCTGATCTGTGCCGCGGCCACGAGTGTGAAGATGCGCTGGGCCGACCAGGGCATGCCCGGCGCCCGTCCCGATCGTGACTGGGAGGCCTACCTCGCCGGGGGAATCCAGGCCATGACAGAGGTCATCACCACGCGGCTCCGACCTGCAGCGACCACCTAGGGAAGTACCAGCACACGGCACCAACTTTCCAGGCGACGCGCCGCGGTCTATTGACCGACCTGTACGGCGGGTATACCGTGGCGCGCATCTCCAGTGTCAGGAGGTTCCCCCGTGGAGGCGTCACCCTTCCGCGTCAGCGGAGCGCGTGCCACGCACGTGTTGATCATCAGCTGCATCACCCCCGACGGGGGCGACGATGGCCGAGCGATAGACCAGTTCGGCGGCACCGATGAGGCCGGTCGAGAGTGGCACCTGCCCCTTGCCAAAGCGGTGTCATTGGTCAGCCGCGGCGTGCAGTTCGTCGTTCGGCCGCGGGCCGTGCGCGGCGTTCGTTCGCACCAATTGGTGCCGGTGACGGTCGTCACAACGCAGCACGGCACCCACTTTCTTCGCGCAGAGGGCGGCCACGACGCCCGGCTGTCCGATTTGCCACATTGCCGTCATTCGGTGCGAACGCCACCGATCATTGATGGCAACACCGCGCTCGACGAGCGGTGCAGGGAGGCGATCGCCTACCTCCGCGAGCACTGTCCCGATGTGTTGCCCGACCGGCTGGGCGCCGGCGAAGTCTCCTCCCCGCTTCCCTTCGACGCGAAGAAGGCCGGCGTCCTGGTGGCGACTGCCGTGCGGCAGGCTGCGGCACGGGCTGCGGGATTCGGCGTCTCTCGTATTGTCGAACTGCCCCACGCTGTGGTGTGGACCGGCGGCACAGATTCCCTATTGGTGTTGCTCGACTCGGTCACGGTTGTCACCTCGGAGGGCCTGATCACTGTCAGCGTTGAGGTAGCCTGCGATGAGCTGGCCGGTCGCCGTGGCACCTCAAAGCACAAGATCGCCGTCGACATCGTCGTCGGCACGCAGGCTCGTCCCACCGGCTTACTCGCCGCCGCGCCTGTCCCCCGCGGTGACCCCCTGATCGTGGACCGCTGGGGAGACGAACTGACCGCCCTCGCCTGGCGGGCGATGCTCGACACGGCCGCGAGCCTGACTGCGGCCGCTGGTCGGGACGTCGATGGCACCGGACTCATCCCCACCTCCTGGTCGGCCTCAAAGGCCGGTCTGTCGATTGCCCCGCAGGCCCGCTTCGATGCCGACCGCGTCATCGTGACGGCAGGACTCTGATGACTCTCGACCTCGGCGACCTCGGCCAGCTGACGACCGCACTCGGTCTCACCGGCAAGGACGGCTCGCCCACCTCCAATTGGTTCTCCGACCCGGGCGCTCACCTCAAAACGATCCTGTCGAACACGGATCAGCGTTCCGCGTTGGTCGCGACGATCGGTGACTTCCTCGGTGATGCCGGCGGCAGCTCTGCGGGCGGCCGGAGCACGATTCCGATCGTCTCCACCGAGATCTTCACCCTCAGCGCCCTGATCGAAGAATTACACCTCGGGGCGATGATCGGCATCGGCGCGCTGGCTGAGGTGCACACCCAGGCCAGTGCGACGACGGCAGGAGTGCACCTCTCGGTGGAAGCTCCGCTCTTCGCCTCGCAGGGCACCGCTCCGCTCCCGGCCGGCCCGATCCTGCTCGGCACGTCGGATGGCCGGATCCAGGTCGACATCCGAATCGAGCTGCCCACTGCAGCGCCGCTGGGTGGAATCGTGCTCGGCTCGGTCGAGCTGGGAGTGGGAATTCCGACGGATGGCTCTCTACCCATCGTCAGCCTGGCCCTGCGCGGGCTTCGGTTGCCGGGCGCGACGGAGTCCACCGACATCATCGTTGATGCGGCTTCCGTCGATCAGCTGGGAGACACGGTTCTGCACCTCGTGCTCGGCCTGGTCCAGGCTCAGGCACAAGCTCTTCCCGTCGGAGACGCCGGCCGGGCCCTCGCCGGTCTGTTCGGCCTGATCGAGGCCGACGGACTGCCCGACTTTCCCATTGCCGAACTTTTCCGCGATGGACCGGTCGCCCTCGCTCGTTGGTGGGCCGGCGCACTCGACGGTCCGTCGCGCACCGCGTGGTTCGGTTACCTGCGCGACCTGTTCGAGTCGACGATCACGATGATCGATGGCGAACCATTCGTCGACGTTCCCCTTCCCGGTGCCGTGACCGTGCATCTGGGTGTCGATGTCGTGGCGAGCGCCGGTGGACTGCCCACGATCACGCCCGTGATCCGGCTGGCGAGGACGGGGGTGCCGGGGGTGGAATTCGCCGCGTTCATCCGACCGGTGAGCCTGGATCTCGCCTCGGGCGTGGCTGTCGCTCTGCCCCAGTTCACTGCGGGAGTGACAGTCTCCGACACCGGCGGAGGCATGCTGCTGCCGACGGTGGCCGGACCGGCCGGACTGTCGGTGGCGATCGGATCGATCGAGGCCGGATTCGCGCTCGACGCCAATCGTCACCCGAGTTTCGTTCTGGCCGCACACAACACCACGGTCGGGAGCACGCACTACGACACCCTCGACCTGTCGAACGGGGATGCGCTCGCGGAGGCGGGCGCCGGGGCGATCGCCGGAGTGGCGACGAACCTGCTCGACGGCCTGGGGTCCGTCGGCACCGTACTCGGCGACCTGATCGGGCTGAGCGCCGACGGTTCACCGCAGGTCGATCCGGTCATGCTGCTCTCGGACCCGCTTCGAGCCATCCGTGACCGCTGGCGCGCGCTGGTGGCCACCGTACCCGGCACACCGGGAGTACTCCGAGCCATCCTCGAGTCGCTGCACCACGTGGTGGCATCATCGACCCAGGTGGGCACCGCCGTCACCGGTGTGGGCACCACAGCCGATCCGTACCGTCTCGAGATCACCGAGGGCCTGGCCGTGCTCGCCGTGGTGGCCGACTCCACCCTCACCCTCAGCGTGGCCGCCCACCGCGAGCACGATTTGCCCGCCGCTGCCGCGGCCGCCGTGGCGATCGATGCGCAGTTCGGTCTCGCCTCCATAGTGCTGTCCGCTTCTGCGCCGAGCGTCGCCTTTGCCACGGGGTTTGCCGGAGCTTTCCGTCTGCTGCCGACATCGGCGAACCCGCTCAGCCTGACGACAAGCGGCGTGGAGCTGAGCACGAAGGGGTTCGGCGCCCGGGTGTTGTGGACTCCTGGCGCGGGAGCCTCCGTTACCCCGTGGATCTCAGAGCCCCGGATGACCGTCGCCGCCCAGACCGTCGACCTCGCCTCGCTCATCTCGTCCGGGCTCGCAATCGACGGGGAGGATCTGCTCGCCGACGTCACGCGTGCCATCAGTCCAGCCGACTGGGCCTCTGCCCTAGGTGGGTCGGCGCAGTCACTCGTCGGAGCCGCACTCGGTGCCCGAGGCGGGCTGGCCGCCGAAGCGCTGGCCTCCCTGACCGGGTGGACGCCGGGAACCGTTGCCGGCCCCTCGCAGCTCTCCCTCGCCGCCCTACTGACCTCCCCCGAAACAGAGCTGAAGCGCTGGGTGACAGAGGTCGTCGGAGTCGACCTCGCCACCGGGGTGAGCGTCGACAACGTTCCAGCGCTCCTCTCCGGTCTGCAACAACTCACGACCCTGCTCGGGCTCGACCTGTCGGATGCTCCCGGCGTCTCCGGCCTGCCGTGGGCGCTGGCCCTGCCCGGTCTCGACCTGCTCGGCTCGCTGCCAGGCGGGGACGCCGTGCGCCTGGCCAGTCGTGTCTCCACGGCCGTCGCCGAGTGGGCTCCGGGAGACGCGGCGTTGGATCCCGCTGCGCTGAACGGCGCCCTGAGCGCAGACCTCGGCATCGATTCCGTTCTCACCGAGGCCCTCGGAGGCCGAAACCTCACAGCCGAAGGTGTCACCGGTCTGGTGCAACGGCTGACCGGAACAGACGGCGTGCTGTCGGTGGTCGACTCCGCACTCCCCGTCGGCCTGGCCGTGCACCGCGTCGAAAATCTGATCCACGGCACGACTCTGAGCGGCTCTGCGGTGACCGCCGCAGTCACCGCGGCACTGGGTGCCGCTCCGGGCCGGATCATCCTGGTCGGTGTGCTCGCCGACGGTGAACCGACCCTGCTGCCGCCGGTCGGGGATGCAACGATCGCTCTCGACATCGACCTCACCACTGTCGGCGCCCCCGCCGCATCGTTCTCCGTTCCGACGGCAGCCCCGCTCGGTCTCACGGTGATTCGACTCGGCGGAAAGGCGGCAGCCACCTCCGCCACCGAACTGACCGGCTTCGACGGCCAGGTCGCCCGACTACGCCGGGTCTTCGCCGGTCTCGCCTCCGGAGGCGTCACCCCGGTCGTTGTGGCCGGTGGCGCGGCCGGTCGGCCCTCAGCTCAAGCCGCGGGCTCCACCGGGATCGCCACTGTTGTGACGGTGGGCGCACCGTGGAGTCCGGTGGCGCTCTCGGACATCGACCTGTCCCCCGTGAGCGATGCCGTACGACTCATCGCCACGCTCATCGACCTCGGTGATGAAGCATCTGCGTCCGGTCCCGATTCGGCTCCGCTTGCGCTCGGCCGCTCGCTCGTCGGTGCTCTGCTCGCCCGGGATACTCGGGGCGACCCGCTCACCGAGCTGTCGGCACCGGACCTACCACTCCCGGCGGGCGTCGCCGTTCACGGCATCGTCGGCACCGTGACCGCCGACGACGTGCGCGCCGCCATCACCGCCATCGTCACCCGAGTGCTCGGCGCCCGCGCACTGGTCCGGGCTGCGGAATCCGCGGCGGCCGATGCACTGTCGACCCTCGGCGCCCGGATCCCTCTCGCGTGGGGTTCGACGCCGGGTGGGGTGCGGGCACAGCTGACCACGGATCTCGACCTGGTGCGCACCCTGACGGGTGCCGGCAGCACCACGGCGGCGCCCCGACAGGCCACGATCACCCTCGACATCAGCGCCGATGGTCGCTGGCTGGTCGGCGGTCCAGACCCTGCTCGAATCCCGGGCCTGCGTCCGCTGGCCCTGCGAACCATGTCCCTCAGCGTGACCCTCCCGATCCCCTCATCCGTCTCCGCGATCAGCGCTCCGACGGGCGGCCGACTCGTGCTCGTCGACGCCCAGGTGTTCGGTGTGCGCCGGGCCCGCTGGGTGATCGACCTGTCTGACACCGCAGCGCTGCTTCCCGAAGTGCGTGCCCTGCTCGGCGAAGTGGCCGCAACCCTGCGAGCAGAGGCGGGCGCACTATTCACGTCGACTACGTCGGGCACCACGAACAGTGCCGGTTCGAGTGACTCGAGCACCGGGGATCAGGCCGCCGCCGCACTATTGAAGTTGCTCTCGGCCGTCGGAGTGATCGGCAGCGACGGCGGCTTCGACGCCACCAGCCTCACCAGCCTGCTCGACGACCCGGTCACCGCACTGCGCGCCGTCGTCACGTCGCCCCAACGGATCAATGATGCCGCCGCAGCGATCCGATCCGCGATCGGCGACACCCGCACGGACGCGGGCACAACCCTTCAGCTGACCACGCCGACATCGAGCACGGTCAGCGGCACGGTGACGGTCGATCTGGCCGACCGCCACGTCACGGCGCTGGCGAGGGTGCATCCCCCAGACGGCCCCTCGCTCGCACTCACCGCCTCGTGGGCGCCGAACGGCGCTTTTGTCGACCTGGCCTGTGACCCGGGCGAGGGTTGGGGAATCGATGCGCACCTGATCGTCAGCGCTTCCGGGGAGCCGAGCCTGAGCATCGTCGCGCGCGTCCCCGCCATCGGGGTGCCGTCGGTTCCGCTGTGGCCGGTGCCACCCGACCTCGCCACCACCCTGCAGCACACCGTGCAGAGCGTGCTCAGCGCGGTGGTTGCTCGTCTCGGTATCGAGGGGCTCCGGGCCAAACTCGCTGATCTTCCCGAGACGGACGGACTCGTCGACCCGGTGCTCAGTGCGCTGGCGCTGCTGGGTCCGGCCGATTCCGCCGGCCTCAGATCGGTGCTCTGGCCGCACGCCTTGCTCAGCGGGCCGAAGGCGTGGCTGATCGACAAGGCCGGAGGTGTGGCCGCCGCGCTGCCCGCACTGGTGTCCGCCGCGGCGGCGACTGCCGGTTTCGGGGCGGGGCCCGGCGCCATCCACCTCGCCGATGGCGTTGTGCTGCACACCACCGGTGGCTCCCAGGGAATGCAGATCGGGGTGGATCTCGATGCGTCGGCGTTTCCTGGGGCCTCCCCCGCCTTCCTGATCGCTGCCCGTCTCGGGGTGAACGTCAGAGCCTCCGGAACGGTGGTTCCCAGCATCGATGCCTCTGTCGGCACGGCGGCCGGAGCACTCGCTCTCACGGTCGACACGCAGTCCGGCGGCGCCGACTCCGCCGTCGGTGTCAGCCTCCGTGTGCGCCCCGCCTCATCCGCAGAAATCATTCTGTTCCCGGCCGGTCCCGGCCTGACCGGCTCCGCACCGAACCCGGGGGGCCTGGCAGTCGCCGCCCTTCCCCTGGTGTTCACGGCGCTGGTAACCAACGATCCTGCCAGCCCTGTGAACGGTCCGCTTGAGATCGCCGCCCGAATCGTGGCCCGCCTCGGTACCGCCCTGGGCCTGGCCGGTGGAACACCCTTGACGTTCACAGCGGCGCCACTTGCCGCCTTCGTCGCAGAGCCGGCCGCCGCCCTCGCTGCCCGTGCCGGGCTCATCGCTGCCGACGGGCTCGCACTGATCGCTGATGCCGTGACGGCGATGATCGGCACCATCCCCAATTTCTCCGTGACCAATGCCGGCGGCACCGTGACCCTCAGCCTGGGTTCCACCGCCCAGCACGTGCTTCTGGCCTGGAGCCCCGGTGCGGGCACCATCGACGTGTCTCTCGCTGTCGGCTCACTGCCCGTGCTCAACAACGTCACCGCTCACGTGCAGCTGAGCACGGCGACCGGGCTTCGAGAATTGCTCGTGGCGGTCGGCCCCGGTGAGATCACCATCGCCGGCGCGGTGATTCGTCCCTTCGTGCGCTTCGACCACCAGATGGCGGGCACCACTGTCGACCTCGGTCTCAGCGCGGGAGCGACCATGCGCCTGTTGGCGCGAATCGACAGGACCGGTCTGAGCCTCCTCGCGGAGACTGACCCGTTCGCGGCGCCGTCCACGGACTCGACGCCGGCGGCTGTCGCCGGCGCCGTTCTCGGCGCTGTGTTCGATCTGGCCGCAAACGTTGTTCTCGGCGTCACCGAGATGGGGGCGCTGCTGCAGAAGGTGGTGCTGCCCGGTGGCACGGTCAAGGCCGGAGCGGTGCTGGAAGGAGTCATCCTCACCGGCACGGACCCGACCTGGACCTTCGATTCCACCTTCGTCGCCGATCTGACGAATCCCACGGCGCTGCTCCGCCGTCTGGCGAAGGCCGGTGTGAAGCTCGCCCACGACACACCCCCCGTCACCATCGACGGCACGATCACCCTCGGCTTCGGCCCGGTGAGCGGAGGCGGTTCGACGGCACTCGGACTGACGATCAGTCTCGTCGGCGACGAGTGGGTACTCAATCCGCAGGGTGCTGTGCAGGTCAGTCTGGTCACCGACAGCTCCTGGATCGTGCCCGCTGTGCCTGCGGGAGTGACTGTGACGGTCATCACGGTGAACGATGCCACGGGCGCCGTTACTCTGGCACCGGGGCTGGTGATCGGCGGCCTCGGCATCCGGATCGGGCGTACGTCTGGCCCACTGCTCGACGCAGGCCTCTCCATCGATTCGATCGCCGTCCAAGCGTACGGCGAGATCTCCGTCGGCCACGCCGGCGGAGGCGCACGGCTGGAACTGGCCGGCCTGGGTCTCAACCTCGGCGCGGCCACAGGCGACAGCGGCAGCGGCGGTAACGGCGTCGCGAAGGGCATCATGCCTGCCGGCGGCACCGACGGATCCAAGCCGGCACCGAAGTTCAGCCCCGCCATCTCGATCCAGAAGCATCCGGAACTCCCACTCAAGGTTGGATTGTCCGCCGGGTCGGGATCCGGACCCTGGTGGCTCACCGTCCAGCGCGAATTCGGCCCGATCTACCTTGAGCAGGTCGGTCTGGCAGTGACGCAGAACGACACCGCGATCACCTCGATCGGCATCCTGATCGACGGCAAGGCATCGTTGTTCGGCTTCACCGCCGAGGTGGACAAACTCTCGCTCACCTACTTCGTCTCCGGTGGTTCGCCGCTCAGCCCGGCGAACTGGAAGGTCGACGTCGAAGGGTTCGCGATCAGCGCCGAGATGAGCGGCCTGACCCTCGCCGGCGGCCTGCGCAAGTTCGTGCCGTCGGAGGGCGGGGTCGAATATCTGGGCATGCTTCTGGCCCGTTTCGGCACCTACGGGCTCACCGTGTATGGCGGGTTCGGCGAGGTGGGCACCGGCACTGACAAGTACACCTCGCTGTTTCTCTTCGGGGCCGTCAACGGTCCGATCGGTGGAGTCCCCGCCTTCTTCGTGACCGGAATCGGCGGCGGTTTCGGGGTCAACCGTGGCTTGCGGGTCCCCATCGACCTGTCGCAGTTCGCTACCTTTCCCATGATCCGCGCCCTCGACGCGTCGGCACGCACTGTGGACCCCTTCGACGAAATCGCCCAGGCCAGGGCTTCCTTCCCCGCCGAGCGCGGCGCCTTCTGGTTCGCCGCCGGCATCTCATTCAACTCGTTCGTGCTCGTCGACGGGATCGTCGTCGTGGCGATCGCGTTCGGTAACGGCTTCGAACTGAACATCCTGGGCCTTGCCCGCATGACCTTGCCCAGGCCGCAACTCACTCTCGTCAGCATCGAGTTGGCGCTCGTGGCGCGGGTCTCCTCAACGGAGGGAGTCGTGCTGGTACAGGCCCAGCTCACCGACAACTCGTGGCTGCTGATGCCTGAGGTGCGTCTGACCGGCGGCTTCGCCTTCGCAGCCTGGTTCGCCGGACCGAACAGGGGCCAGTTCGTGCTGACCATCGGCGGTTATCACCCCGACTTCCACCATGCCGACTATCCAGTGGTGCCGCGGCTCGGTCTCGAGCTCTCGATCGGCGATTTCATCACCGTCAGCGGTCAGTCGTACTTCGCCCTGACCAGCGAAGCGCTGATGGCCGGGGTCAAGATTGAAATTCATGCCCAACTCGGCCCCGCGTGGGCGCACCTCGTGCTCGGCGCCGACGCCATCGTGTTCTTCGACCCCTTCTTTCTCAAAGCACGGGTCTACGCTTCCATCGACGCCGGCGTGTCGATCGATGTCTGGATCGGCACCATCACGATCTCGGTACACCTGTCGGCGAGCGTCGAGGTGACCGGCCCGCCGTTCCACGCGATCGGCAAGCTGGAGATCGGCCCGGTCTCGGTCACCGTGGAAATCGGCGACTCCTCCAGCCACCCGAGTCCGATGTCGTGGGTCGACTTCCTCCAGAAATACCTGGAGCCGGCCACCGATACGGTTGCCCGTGCCCTGACGGCGATGACCGGCCAAGGCACCGTCACCCCGGCGGGCAACCCGCAGACCGGGGGTGCCAAGTCTCCCGATGGGCAGCCCGACCGCCCGTTCCGGGTGATCGCGGAGTTCAACGCATCCGTGCGCTCCACCGTTCCGTTCGCCCTGTTCACGGGCACGGAGCTGACCAACGTCACCGGCAGCCCTGACGCAAACGGCATCGTCACGATGCCGGGAGTCGGCATCCTGACGGTGGCGCCGATGCAGGTGAACCTGGTCAAGCCACAGCTCACCTTGTCGATCCGGAACCGCAAGAGTCGGGGCGATGTCAGCGCGACCTCACCCAATTTCCTCTCCAACCCCGGAATCGACGCCAGCTTCGGCACCGGGGATTTCCCCATCGGCGTCTGGGGCGCATTGCAGGACGAGGATGCAGCCAAGGTCCCCGAAGGCGCGCTGCTGACCGCCCCTGACCACATCGACGTTCAGGTGCGCGCCGTCATCCCGATGATCCCCGCTCCCCCGGACATCCCGTATCGTCAGGTCGAATTCGGCAGAAGACGCATTCTTCCCCTGCTGCCCAGCGTGATCACGGCTCACCTTGCCGCGGTTCAGGCCGGGGCCGCCGCGACGCAGGCCGTCGTCGTCGGCCTGCGTGCCGCTGCGCCGGTGTTGAGCGACACCACCATCGGTGCCGACCTGCTCACGACGCATGGCGGTCAGGCGACCGCGGCGGTTGCGGACTGGCG
>Ga0307487_1002954_pt1 | contig 10404 bp, 11 predicted proteins | sample CBIW12metaG_FD_203665 | JGI IMG/M metagenome (GOLD analysis project Ga0307487, IMG submission 203665) | Sea-ice brine microbial communities from Beaufort Sea near Barrow, Alaska, United States - CBIW 1.2 | ecosystem: Environmental > Aquatic > Marine > Coastal | place: USA: Alaska | collected... | reverse complement strand
ACACATTGATCCAGCCTTACGCGAGGCTGGCTGGGGTGTGGTGGACGGCAGCCGCGTGCATCGTGAGTTCCAGATCACCCAAGGCCGCCTGCAAGGCGCGGGTAAGCGCGGCAAGGCAGAAATTGCCGACTACGTGTTGGTGTATCGCAATACCAAGTTGGCAGTGGTCGAAGCCAAAGCATGGGATAAGCACTACACCGAGGGCGCAGCGCAGGCGAAAAGCTACGCACATAAACTGGCGATTCGCTTCACTTACGCCACAAACGGCCAGGCCATCTACCGCATCGACATGGAAACAGCGGCTGAAGGTGATGTGGCGAAGTTTCCGAGTCCGGATGAACTGTGGAACCTAACCTTCGCCGTGCAGAACGAGTGGCGCGAGCGCTTTGCGAAAGTTCCGTTCGAAGATAAGGGTGGCACCTGGGGTGCGCGTTACTACCAAGACACAGCAATCAATCGGGTTCTTGAGGCCATTGCTGCTGAACAGCAACGCATTCTGCTGACGCTAGCGACGGGCACTGGCAAGACCTTTATTGCCTTCCAGTTGGCCTGGAAACTATTTAAGAGCCGCTGGAATATCAAGCGTGATGGCCTGCGCCAGCCGCGCATTTTGTTCTTGGCTGATCGTAATATTTTGGCTGATCAGGCGTTCAACTCGTTCTCCGCCTTCCCGGAAGACGCGCTGGTGCGTATCGACCCTGCGGATATACGCAAGAAGGGGAAGGTGCCGAAGAACGGCAGCATCTTCTTCACCATCTTCCAGACGTTTATGAGCGGGCCAAATGACTCGCCATATTTTGGCGACTATCCAGAAGACTTCTTCGACTTCATCATCATTGACGAGTGCCACCGTGGCGGTGCCAACGATGAAGGCAACTGGCGCGCCATTCTCGACTACTTCTCTCCAGCCGTGCAGCTAGGTTTAACCGCTACGCCCAAACGTAAAGACAACGTCGACACCTATGCCTACTTTGGTGAGCCGGTTTATGTCTACTCGCTGAAGGAGGGCATCAACGATGGCTTCCTCACACCGTTCAAGGTTCAGCAGATTGCTACCACTCTGGATGAATACGTGCATGTGCCGGGTGACGGCGTAGTCGTAACCGGTGAAGTAGAGGCGGGGCGGCGCTACCTTGAAGCCGACTTCAATCGGATCATTAAAATCCAGGCGCGTGAGAAGTACCGGGTTCAGAAGCTGATGGAGATGATCAAACACAGTGAAAAGACCATCGTGTTTTGCGCCAAGCAAGAGCACGCACTGGAAATTCGCAACCTGATCAACCAAATGAAGACCAGCACTGAGCCAGATTACTGCGTACGTGTGACCGCTGATGATGGTGCACGTGGCGAACAATACCTGCGTGATTTTCAGGATAACGAGAAGACCATCCCGACCATCCTGACCACCTCGCAAAAGCTTTCGACCGGCGTAGATGCGCGCAACGTGCGCAATATTGTGCTGCTGCGACCTGTGACCAATATGATTGAGTTCAAGCAGATCATTGGCCGTGGTACGCGACTGTTCGATGGCAAGGATTACTTCACCGTATATGACTTCGTAAAAGCGCATCACCTGTTCAGTGACCCTGCATGGGATGGTGAGCCGGAAGAGCCTACAACTGGTGGAGGCAAAGGCGGTGGTGGCGATGGAGAGGGTGAAGGCGAGGGTGGCGGAAAAACTCTCCCACCAAGGCCGCCACCACGGCCACCTGTAATTGAGGTGGCGCTGAGTGATGGTTCGGTGCGCCGAATCAGGAGCATGACATCAACACTGTTTCTAGGCGCTGACGGTAAGCCAATGTCCGCTGCGCAGTTTTTGGAAAGCTTATTTGGCAATCTGCCGGAGTTCTTCAAAGATGAGGATCAGTTGCGCAGCATCTGGTGCGTGCCGGATACGCGTAAATCATTGCTGGATGGCTTGGCGGAACGCGGTTTCAGCAAGGACGTGTTAGCTGAGATGCAGAGCATTATCGAGGCAGAAAAGAGCGATTTATTTGATGTGCTGGCCTTCGTGGCCTTTGCGATGGAGCCCCTCACCCGTGAGGAGCGCGCGAGCAAAGCTCGCGTCGAGATTCATGGTCACTTCAACGTTAAGCAGGATGCCTTCATCGACTTTGTTTTGGCGCATTACGTCAAAGAAGGCGTGGATGAGCTGGAATCTGAAAAACTCACGCCGCTGCTAAAGCTTAAATATAACAACGCGATAGCCGATGCCATCGCCGACCTTGGTAAGCCAGAGCTGATTAAGAGCGTGTTTGTGGGGTTTCAGAAGTATTTGTATCAATCTCATGCTGCGCAATCATAGGTATCGGTTAACTAGTTTTAAATATTTTCAATGACAAATGATAGAATTATAGGTGTCGAGAATGTTTAATTTTAAACTGTCTAGGGCTTTAGCAGAATTACAAACGCAACTGAAGGATCGCGACGAAAGTATACGAAGGCTCTCTGCTGAGAATCTTGAGCTTGAAAAAAGCAATAAAATATTAACTGATACATCTCTACAGTATGAGCATGTTGTTAGTGAGCTTAATGCTAAAATTGATGCTGAAAATAAATTAATAAAAGATTTGGGGGTTTGTGAAGTACAACTTAATGGACTGCTCATCAAAAACTCACAAATTGAACTTGCGCTGTATAGTCAGAAAAAAGAATATGATCTAAAAGCCCTTAATCTTGAGACATTAAAAGATAAATATAAAATACTTAGTGAGATACTAGAAGGGCAGTCAGATACTCTAACTGCAAACTATGTACTTGAGAAAATTCAAGACATGAGCGAAAAGGAATCCCACAAAAACTCCTTATTAAAAGAAGAAATAAATAATCTTAAATCAAGCCTTTCAAGCAAGGCCAATGAAATTAAACGCTTAGAGTCAATTGTTGATTCCCTCAAAAGTGCTATAGCTGAGCTAACAAAATCCCAGAATTCTGCGAAAGAGGCTCTCAATGCTGCGAAAGAAATTTTCGAGCGCGATATAAGTACAATTAAAGTTGCTTTTCAGGATAAAATCAGTGAATTTAATTCTGAAAAAAATAACTTTATATCTATGCTTGAAAAATTCTCAAGCATCACGCCTGAGCATGCTCTTGTATTACGCTCAATAAGCGAGCTAAAGTTAATTAGAACGCAGTTACTCAACGGCCCTGTTATTGAGTCTGCACGCAGCAAAATTAGAAACTCTATATCACAAGGCAAAAAAAGCTATGAGGAAGCGAGAAAAGAAGAGCTAGAAAAAGGCATTCTAACTGCTTCACAAATAGACACAATTTATCAAGAAAGAAAGCAGTTTATGCCCGATCACGATGCCCGAAAAACAATTATGGTCACTGATTCAGTTAGTACTCAAGGTGGACACGACCCTTACCGATGAATAAAGAATTTATATTTCAATAATTCAACCATAAAAATAAAGGTCACTCTACAATCAAATAATTGCGGGCTAGAGAGTGATGACCAATCTGGATATATAGTACTGATTTTTCATTATTGTTTTTCCGCTTATCAGAAGATTTTTGAATTAATCAACGCAATAGCTTTCAAGGTATCAAATCATAATTACAGCACTCTGTTTTGTTCTGATTGATGTGATATATCAAATTTAGCGCACAACGCCGGACTGGCATTGGCTGTTGGCGCTGCCGAGTTAGATTTGGTGTGCAATTCCAGGAAGATAAAGCGTGTGCGCTTGGCGAGCAACCAAGTATTGGATCAATGGGGCAAGGATGCAGCCGAAATCAAGGACGACTACCGAGTCCGCTCGGACAACGGGCGGCTGGGAGCCTTGCTGGAACTGGTTACGCTTCAGCATGAGTACTGAGTACCGCATCATTTTGACTGTGGGTGTAGTGAGTAAACCTTTCAAAAATGGGCATGCTGGGCTGGATCAACCAGCAACGTGTAAAGTTTCAGGCTAAACCCCCGAAACCCCAGCGGCAAATGGTTAGCGGTGAAAGCCATCACTTCCTGGGTCAGCGATATCGTCTGAGGGTATTAGAGGAGGGTAGTTCACCTCGGCTGACCCTCAGGGGTAAGGCTTCAATGCTGTTGACCTTGCGCCCGGATACGACGACAGAGAAAAAGCAGGAAGTTCTTCACGCTTTTTACCGTATAGAGCTGAAAAATCTCGTTCCTGAGCTTTTGGACTTGCGGCAGCCAATCCTGGGCGTGACGGTCAGCGCCTGGGAGTAAAACGCATGAGAACGAAATGGGGCACGCACAACATCGAAGGTCGGCACATCTGGCTGAATCTGGAACTGGCCAAGAAACCTGTGCAGTGCATAGAACACATCCTGACGCATCTGCTGGAGCGCCATCACAATGAGCGATTTTCAGGGCTTCTTGATCAGTATCTGCTGCAATTGTGGCGAACACTGCGTTAAGAAGTGAATGAATCGGTGCTGCGAGGGTGATGGTTATACCTTGCACTGCAAGGTGATTTGTGGATTTACATGCAACGGGGCAGCTGTCAAGCACGCTCTCTATAAATGCCTGAAAGCTTAACAATAGGGTGACAACCAGCAGTTTGCAAATCGCCACCCCAGATATCTTCACCTGGGCAATGTCCAGGAGAATCTGGTAGGAATCGAATGTAGTTGGAAACGCTGGGAGGCAGAAGCTATTCTAGCGAGGGAAATCCCGCTAAAAGCATTAAAAATGTGCCTATCAGCGCTTAATATTTTCCTTGTAGCGTCTATTTATCCTGTTTATTACAAAATCGACAATTATCCTTGAGATTTTGTGAGTTTATCGGTCATGATGATGGCACAACACTATGGTAAGGAGTACCTGATGTCGTTTGCTGCAATCAAGATCGAAGAGTCGACTCAGTCGACAATCCGCCACAGTCTGGCAAAAGGGCAAAGCACCAACCCGGCTATCCAACGCCTGCGTTCGCGTATGTTAACTGAGTCGGACTCCAGCCAAGTCATCACCAGCTATGATCGGATGCACCACAAGCACAACCGTTCGTGAGCCTCCTGCATGGACGCCGCTAAGTTCTCGTCGTTCTTGGTAAAAGTGGCATCGCGGTGCAACCTCGATTGCGATTATTGCTACGTCTACCACCACGCGGATCAGAGTTGGCGCTCCATGCCCAAATTCCTGTCCGCTGAACATCGTGAGGCATTCGCCCGCCAACTTGCGGAGTATGTGCTCCAGGTTGAGCTGAAGCACTGCGCAGTGATTCTGCATGGCGGTGAGCCATTACTAATTGGGGCCCAAGCGCTCGCTGACTTTGCAAGTCTTCTTCGCCAAACTTGCAGCATTCCGGTGGATGTCAGCCTACAGACCAATGGACTGCTACTGACTGACGAAGCTTTGGTCATTCTTGCCAAAGCTGACATCGGAATTTCGCTTAGCCTTGATGGGCCCAAGTCAGCTAATGACAAACATCGTATGACGCGGAAGGGGCGCTCCAGTTTTGAGCTGACGGAGCAGGCGCTTACGCGCCTCCAGCAGTATCCGTCGACTTTCACCGGCGTCATAGCGGTGGTAGACCCCTCAACCAGTGCGAACGAGCTGTTTGAATATTTCGATCACTTCAATATTCCACGTCTGGATTTCCTGCTGCCAGACGCCCATTGGCTTCGTCCTCCACCTGGGCGCAACCAAGACCCAGGACTTTATGAGGAGTGGCTGGTCAACGCATTTGATGTTTGGTTTGACCAGTACGCGCATATTCCGCTTAGAACATTCGAAGCGTTGCTAGATGTCAGTGCAGGGTTACCTTCCAGTACCGATGCTTTTGGCTTTGGCGATGTGAGCTTGTTGTCGATTGAGACGGATGGCAGCTACCACGACCTAGACGTTTTGAAGGTCACCCAGGATGGCGCGACTAAGCTTGAGGGTACCGTGATAGATACGCCCATTGCCAAAGTGGCTCTATCACCCTCCATCGAGCGGCACCGGCGCCATCTGCACAAAGACGGTCTGTCCGAAACTTGTCAGTCGTGTGCAGTCGTTGAAGTCTGCGGCGGCGGCTCACTGCCCCACCGCTTCGGTGAGAACGGCTTCGTCAATCCTACAGTGTACTGTAACGAGATGAAGCGCTTGATCACGCACATCAACGTTCGCCTCAAGGAGCATCTTTCGTCCGGGGTTGCAACGGAGGCGCTGGTGCCGCTCCCTGTGGCGTTCGATCTGGCCAGTTTTGAGCGGGCAGAAATGTCTAAACCTCACCTGAGCTGGCTTTGCGCTAGCGCAAGGGAGGATGCGGTTAAGAGTTTGCGCGAATCATTGGGCTTGTTCCCAAATGACAGTCGTGCAGCCCAGCTCAGTTCGATGCATGACGCAACCTTCGAGCAAGTTGCGCTCCATCCCGGAGCTATCGCCTGGTCGAGGGCAGTATGGGCTCACAACAGCGGACATGGGTTGCTGACAGTTGATGGCCAGGTTATTACGGCCAGCCAAGACTATATGGACATGCTACTCGCGCTTGCGAACCAGAAAGCGGATAACGTCAAGCTCGATGTTGGTCGTAATGATTTCTGGCTGAGGGCTCCATTCGGTGAGGCTATCATCTTCGAAGGTGATGACCTTGTAGATGCCGGGCGTACGCTCGTCGAGCGTGCCATGGTTATCGTCAAGACTTGGCGCCCAGATCTTGCGGCGGAGATGTTGGCCGCATGCAGCGCGGTTCAATTCGTTCGGGATCCCACCGCTGATCCATGCAAAATAGTTTCGTTCAGTGATAATTCCGTCCCTGGAGCACTCTACGTATCAATTTCGCAAGGTGATGGGCTGATCGATCCTTACGATCTGGCGGACTCACTTATCCATGAGCACCGCCACCAGAAACTCTACCTGCTGGAGCGACACGCCCCGACCGTGGAGTGCACATCCGCCCAGATCGTTTCTCCTTGGCGTGAAGATTTGCGTCCCCCGTCAGGGTTGCTCCACGCAGTGTTTGTATTTGTGGAACTCAGGCGCTTTTGGTTGTATGTAAGAGATCACGGGCCGGCAAATCTAAACTCACGTGCTGTTAACCAGATTGCAGATACCGATCTGCACCTTAAACAGGCGTTTGCCACTTTGAAGGAATGTCCATTGACAGAGGTGGGCATCAGCCTTGTTGACGTATTGAACCGTGCTGCCAATGAAGGGGAAGAGTTTAATGAGATCGTCGATCATCATTCCGCTATCCCGACTATCGCTTGATCCTCAGCAACGGCACGCGCAGCTGCGGGACTATTTCTGTGATAAAGACGCAGTAGCCACCCAAGTCGGTGATCAGTGGGCTTTGGCGCTGGGGTGGTCAGATGACCCGTACCGTTATGTCGATCCTCGACTTGATGAGGGACTGGCTTGGTGGGGCAGTGATCTTCGGTACCAGGATATGGCATTGGCCCGCAAGCGTAGGGGGCGGTTGCTGTTATCGTTGAACGATACTTGGACGTTGGAGAGCTGGAGCGAGTGGTTGGCTCGTAACCCTCAGCACCAGCACATCACTGTACTACACGTGGATGATCACAAAGATTTGGGTGCGCCCCGAATTTTCCAGTGCACAGACGGCTGGGCGGATCCCATCGAAGGGCAGACCGTAAATCTTAATCATCCCCGCACTGTGACGAGCGCGATCACGAGTGGCGCGTTGGGAATGGGGAGTTTCTTGACACCTTTCCTTCACTACGCCCCAACCACTGATGTACGTCACCTATGCCAAGGGCCCAAATGCACCAGAACTGTCGATTCAGCTATCAAGCTGGAGTCCCTGCCAGATACGTTGCTGAATCCCGCTGAGCATCGCCCTGGGGTCGTGCTCGTTCCTGATGATCTAGGAGTGGGTCGCGGGCGTTATCGGTTCACTAACGACCTCGACGCCTGGCTCGAAGGGGTTGCCAGTATTTCAGGAGGCGATAGCGCCATCCTGCTTCACATTGACATGGACTACTTCTGCAACCGATACGACGGAGACAGCGACTCTATCGAACATCCAGGTCTCTTGAACTGTTCGTTACCAGAGGTTTTGAATCGAATTGACGAACTCACTCTGGCCTTGCACCGTCATAACCTAGTAGAACACCTTGCTGACATCGTAATTGCCTTTTCTCCAGGGTTCTTCCCCGCGGAATTTTGGGCTAAGAGTTGCAATCACCTCCTTGCAGGCTTGGGAGAGTCACCATGGCTCGATCATTGAGTACGTCGAAGCCCGGCATAACCAAACAGAAGACACTCAAACCCCCTTTAGTAAAAGCCAAATCAAAGCTGGGCCTCGTAACCGCTGACGCAATTGAACTCGTCAGTACCCTGGGCTCACGTGAGCGCGGAGGTGGGCCAGGAGGTGAAGCATGGATCATTTTGGCCAACGGCAAGCGGGCAGGTACTGCTTACATCAACATGGTCAATGACCCGATCCGAGGTCTCCATCCATCCTTTCACGTATTCTTGAATCGACCGAGCCAGGGGCGGCAAATTGGTCGCATTGCCTATCAGCGTTGTTGCATGATCAGCAAGCATGATGTCGTCTATGCGCACATGCGCAAGTCCAATAATGCATCGCGTAAGGCGGCTGAACATGCAGGTTTTGTCGAGGCAACAGTGCTTGAAGACTCTCAGCTGGTGTTGGTTTGGCGTAGGCAGGTTCTCGGCAAGGTCGAGGAGCCGTCTGCTGGTAAGAATGAGCTCCTCGACAATGAAGATAAAAGCGCGTTGTCGTCACAAAGCCTATTGCGACCTAGCTGAGTAATCAGCGGATCTAGGCAATGACATAATTGAGAATCCTATGAGCTCCATCGAGTTGAAGTTTGACGAGAAAAATGAGGACGTGCTCATCTGGAACGGGCAGGTGATCATGTCGCGTACCGAAGAGGCCTATTTCCAGGCCCTCTTTTTGCGACTAGCTTACCTCAAGCCCAAGACTGTGCTGGAAGTTGGTTATGGGCTTGGAATTTCAGCTGCTCTCATACAGGAGCATATGAAACCTAACCGACACGATATTTTTGAGATCGAGAAGTCCATCTACCAAGATCTGGTGAGTTTCGCCGAGGCTAATCCTTCGGTGCATCCCTACGGCGGAGATTGGAAGCAGTCTGCTATCGACCTGCGATACGATTTCATATTTTTTGATCCGTTTGATTACACACCAAGCGGGCAGGGTGCTGAAGAAGATCGTGCAGATACGGCTAGACGGATGAGGCGCCTCCTGAATCCTGACGGGGTTCTATGTCACCCACACTTTGGCGATGGTGACGTACCTGATCTACCAGATTTCACGACAGTTATCGTTGAGCGCCTCAAGGTTTCACTTATCAGAATGGCCGATGAAACGTCCTGCGATGACGTGGCTATTGTTTTTCATAAGCCAGTAAATGAACTCCCCGCTCCGATAGACGCATAATGGCTTAGCTTTCGACCACGCTATAGAGGTGGGCATCTAGGTCGGCTGTGCGCTCGTAAAGCACGTACTTGATGGACGCGTGGAAGCGAGACGATGGAAGATCTGCGAGTAGCTGTCGAGTAGGAACGCCTGAGATCTTCGACCAGCGCTTTATAGAAACATGGTTGCTGAGCAACTGGCTGATTTCGCAACCAATGAAGGAAAGGTCACGTCTCCAGACTAGGGGCTTGATCAGCCCAAGCGTGCAGGCTTCAGTAATTTCTTTCTTGTTCAGCCCCGTGATAGCGATGGTTTCCAGTAACGTGCACTGAGCCGCTTCAAGAGTTACGAGGCGCTTAGTCATATACGTCAGCGGTCCTTCGAGGCCCACGAGGGCTCCATTAAGCAGGTTTTTCCGACCCCCCGATGTCAGGCTAGTTGTCGCCTGAGCTTATTTATCAAAACGATAGATCGGGGGCGTCATAGAGGGCTGTAATGTAGAGTTATTCGTCTGAGCGTAAAGCTGCCCTTATCCGTAAATTACTGCCGCCGCAAAACATGTCCGTTGCCGATTTGTCGCGTCAAGCAGGAGGCGCAGTATTGCCTGGAGACAAGAACAACGCCGATGACTGGCCCGCTGAAGTCAAGTTCGCATCGGTATTGCATGAGGCCATCCTGATCGAGATCGAACTTAGCGAATACTGCCGCAGCAAGAGCTTATACCCCGAGCAAACCAGCGCGTGGCATCAAGCCGTCAGATGTCCGCCAAAGTGCAGCTCAAGGTAGAGCGAGACCAAGCGCGTGCCGACAAGAAACGCATCGCCGAACTGGAGCGCGAACTGCGGCGCAAGGAGAAGGCGATGGCGATGGCGATGGCGGAAACCACTGCCATCTGGGTGCTGCGAAGAAATATGAGTGTATTTGTATGGCTAACCGTATTTTTTAAAAGGATTTACAAATTCTCACCCTTGACGCAATTCTCAAACTAGATGACGAAGGACAAATGTATTGGGTAAAGCTTTGGTTACCATGTACTGCATTTAACATAATATAGATTATACGTAGTATTATGCTGGGGCTATTTACA
>Ga0307487_1002953_pt1 | contig 10409 bp, 12 predicted proteins | sample CBIW12metaG_FD_203665 | JGI IMG/M metagenome (GOLD analysis project Ga0307487, IMG submission 203665) | Sea-ice brine microbial communities from Beaufort Sea near Barrow, Alaska, United States - CBIW 1.2 | ecosystem: Environmental > Aquatic > Marine > Coastal | place: USA: Alaska | collected... | reverse complement strand
GCGGACAACCGCCTAGCGGGCACGCGCGCACTGTTGCGGCGGGATGACGTTGACTACGTCTCCATCAAGGTGTCGTCGGTCGTGTCGCAGCTTTCCATGTGGGCCTTCGACGAGACCGTCGACCGTGTTGTCGACCGTCTCACCCCGCTCTACCTTCTCGCGCTCCACGCGCCAGAGAAGAAGTTCATCAACCTCGACATGGAAGAGTTCAAAGATCTCGACCTCACCATTGCGGTATTCGAGAAACTGCTCGACCAGCCAGAATTGCTCGAACTTGAAGCAGGCATCGTGCTTCAGGCGTACCTGCCCGACGCTCTCACCGCGCTTCAAGCTCTGACCGAGTGGTCAATTGCTCGCCGCGCTCGCGGCGGTGCAGCCATCAAGGTGCGCGTTGTTAAGGGCGCAAACCTTGCGATGGAGCACGTTGACGCCGTCACCCACCATTGGCCTATGGCCACCTGGGGCACCAAGCAAGACAGCGACACCCACTACAAGCGGATGCTCGACTGGGCATTCACTCCCGAGCGCTCAGATGCTGTACGCATCGGTGTTGCCGGCCACAACCTGTTCGACATCGCTTTCGCTTGGCACCTCGCCCAAGAGCGTGGCGTCACCGACGGCATCGAATTCGAAATGCTGCTCGGAATGGCGACAGGCCAGGCCGAAGCCATCAAGCGCGATGTCGGCAGCTTGCTCCTCTACACGCCCGTCGTTCAGCCAACCGAGTTCGACTCCGCTATCAGCTACCTCGTGCGCCGCCTCGAAGAGAACGCGAGCACCGAGAACTTCATGTCTGGACTGTTCGAACTCTCCAGCAACGAAGACATCTTCGTGCGCGAGCAAGACCGCTTCCTGGCATCGCTCGCCAACCTCAACTCGGAAGCTCAGACATCCAACCGGGTTCAGGACCGCAGCGAGCCTGCCGCACTGATCGGCGACCGCCCGTTCGACAACGTCGCAGACACCGACCCCGCGATTGGTGAAAACCGTGACTGGGGCCGGGCAATCTTGGCGCGCAGCTCCGATTCGCAACTCGGCATCGACACCGTCAGGGCTGGTGCAGTGAGCACGCACGAGCAGATGACGACCATCATCGAGTCCACGACCGCCGCGGGACGCAACTGGGGTGGGATGCCCGCCGCCGAGCGTGCGGCAATCCTGCACCGTGCCGGCGACGCGATTGAAACTTCCCGCGCCCGACTCATCGAGATCATGGCCAACGAAGCAGGCAAGACGATTGCTGAAGGTGACGTTGAGGTGAGCGAAGCAATCGACTTCGCGCACTACTACGCTGAGCGTGCCCTCGACCTTGAGAAGATCGAAGACGCCACCTTCGTGCCCTCAGCACTCATCATTGTGACCCCACCGTGGAACTTCCCCGTGGCGATTCCTGCGGGCAGCGTGCTCTCGGCGCTTGCCTCAGGCAGTGGCGTCATCATCAAACCAGCCAAACTTTCCCAGCGCAGTGCTGCAGTGATGGTCGAAGCGCTCTGGGAAGCCGGTGTACCGCGCGAGGTACTCGTCCTCGTTGACCTGAAGGACCGTGAACTCGGGCACACACTGATTTCTGACCCCGCCGTCGACCGCGTCATCTTGACAGGTGCGTGGGAGACCGCCGCACTGTTCCGTTCGTGGCGTCGCGACCTGCCGATCCTCGCTGAAACCAGCGGCAAGAACTCGATCATTGTCACCCCCAGCGCAGACCTCGACCTTGCGGTTGCCGACGTGACCAAGAGCGCGTTCGGACACGCAGGGCAAAAGTGCTCCGCGGCATCCCTCGTGATTTTGGTTGGCTCGGTCGGCACAAGCGAACGCTTCGAGCGTCAGCTTGTCGACTCGGTGCGCACGCTGCGCGTGGGGCTACCCCAAGACCCCCTCACCATGATGGGCCCGATTGTGGAAGCTGCTCAGGGCAAACTCCTGGGGGCGCTAACAACCCTCGCTCCCGGCGAGAGCTGGCTCGTGAAGCCACGTCAACTCGACGACGAAGGCAAGCAGTGGACCCCCGGCGTGCGCACCGGTGTCGCCGCTGGCAGCGAATTCCACCTGACCGAATACTTCGGGCCGGTGCTCGGAGTGATGCGCGCCAAGAACCTCACCGAAGCGATCGCCATGCAGAACGCGGTGGACTACGGCCTGACGGCGGGCATCCACTCGCTCGACTCCACTGAGGTTGCTCGCTGGCTCGATGAAGTGCAGGCAGGAAACGCCTACGTGAACCGCGGGATCACCGGCGCAATCGTTCGCCGCCAGCCCTTCGGCGGGTGGAAGCGGTCAACTGTCGGATGCAGTGCCAAGGCGGGCGGCCCCAACTATCTGATGACGTTGGGTCAGTGGAAAGCTGTTGAGCAGCCCGCCGCACGCGACATTCAGGTGCGCGGACTCAGCGACCAGGTGTCGTCGGTCATCAAGAAGGCTCAGTCGGGCATGGAGTTCGACGAATTCGACCGTGTGCGCCGTGCCGCCGAAAGCGATCAGAGGGCCTGGGAGACCGAGTTCGGCATTAGCCGCGACGTTTCCGACCTTGGGGTAGAGCGCAACGTGTTCCGCTACCGTTCGGTGCCGGTCACGATTCGTCTTTCCGACGGTGAACCCATGGGTCACCTGGTTCGGATGATCGCGGGCGCAGCTCGTATCGGCTCGACCATCCACCTCAGCTCGGCCATTCCGCTGCCCTCGCTGCTCACCGAATCATTCGAATCCGGTAACGCAGTATCGGTCGCTGGCGTCGTTGTTGAATCGGATGCCCGGTGGATCGAGCGTGCCGCCCGCGGTGAGCTCAACACCAGCCGTGTTCGCCTCATCGGTGGTTCAGCGGTCGACCTAGCCGACGCGGTTGAAGGGAACCCTGACGTTGCCGTCTGGTCGGGGCCGGTTACCACATCCGGTCGCGTCGAACTGCTGATCTTTATGCACGAGCAGTCACTGTCGATAACCGCGCACCGCTTCGGAAACCCCGACCCGGCTATGGCCGCACTCGAGGTCTAACAACCCAACAACTGGTCGAGGCACGCCACACAAACCGGTGAATTGTGGTGGCCGTCGTTTAGCCTAAGAAGATGATTCCTTCGATACCGCTGAACGATGGCCACAGCATTCCCCAACTCGGTCTCGGCACCTGGCCACTGAGCGATGCCGAGGTCGCAATCGTTGTTCCCACTGCGATCGAGCTCGGCTACCGACACATCGACACGGCCGTGAAATACGGCAACGAAGTGGGCGTTGGCGAGGGCATCCGGCGCAGCGGCATTGACCGCGACGAACTCTTTGTCACCACCAAACTCGATGGTGAATTTCAGGGTGACGATCGCGCCATCGATGGTTTGCGCGAGAGTCTCGAACGCCTTGATCTCGAGTACGTGGATCTGCTGCTCATTCACTGGCCGCTTCCCGACCGTGGCGAGTTTCTCTCCACCTGGCGCACCTTCGAAAAGCTGCACGCTGACGGCTTCGCCCGATCCATTGGTGTCTCAAATTTTAAGCCCGCCCACCTTGATGTGCTGGCGGATGCCGCAACCACCGTTCCTGCTGTCAACCAGGTTGACCTTTCCCCGACCAACGCTCGCCTTGAGGACCGCGCCTACCACGACTCCCGCGGAATCGTCACGGAAGCGTGGAGCCCCATCAAGGGTGTTCTCGACCAACCAGTGTTGCTCGAGATCGCCGCAAAGCATGAACGTTCAGCGGCTCAGATTGCGTTGCGGTGGCACCTACAGAATGGGCTTGTCGCTATCCCGAAATCGGCGAACCCCGAAAGGTTGGCCGAAAACATCGCCATCTTCGACTTCGAACTCGACTCCCGCGACCTCGAAGCGATTGCGGCGATTGATGTTCCAGGGTCGGGTGTCGACTCAGATGTCACCGGGCACTAGCGTGCGCGCACTACGCGGCAGTGCGTGCGCTGCGCGCTAACGCCTGGTTTTGGTTAGCGAGACAGGGCTGTCGTCACGAAACGCAGTGCCTCATCCGCGTTCACACCGAGCTCTGCCGCTCGGTCGGCGTAGGCCTTGGCTTCGAGTTGGAGCAGTGCGGCGGCGTCTCCGGGGCGGGCTTTCACGACGGTGCCGTTGCGGCCACGCGAGAGGAGAAAGCCGTCGGCTTCGAGTTCGCGGTAGGCCCGCGCCACCGTGTTGGGTGCGATGCCGAGGTCGCTGGCCAGTTGGCGGACTGTCGCCAGCTTGGTCCCGGCCAGTAGCTCACCGCTAGCAATCTGGGCAATGGCTTGAGCCTTGATCTGTTCGAATGGCGGGATGGATGCCGCGGTATCAATCTCGAATGTGATCGGACTTTCGGTGGGGGTGCGACGCCACGATTCAGCCATGCCTGATTCTCTCACACGCGCTTCTCGGGGCGGAGATGCGCGACTGCCAGTATCAAGCGCAGCTATTCAGCTGTCGGGCCTATAACACGGAAGCGAACTTCGCATCGTCAATGTCAGTCCCTTGAGGATCGGCATTGGGCGCAGCGGATTGATGAGGTTCACGCCGGTCGTGATGAGCTGGGTCGATGGAAAACGTGAAGAAGACCAAAAGCCTGCTTCTAACGCTCAGCATGGGGGCACTCGTTATCTTATCGGCGACGGCGTGCACGACGGGGGATGTCGCATCACCGGCATCTCCGTCCCCGGCGCCACCGAGCACCGCGTCCCCAATGCCTACTCCATCATTCACACTGAAGGCGATGTCCGCGGTGAAGCCCGGGGAACCGCACGACCCAGTCGATTGGCTCCTGGATCGTATTCGTACTATTTTGCCTGCCGCGGTGACGGTGATGTGGCCTTCGCCATTACCTCACTGGACGCACCGGTCGACGTTGTTCTGCGGGTGACCGATCAACTTCCGCGGTAGCGCGCCGAAACACACCAAAGCCTCAGCCCCAAGCACACGCCCGTCAGCAAAAGCCTCACGCACTAGAACGCGGCTAACCGGAGCGACGTCGGCTCATTCGATTTTCGACAAGTGTGGATAGGGTGACTCGATGCGGCAAAACCATGGACTATTCAGTTGGAAGGTCACGCGCACGCTTTATGCTGTTGGTAGTTTCATCGCCATGGCTGGAATTGGCTGGTCGGTCCTGGCGGGTTCTTGGACGTACGTGTGGTTTGTGATTGTCGGTCTCGCGCTCTTCGTGTTATCCACGCGTGGCCCTTGGGATAGCGAAGCAAGTGGTCGCAACCGATCAGTCTTGGGTTTCCGAGTTCGCTGAAAGCGCGAGGCTCGCGGGCCCCGGAACGGCCGCCCTCAATTGGATTGTTATTCGGCCGGGCATAGCGTTTGTACGTTCCACTTGCCGGCGGTATTGGATTCGTCCAGCTCAACTCCAAGCCATCCAGTGTCTCGTAACCTAAGTGCCTCGTAACCCGCAGGTTGCGAGACCGCCTGAAATCAATCGCATCATCGCGAACTAGTCGGATGAAGGCGCCGTATAGATGCTTTTACCATTGTGATCATGAGCTGTATCGGCACTAGGGACGGTACGCGACTAGGGAGAACCTATGAATGACTGAGGAAACATAGTCGAGGCTCTACTGACGCTCACGGCACAGCCGCTAGGTACGCGCGGCACCTTCAAGCGCAACCGCTGAGAGACTGATGTGGTCGGTCGCGTTTCGTGGAACGATTGTGCTGTGACCGAGACACCAAGGGCGAGGTGGTCGAACCCTGAACCGTTGATCCACCAGGCGATCGCGACATGGGCTGCGTCATGCGCTGAGCGTGCCCTCTTCATATTCGAAGAACGAAGACCCGGGGATAATCGACCGCGAGCCGCGATTGAGTCATTACGAGCGTGGCAGCGCGACGAGATCCCGATGACCGCCTGTCGAACGGCCGCATTCGCCGCTCACGCGGCCGCGCGCGACGCGACCGAAGCCGGGGCATCGGCCGCCGTCGCGGCAGCACGTGCTGCCGGACAGGCTGCAGCCGTTGCGCACATGTTCGATCACTCGCTTCACGCCGCCACCTACGCCGCGAAGGCGATCGCTCTCCATGGCTCCGGCGAGACTGACCGTAAAGCTGAACGTGCTTGGCAATGGGAGAACCTGGCGCCCGAACTCCGCACCATCGGTTTCCGTCAGGGCCTATAGCTCGTTATCAGCTGACGACGAACGCACATGTGGGCCGCTGCGGCTCCATTCGCGAAACTCTCAGAGAGACTCCAAAATAAATCTATGCAACGGCTGAGGAAGAGAAGAGCCGTCGCGGCGTCGCCGACCGAGGTATCGTTCTAGTTGAGCGGAACTCGGAGGAGTCATGCGAGCAGCAACAGTTGGCACGGCCATCGCGGCTCTATTTGGCGTTCTCGCTCTCATGGGGTGCGCCTCAAGTGGGCTGGCTACTACTTCTGCCAATAGTCCAGCTCCAGTCCCGACCGCGGGTTGTGTCTATTCCGGCACCGAGGAGGTCGACATCCCCGATTGCGTGATGATCGACGGCGAGCAGTCCATGCAAACAAACCGGACCTACAAGGATCGGAAGACCCCAACTCCGACGAATCAGGCCATTTTGGATCGGGCCGTGGTGTCGGCCGAGCCAGCTCTTCAGGAGATAGCCACGCCCATGCCGACCGCCGACCAAGTAAAAGCCACTCTGATGGCTGAAGGTCTCACATTCGTCGAAGCGATCGGTGATCCAACGACCAGAGTAGGATTCTGGGCCGAGGTGCAGATGAGCGGTTGTCTGTTCGGTGAGATCGCGCCCGAAACTGGACTGACGATCGAGGTCGGTGGATTCATCGCCGACGGAGGCTGCCACGCACTATCCGGGCACTGATCAGACCCCGATCAAAGGCACCCAAGCGGCACCCAAAAGAGGACGAGACTGTGAGGGCAACGAGGATGCGCCAGGCGATTGCGGTGACCGCCTTCCCCAGGCCATTGAACACATACAGTCGGTACCCCGCGTCACTTCCCTCCCACGACGAATCTCGCTCATCCACTTCGATCGCAAGCATGGTCAACAACATACATCGCACGGCGGTCGTTGACTAAGTCTCCTGAGAATCACTCGCAGCCCATTCGGACACGCGTTTCGTTGCCCTGCCGGGTTACAGTCGTAGGGACGTATCGATTAGCGCTATCGCCGCAGGCACCACAGGAGGTTGAAACTCATGAAACGAACTCTTCCGCGCTTTCTGGTCTTTTTCGCCGTCACGGTTGTAGCGGGGGCGACCCTGATCCTCATCGTGCCGAGAGCTTTTGATCCCGACGCGTCTCTTCATGCGTGGATCCCGGTTTCACTTTCTGTGCTTTTCATGGTTGGTGCCTTCTTTGCCTGGCGAGTTCGACCACCGTATGAACGGCCTGCGTGAATCGAGTGCGCTCGAGGGATTGTTGCCCTTGTATTCCTTGTGACCGCCATCGTCGCGGCGCTCAAACACATTTTGTGGGCCCAGATCAGCTAGCTCCAACACTTGAGGAAAAGAGATCATGACTTCGCGAACTCAAAGGCTTTCTGTAGTGCTCGTTGCCCTGTTGGCTCTTAGCGGCTGCGCCTCCCCGGGTGGCACGGACGCGCCGGGGGCAACGCCCGGGGGAACAATCGAGTTGGCGGTGTCGGAGATATGCGTTGAAGGGTCAGACGCAGAATGCATTTTAGTTAGCGACCAATACGTTTTGCGGCCTTCAGCGTTTGAGCGAGCGTCGGTCGAGAACGCCGTGGTTGCTGAAGCTGGCGGGCAGAACGCCATTGACGTGACGTTTACGGACGATGGGGCGGTAGTCCTTAGTGCGCTTACAGCAAAGGCGGCTGCAGCTGGGGCATCCGCACGATTGGTTATTAAAATCGGCGGCGAAATTCGGTCCGCGCCCTTCGTGGCGGAAGCGCTGACAGGCAACCAGGTACTAATTGCTCTCTCGCCTGACGATAACGCCCAAGAAACTGTTGACCTGATAAACGGGGACTAACCGACGATGAGACATCGCAACAGATTCGTCAGAGCTGGGATAGTGATTCTGGCAGTGACTGCAGCGTTGGCGGCGTGCAGCAGCCTCGGCGATCTCACTATCAGCAATGAAAGCTCTACCGACGTGACCGTCTCAGCTGGGGGCGACGAGATTATTGTCTCGGCAGGAGGAGGTGCCAGCATCCTTGGCTCGGGCTGCACCCCGGGAGATGTCACCGTGGAGTTCACGTCAGGGGAGACGTTTGTGGTCGCGGGGCCAGTCTGCCCAGAGGAGCAACTCGTCGTCCGAGACGGCACGGTCGAACTGCAGCCCTCCTCTTAGGCAGCGCCATTACCGCGTGCGGCTACTTCGAAAATGACCTCAAGACCGTCTTCTTCGTCCCACTGCTCACCGACTTCTTTGAAGCCGTAATCTTCGACCAGGGATCGCGACGGATGATTTTCTGGACTGATGGTGGCTCGAACGATCTGCACCTCAGCACTGGTGCTGGCTACCGAAAGCAGAGTTTCGAGAGCCCGCCTCGCAAACCTCCTTCTTCGATATTCCGGAGCGATCCTGTAGCCAACTTCGACCATCCCGGCATCATCCGGTGCTCCATGAAATCCGGCTATGCCAACAGCACCATCCACGCCGGGCACAACGACCAAGCGGGTGATCCAAGGCGCGTCGGATGGGGTATCGACAAGTTGTTTACTTCTCATGCGCCAGAGCGCGATGCACTCCACGCCCGCAAGATAAGTCGTTATGAGGGAGGAGTGTGCATCATCTATAGCTTCTCCCTGAGCCAGTGCGTTGAGGACAAGTTTCGGTATTGCTACTAGCTGCATCTGCTGGGACCCGGGGTGCATCCACGGGTGCATGGTTACTGTCATCTACGCCATTCTGGCAGGCTTCGAACCGTGCGCCAGCCTCGCCCATTCGCGCGCACCAGAAGCGCAATACCTTCGATGGGGAGCACCAAGTAGGGAAGCAGGATGGCCAAGTGCCAGCTCGCTAAGGGCACTAATGGGTTCGTCGGTACAGTCGGAACTTCCGCTTGAACCGCCGAGGTGATCGCGAAAGCCACAACGAGAATGACCGCTGTTGCTAGCGGGATGAGCCAAGTGGCCAGTTTCTCTCGTCGGGACCAGACTGCCGAGAACGAGACCAAGACTAGGCCGACGATCGGCGCAATTACAGGGACGACAAAGGTGCCGACGATCAGCAGCAGCACGGCGATGATCGGGAGTGTTCGACTCGGTGATGGCTCTGTCGGATGGCTCTGCTCGGCAGCCAGTGTGGCAGCGGTAGCTTCGGCGGCGATGAAAGTGGGATCGCCAAGCTCTGCAATGCGGGCGGTGGCTGCTTCGGCATCGAGCCCGTCGAGTTCTTCGCGAACCCCGGCGATGATCTCCGCCCGCACGTCTGGTTGAACGTCAGAGAGTGCCGCGGCTAGCCTGGCGAGGTAGTCGCGGGTTGCCTGCGGGGTGGTTTTTGTCATGAGCTGTCCTTTCCGACGAGCTGGAGTACGGTTGCGGTGAATGGCTCCCATTGGAGGCGGAACGATTCGAGTTGCGCTGCGCCGCGAGCGGTCAGTTGGTAGTACTTGCGCACCGGCCCGGATGCTGACGCCTCGTTGTAGGTCGTCACAAGTCCTTGGCTGCGCAAGCGGGAGAGCATCGGGTAGAGCGTGCCGATGCTCGCGATCATTCCGGAAGTGACGAGCCGTTCTGAGAGTTGCCAGCCATACATTGGTTCGCGCGAGAGAAGCCCGAGCACGCAGTATTCGACTACGCCCTTACGAAGCTGAGTGCCCACATCCACTGTCATGCAATACACGCTACCTTGCAGTGCAGGCTAATAGCAACAGTGCACGTTCTCATGCTGCACCGGGCAAGCAAGCCGCTGAGAAAACGTCAGGTGCGAGCTCTCATCGAGAACGACCACCAAGCGATCGCAGCCCAGACAATTGCTGCACCAGCGGCGGCGAGCAAGGCTGTTGTCCCAGCGGACCAGCGGTTCCTGACCCCAATTGAGCCGGCTGCTGCGGAGTAGGTACCGACGAATGTACCCAAGATGCCGCCGAAAATTGCTCCAAAAAAATTAGAACCGGATCGGTGGATAATTGCCACTCCCGGTGCGGTGCGACCGTCTCAGGCCGCGAGTGGCGCGGTCGACTTCAGGATACGACCGTGGTGCGCGGTTTGAGCGTGTGGCAGACTCCCGACCATGCGCGAAATCATTGGGTGATGGCTCACTGCGGCGATCGGCCTGGCGATTCTAGTTGTCTTCTAGAGCCAGTCGTTGCGTTTGAAGACGACGAAGAGAGTTACCGAGAGCACCACGATGAGAAGCGTCGACGCGATGAAGCCAGAGATGTGAGCGAAGCCGGGGTAGGGCAGATTTTGACCGTAGAAGCCCGTGATCGCCGTCGGTACGGCGATGATGGCCGCCCAGCTGGTGACCTTTTTGGTGATGATATTCAGTCTGTTGCCCTGGATTGTGAGGTTAGTCTCCACGATTGTCG
>Ga0307487_1002952_pt1 | contig 10412 bp, 9 predicted proteins | sample CBIW12metaG_FD_203665 | JGI IMG/M metagenome (GOLD analysis project Ga0307487, IMG submission 203665) | Sea-ice brine microbial communities from Beaufort Sea near Barrow, Alaska, United States - CBIW 1.2 | ecosystem: Environmental > Aquatic > Marine > Coastal | place: USA: Alaska | collected... | reverse complement strand
CTGTCGATGCCGGGATGTCGTGAATGATGGCGTCCATAGCTACATTGTGTCTCTAAGTAGTTAGTGTGTCAATGTGCGGTAGAGGGAAGCGTCGAAAGATGCGAACCGAACGCGAGTCGCCAGGCCCACGTTGGCGCGCGTTGTTTCACATGAAGGATGGGGTTTCTGAGGGAAAATGGCCGGGTGGGGCATCGCGGGTACACGCGCGTAAGTACATCCACCCCCCGCCCGGGTACCGTTGAGCGCATGGAATGGTGGCAGGTGCTCGTCAGCGTAGCCGGCGGCCTGCTCCTGCTCTGGCTCGCATCGATTAGCGCTCTCGCGTGGGTATATCGTGGCCAGTCAGAGAAATTCAGACTTCTCGATGCCCTCCGCCTTGGCCCCGATATTGTGCGGCTCACTCGCCGGCTTGTGGCGGACCCGGATGTACCTCGAGCCGTTCGAATCTGGCTAGTCGTTTTGCTGGTGTACCTCCTACTTCCCATCGACCTGGTGCCCGATTTCATTCCCGTAATTGGATATGCAGACGATGCGATCGTGATCGCTCTGGTGCTCCGCTTCGCCACTCGACACGCGGGAGCCGCGGCCCTTGACCGCCACTGGCCCGGCACTCCGCAGGGGCTCAGCGCCCTCCGCGCGCTCGTCGGCCTTTCCTGAACATCGCGGGTGTGCGTGACGCACGTTCCCCAGCTGCGCACGCGGTAGAATTCTGATTGGAGTGCCGGGAAGTCTGGTCGGCGATTGCGCTGGCGAGCCCGCTGACGAACCTCAACGTCTGGAATTCATTGACAACATCCACAAAGAAATTGAGCCCCCGTAAGCGACTTCGCCGGTGGGTCACCATGGAGACCACCAGCGGCATCCTGCTCATGGTTGCCGCAGCGCTCGCTCTCATCTGGGCAAACTCGCCCTGGCGCGAAGGCTACGCAGCTCTCACCGAGACAGTCATAGGCCCTGCCGCGATCAACCTCGATCTTTCCTTAGCCAAGTGGGCTGCCGACGGCCTACTGGCGATCTTCTTCTTCGTCGTCGGTGTTGAACTCAAGCACGAGCTCATTGCGGGCAGCCTGCGCAAACCACGCGAAGCCGCCGTACCCGTTTTCGCTGCAATCGGCGGGATGATCTTTCCCGCACTCCTCTTCGTGATCATCGTGCTCACGATGGGTGACCCATCCGCACTGCAAGGGTGGGCAATTCCGGTGGCAACCGACATCGCCTTCGCTCTGGCAGTGCTCGCGATCTTCGGCCGTGGACTGCCGCGCGCACTCCGCACCTTCCTGCTCACGATGGCCGTCGTCGACGACCTCCTAGCGATCATCATCATCGCGCTGTTCTACACCGACAGCATCGACATGCTGTCACTACTCTTCTCACTCATCGCGATTGCCCTGTTCGGTCTTGTAGTTCGCTCGCGAAAGCCCCACTGGTGGCTGTTGATTCCGCTAGCACTCGTCGCCTGGGCGTTTATGCACGACTCCGGCGTGCACGCGACAATTGCGGGTGTTGTGCTCGGGTTCACAGTTCCTGCCAAAATCGTTCACGGCGAAAAAGAAAATCGCACCCACGTCTTCGACGATGCAGTGCGCCCCACCTCCTCCGGCATCGCCCTTCCCGTCTTTGCATTCTTCGCCGCCGGCGTCTCGCTGGGAGGCGAAGACAGCATCGGCTCCGTTCTGGTGCAGCCCGTTGTGCCAGCAATCGTCATCGGCTTGGTGGTAGGAAAGATCATCGGAGTGCTCGGCACGACCGCTCTAATCACCAAGGTAACCAAATTCCGGTTAGCGGACTCGATTGGGCTCCGCGACCTTCTGCCCATTGGCTTCCTTACCGGGATCGGATTCACGGTATCCCTGCTCATCTCAGAGCTCTCATTCCCCGACAGCGTGCACACCACAGGAGCCAAACTCGCCATCCTCATCGGCACCGCACTCGCGGCAATATTTGCTGCGATCAGCCTGCGCTGGGATTCACGTCTCGCCCGTAAGCGCGACATGAACGAAGACGGCATCCCCGACAAGAACAGAGCACTAATCGACGGTGCAGACTAGCTAGCGCGCTCGCTAGCTACTCCACCCTCTCAAAAGGACATCCCGTGTCAGATCCGCTGAACCAACACACCGACTACGGCCAGTTGCCGCTCAATGACGCCGACGTGCTCGACGATCCCCTCGAACAGTTTCGGATGTGGTTGACAAACGCCACCGCTTCAAACGTGTATGAACCCAACGCGATGGTGCTGTCAACAGTGGATGCCGACGGCTCCCCCAGCAGCCGCACCGTGCTGTTGCGCGCAATCGACGACGCCGGCCTCGAGTTCTTCACCAACTACAGCTCCATCAAAGGCCGCGAACTGCTGGCAAACCCTGCCACTGCGTTGGTGTTCCCCTGGTATGCAATCCACCGACAAGTGCTCGTGCAGGGAACTGCTCGGCCCGTTGCCGCAGCCTTCTCAGACCACTACTTTGCGACGCGACCGCGAGGCAGCCAGATCGCGGCGCACGCCAGCGAACAATCGCAACCCATCGCATCCCGAGCACTGCTTGAACAGCGCGTGACGGAACTCGAGAAAGAGTTTGAGGGCAGTGACGTGCCGCGGCCGGATGACTGGGGCGGCTTCGTAGTTGAGCCACACACGATTGAGTTCTGGCAGGGCCGCAGCTCACGACTGCACGACCGGGTGCGCTTCACACGTGCTGCGTCTGGTGGATGGGAGCGGACGCGGCTGCAGCCTTAGCCGCACGCCGCAGCCACAAGCCACAAGAGGGACACAACCGCGATAACACTCGTGCCCCTCCCGAGGTTGTGGGCTCTACTCAGCCGGTACGGTTCCCCGTGCCTGCATTGCGTAGCCCGACTCGCCGTGGACGGCGAGGTCGATGCCGGCGATTTCTTCTTCAGAAGTTACGCGGAATCCGATGGTCTTCTGAATGGCGGTTCCGATCAACCACGACATCGCGAAGGAGAAGATTGCGACGGCGAGAACGCTGATGGTCTGAACAACCAGCTGGCCTGCATCCCCACCAACGAAGAGTCCGGTGTCGGTTGCGAAGAAGCCGAGGTAAATGGTGCCGATGATGCCGGCAACGAGGTGGAGGCCAACAACGTCGAGCGAGTCATCGAAGCCCAGGTTGAACTTGAGCTCGATAGCGAGAGCACAGACGGCACCGGCAACAGCACCGAGCACCAACGCCCAGCCTGGCGAGAGGTTTGCACACGCCGGGGTGATGGCAACGAGACCAGCAACAACACCCGAAACGGCGCCCACTGCGGTGGCCTTACCGGTGCGGAGCTTCTCAACAACGATCCAGCCGAGAATTGCGGCGGCAGGGGCAGCGAGAGTGTTGAAGACGATCAGTCCAGCTTCGTCAGGCGAACCTGCGGCACCAGCGTTGAATCCGAACCAGCCGAACCAGAGCAGCGCTGCACCGATAAGAACCAAGGGAACGTTGTGAGGCTGTGTGATGCCCCTATTGAAGCCAACACGCTTGCCCAGGACCAGGGCGAGACCGAGAGCAGCAGCACCAGCGTTGATGTGAACTGCGGTACCACCAGCAAAGTCGATTACTGCGGGAAGGCCGCCGAGGGTGTCTCCAAGGTTCTGGATCCAGCCACCACCCCACACCCACGCGGCGACAGGGAAATAAACAAGCGTTGCCCACACACCGGTGTAGATCATCCACGGTCCGAAGCGTGCGCGGTCGGCGATTGCACCCGAGATGAGTGCCGTGGTGATGATGGCGAAAGTTCCACCGAATGCAACGCTCAGGAGGTCAACGCCTGCGACGCCCTCTTGACCAAAGTTGCTGAACGGGTTGCCCGAGAATGACCAAATCGATCCATCGATCGAGCTCATGTTCGCGCCAATGAGGATCCAGAGAACGGCAACAAGGCCGAGCGCTCCAAAACTCATCATCATCATGCTGACTACTGACTTCTCTTTGACAAGTCCGCCGTAAAAGAATGCCAAACCGGGGGTCATAAGCAGCACTAAAGCAGTGCTAATGAGTACCCATACCACTGTATCCATCTCAACCTCTTTCGCTTTGTGCGCCTGGTGCACACGCAATCCTGTTGCGAGTTTCAGTGAGTGTCGGGTTATTCCACTCCCACTGACCCGCACGACACAGCATCCCGTCTTAGCGTTTCGTAGGCTCGCAAGTTATGTTTCGGGCACGTTAAACGTGTGCTGTGGGTGTTACAGGTTGGTTTCATGCAGCCAGAGGTATGCGGTTAATCACCTGCCTGAAGCCCTTAGAGTTGGCGCATGGACGAAACCACGCCCGCGAATGCGACCAAGCCGGCGACGCCACCGGAGCAGCCTTCGGCGGCTCGCACCCGTATCCGTCAGCTCACCACACCGTGGTGGCGGATGGTGTGGCTCATCGGCGGACTCGTCTGGGCTGTGGTCTTCAACGTGATCTATGTCACCACTGGCGCAACTCAGGAATGGCTTGGCGTCGCCTCCGTCGTGCCTATTGCGGCACTGCTCGTTGATGTATTGCGCGTTGAACGACTCGAGCGTGCCGCCGAGCAGAAGCGTAAGGCGAAGCTCAAAACACAGCGTTCAGCGTAGGCAGGGATTCAGCATCGCACACCCGCGCGATCGTGGTCCACTCCTGACGGTGGACGCCCGCAACTGGGGAAATCCACAGCCAGCGACAATATGGTTATCGCATGACTTCGCTTGCAGGATCATCCGTTCTCGTCATCGGCGCATCAGGCGGCCTCGGCTCAGCCATCGCCCGAATTTTGGCCGACGAAGGCGCCCTGCTGACGCTCCACGGGCGGTCAGAAGAGAAAGTGCGCACTCTCGGCGTGCCGGGCACGATCGTCTCTTCTGATCTGCGTGACGCCGGCTCCGACGTCACACTCGTTGCGGCCGCACTCGACGCCCATGGACGGCTCGATGGCGTTATCAACGCCGCCGGGGTGGTTGCCTTTGGGCCAGCGGGCGATGTGGGCGACGCGACCATGGACCTGCTTTTTGCGGTGAACGTGCTCGGGCCGATGCACCTGTTGCGCGCCGCACGCCCCGCCATGCTCGAGTCGGCAGCCGCGGGGCGCGACCCCTTCTTCCTCACCCTGAGCGGTATCGTCAGCGAGTCCCCGACAGCCAACATGGCCGCCTACTCGGCCTCCAAAGCGGCTCTCGCCGCGTTCGGGCAGGCCGCCGGCCGCGAATTACGCCGCGACGGCATCCGGCTGATTGATGCCAGACCTGGCCACACCGAGACCGGGCTGGCCACCAGGCCCGTCGCCGGAGATGCACCCCGTATGCCCGTCGGCTTCGACCCCGTGGATGTAGCCCGCCGCATCGTCGATGCCATCATCGCCGGAGAAAAAGACCTGCCGAGTGCGGCCTTCATGCCGCAGCCGACGGCCTGAACCACAGCGCACACGCAGCGCCGCCTCAACTGTCACGCGGCGTGACCCGGTGAGCAGCCTGACTCGTTGCTCCCTCACCACTCAGTGCGAGTGCGCTCCTGCTCGACAACGGCCTCGCGGTCGCTGAGCCCGCGCAGCCCGGCGAGTGGTTGTGCCATGCGATTGTTGCCACGAATTGTGGGCTCAACGCGGTCGAGAAAAGCCCAATACCCGGCCGTGAACGGGCAGGCATCTTTGCCGAGCCGCTTCTTGGGGTTGAATGTGCACGAGCCGCAGAAGTCGCTCATCTTTGAGATATAGGCGCCCCCTGCGGCATACGGCTTTGTGGCGACCCGTCCCCCGTCGGCGTGCTGGGACATGCCGACGACATTTGCCGGCATCACCCAGGGTGTGCCATCAACGAACGCATTGGTAAACCAGTCAGTTAACTCGTCGGGCCGGTACCCGCGTTGCAGCGCCCAGTTGCCGAGCACCATCAATCGTTGGATATGGTGGGCCCAGCCTGTTCGCCCCACTTCGGTGAGCACATGGCTGAGACAGCGCGCCCGCACTGCACTGCCGTCGAGCTCAAGAAACTCGCGTGGCAGCGATTCGTGGGCGTCAAGGTAATTGCTGCGGCGCACGTAGTCTTCACCGAGGTGCCAGTACAGGTGCCACACCCAGTCCCGCCAGCCCATGATCTGCCGCACGACGGCTTCGACGCTCGGCAGCGGGGCGTCACCGCGTTCGTACGCGGCCACGACAGCATCGATGACTTCCTGCGGGTGCAACAGACCTAAGTTCATGGGCACGCTCAACCGGGAGTGACTCATCTCGCTGTCACCGAGCAGCGAGGCATCCTCGAATGGTCCGAAGTCGCACAGGCGGGTCTCCACAAAATCGTCGAGCGCAGCGAGGGCTTCGGCGCGGGTCGCGGCAAATCGGCGTGGGCCGTCATGTCCGAGGAAGTGGGCGCGACCGTCAGCTTCCATGGCATCCAGATCGAGCCGCACCTGGGCGTCAATATCGTCCTCAACCGGGCAATATGCGTCCGGCAAGCCCAAGCTTGCCGCGTTCTTTGGCGGTGGCTGACGGTTCTCATGGTCGAAGTTGAAGCGGCCACCCTCTGGTTCCAACCCATGCATGAGGGTGTCGGTCGCGGTCCTGCGCGCACGATAGTAGTGGTCCATCAGCAGGCGTTTCGCCCCACGCCCCTGAGCCCAGGTCTGAAAGTCGGCCTCGGTAGTGACAAACCCCCGGCTCGGCAACACTACCGCCCCGAGCTCCTCGACGAGCCAGCGTGACCCCCACGAGGTGGGATTGATGACCTCAAGCTCGCGCCCGGTGAGCACGTCCCGGTAATGCTGCCCGGTGAGATATTCGACGCGGTCACCAAGCTCAGCCGCGCGGTGCCGCAGGGCGCTGAGGATGAGGTGCGCCTTCGCCCGGTGGTAGGGGCGACGGGCCAGCACAGCTTCTGCCTCAACCAGGATGATCGACCCGCCATCATCGAAGTGTGGCCCGAGCTGGTCGGCGAAGAGAAAGCGCGGCAGCGACATGAACCACAGTCTACGTGAGCTGGATGCACCGGCTCCGGGAGAGTAGCCGTTCGGTACTTGTTTCGCTTGCGAGAACTATCCGAGGCTCGAAGTTTTTCGGCAGCGTCGTTCGCTACGCCAACGGGAAAAACGGGCGATTCAGCTAGATAATCATATGGTTTCGGGGCTAATCCCGGCCCGGCAGCAGCCCGAGTGCCGCGACCGCGGAGCGCTCATCGAGCAGTTCCGCGACCGATCCATCGATGCGTGACCGGGAGAATGCGTTGATCGGCAGATCGGGAACAACCTGCCATTCCCCACCCGACGAGGTGACAGGAAACGAGCACACCAGCCCGACCGGAACGCCATACGAGCCGCTCGAGATGATTCCGGCCGAGGTCCAGTCGCCAACCGCGGTGCCCCGTATCCAGTCACGCATGTGATCGATGGCGGCGTTCGCTGCGGAGGCCGCCGACGAGGAACCACGAGCATCGATGATGGCCGCCCCTCGCCCGGCCACAGTGGGAATAAATTCGCTCTCGACCCATCCCTGTTCCACCGCGACGGGACTGCCATTGACGAGCGCCTGCATTAAATCCGGGTACTGCGTGGCCGAGTGGTTACCCCAGATCGTCATACGCGTGAGCGCGGAAACGGGTGCTCCAACGTGACGGGCAAGCTGTGAGAGAGCCCGGTTATGATCGAGGCGGGTCATCGCACTAAAACGGGCGGCAGGCACATCCGGAGCGTGCGACGCCGCAATCATCGCGTTGGTGTTGGCGGGGTTACCAACCACGAGCACACGAATGTCGGCCGCGGCCACATCATTGATCGCACGACCCTGCGGCCCGAAGATGCCGCCGTTGGCCTTCAGCAGATCGGCCCGCTCCATGCCTGCCGTGCGGGGGCGGGAGCCAACCAACAGCGCCATGCTGGTTTCATCGAAGGCGTGCATCGCGTCATCCGAGATATCGACGGATTTCAGCAGCGGGAAGGCGCAATCGTCCAGTTCCATGGCGATCCCCTCGGCCGCGCGCATCGCCTGCGGTACTTCGAGCAGGCGCAACTCGACCGGAACATCTGACCCGAACATCGCACCGGAAGCGATGCGAAAGAGGAGGGCATAGCCGATCTGTCCGGCTGCACCGGTCACCGTAATTTTCACACTACGACAGTACCCCGTAGTGCCGTTCCGGGACGACAGGTAGCGATCTGCCGTTGGTCATCCGTGATCATCACATCCGCGTTAATCCTGAGGGCGGCCGCCGACGTTTCGACCTAAATGATCACCGGTCACCGCGCAGATAGTCCAGATCGTCCAGGATAGAATGATCCAACGTGACGCCAACAATCTCGGATAAGCCACCCCTTTTCGTGGCGCGGCGGATGCGCGGCACGGAGGCAACATCCGGCGTCGGTGGCACCAGCATCGCGACAATCTCACCCCGGGTTTGTCCCAGTGGCAGCCGAGTCGTGAAACAATGACGCCTTGACCCTCTCTTCGCGCACAGATTTGGCTCGCATGGCCCACACACTCAGCGATGTCACAATTGCCCGTCTTGTCGGCGCCGCGGCTTTCGCGCGAGGTCAGCGTTATGCAGAAGATGGGCACGTCGGCGAACTGACGTGGTCCGGATCGGGAAACGCGCTCTTTGGCAATGTGGAGGGTACTCGTGCTCGGCCGTACGTGGTGCAGGTGACCTTTCGAACGGATGCTGCGAGCGGCGCGGTCAGCGCATCCGGCGTCTGCACCTGCCCGGTGACGATCAACTGCAAACATGTCGCTGCACTCCTGATTGCCACTCGCGACCACGTCACCGTCGTCACACCAGCAGCTACCGCGCCTCCTCCGCCGGGGTGGCAGCGAGCGCTTGCACCGCTCGCGCGACAACGAGAAGCCGCCCCGCCAACAGGTACCGCACTCGCCATCCAATTCGACCTGCTCGCACCGTCGCACAGCGGTCGCTATCCGGACAGCGCCCCACTGCCCAGACATCTGGGTGCCCGCCCGATGGCCATGGGCAAGAAAGGCAAATGGGTCCGCGGCAATCTCACTTGGGACAACCTCAGATATAACCGGGGTTCTTTCAACCAGGATCACCTCAATAGTCTGGTCGCGCTCTACGAGCTGTACTCGGCCGGGCAGCGCTACTACTACCGGACCGACCAATGGATTCACCTGGATAGTTTTCCGAATCGTGCACTATGGGCACAGCTGGAAGAGGCTAGGCGCACTGGGCTCGCCCTGATCACCACCAATCGGCTGCAGGATCCAATCTCGCTGTCTCGGGCCCCGGCCGATCTGACACTCGATATCACCCGTGCGGAATCCGGGCTGGAATTGACGCCAACCCTCACCCTCGCCGACCACGTATTCGACCCCCGGAATGTCATCCTCCTCGGAGAACCCGCACACGGATTCGTCAGCTGGGATCACCCCGGCGACGAGAGCGGCCCAGGCGGCGACCCCACTGAGATTCGCCTCACACTGGCACCATTCACGAACCCGATCGGGCCGATGATCCGTGACCTAGTAGCCGCCGGAAGCACAATTTCGATTCCGCACACTGACGAAAGCGTGTTCTTCTCGAGCTATTACCCGTTTCTTCACGATCAACTGACCCTGACCAGTCGCGACGAATCATTCGATCTGCCAGATACCCCACACCCGGTGCTGTCGCTGGAAATCACCGGAAAGCCGGAAGGCGATCGCAGTGAACTTCATTGGGAGTGGCGCTATGTCGCGCCCCACGGCGACCCCGACGCAACACCCCTGTTCCGCCACAGCCTCTGGCCACTCGCGACTGATACCAGCTACCGTGACATCGCTGCCGAAACCGAAATTCTGCGTTCCCTCGAGGGCGCACTTGGCCGGTTCCCGTCGCTGACGACGCACAGCGTCAATGGCGTGCGGCTTGCCGAACGTTCCGTGCTTGCTGGCGCCCGGATGATCGAATTCATGGATCCTGTCGTACCGGAGCTCACGGCATCCGGCACTGTGGTCGTGAATGTCATCGGCAACATGCCCGAGTATCGCGAAGCCGATGAAGCGCCGCTGATCACGCTCGCCACCACCGAGCGCGCCGATGATCGGGATTGGTTCGATCTGGCCGTAGACGTGAGCGTCGACGGCCACGAGATCCCATTCAATAGTCTGTTCCTCGCCCTGGCGACGGAGCAGGAAGTGATGATCCTGCCAAACGGTGTGTGGTTCAGCCTTGACCGGTCAGAACTGCAACAATTGCGGCGCCTGATCGAGGAGGCCCGCGGCCTGCAAGACTCTGCCTCGAAGTCGCTCGGAATCAGCCGCTTCCAAACCGATCTCTGGGAGGAACTCCAGACGTTGGGGGTGGTCGCCGAACAGGCTGCAGCCTGGCGTGACGCTGTGGCCGGGTTGGCGGAAAATGCGCAGATCACCGCAATACCGCTGCCGGATGCCGTACATGCGACGCTGCGTGGCTACCAGCAGGAGGGGTTCGATTGGCTGAGCTTCCTCTATGATCAGCAGCT
>Ga0307487_1002949_pt1 | contig 10422 bp, 8 predicted proteins | sample CBIW12metaG_FD_203665 | JGI IMG/M metagenome (GOLD analysis project Ga0307487, IMG submission 203665) | Sea-ice brine microbial communities from Beaufort Sea near Barrow, Alaska, United States - CBIW 1.2 | ecosystem: Environmental > Aquatic > Marine > Coastal | place: USA: Alaska | collected... | reverse complement strand
AATCAAATTGGGAATTAATTATTGTAGATGACGGTTCTGTAGATGACACTAGAGAAATTGTTGGTGCATACCTAGGAGATTGTCGTATTGAATATATTTACCAAGCGAATCAGGGAGTCGCTGTTGCACGAAATACTGGTGCAAAAAAAGCTAGGGGAGAATATTTGATCTTTTTGGATTCTGACGATAGTATAGAACCCAATTTATTGGAGCTCCTTAAGAAAAATAATTATTTTCAATATGATGTGATTTTTTGGCAGATAAACAAAATGATTGATGGAGAGTCAAAGGTGGTAAGTCCTATAAATATGGGATATCTTTATAAAAATATGTATGTGCAGTTTCTGGCTGGAAGTGTATGTTATAGGAAAGAATTGTTTATGAAAGTTGGAGGTTATGATCATAAAATGACCTTTGGAGAGAATTATGAACTTGGGATACGTATCTGCCATGTTGATAACCTGAGGGCATTAACAATTAAAGAAGTCTTGGGAACCTATTATATAGATTCATCGAAGAGGACAAGCAGTGTTACTACCAATAAGTTACCTTCTTTGATCCACCAGTACAAAAAGCATAAAGCTCTTTATGACGACAATAGATTTGAGAAATCTAAAATATTTTACTTTTTCGGTTATTTACTGGAAAAGTCTAACAAAAAAAAATGGGCCAAAAGATTTTATGGGGCTTCCTGGAAAGTTGCACCCTGGAGGCCTAAATCTTTTTTAAAGTTCGTTTTATTGAGTTTAAATAAATGACTGAAAAATAACCAAGCCTATGGATCTAAGGATCGGAATATTATGTGATAGTTTTAAATTCAAACGTTGGCAGCAGGAAATAATTGATCAAATTTTTCAGACTCCAGGTCTTGAACTCTCTCTTCTAATATTGAATGAACAACAAGCTTCAAAGCAATCTATTAATAAATTAGGCTACAGGGCTTTAACTTATGTCGACAGGAAACTCTTTAAAGTACAGCATGATGCTTTTCAGATCAGAGATATCAAAGAGGCTGTTAGAGAAGTGGTCGTGCTTAGAGTAGACCCGAAGCCTTTAAAATTTGGAGTAAAATTTCCTCCAGAGGATGTCACTGAGGTTGAGTCATATGACCTGGATGTTTTAATAAGGTTTGGTTTCGGCATCATAAAGGGAGGTGTTTTGAAAGCCGCCAGATTTGGTGTATGGTCATTACATCACGGTGATAATAAAGTGAACCGGGGAGGACCACCCGGATTTTGGGAGGTTGTCAACTCTGAACCAATAACAGGAGTAACCCTTCAAAAAATATCAGCCGATCTGGATGGAGGTAAAGTGCTAAGAAAGTCCTTTGTAAAAACAGATTCTACTTCATTTTATAGGAACCAGAATGCAGCTTTTTGGACTGGAGTTGAATTGATGTGCTCCTCCCTAAAGGATTTAAGGGATGGGAGGTTATCCTTATCCACAAATGAGCCTTCCGAACAGTTCATGTTTTATTCCTATCCTCTATATAAAGATCCAGGTAATATAAAATCATTCAGGATATTCTGCTCATTTTGGGCTAGAAGGCTAAAAGAAGCCTTTAAAGAGAAATTTTTAACACCGGGTTGGTCTTTAGCCTATAAATTTTCACAAAATAATAAAGTTGAAACTTCTATTTTTCGATATAAAAATTTACTTCCTCCCAAAGGCTTTGAATGGGCAGACCCTTTTGTGGTTTTTGAAGAACAACATTACTATGTATTTATTGAAGAATTAGAAAAGAAGAAAAAAAATGCTCATTTAAGTTATCTGAAGTTTGATGCTCAAGGCGAATTGTTAACTCCCAATGCGATAAAAGTGATTGAGGAAGATTTTCACCTTTCCTATCCATTTATTTTTAAGGAAGATGGGGCATATTATATGATGCCGGAAATGGCAGGCTCTAATGAGGTATGGATATATAAGGCATCTTCCTTCCCTAATAAATGGGAAAAATTCCATTTGCTTTTTGAGGATAAGCAGTTATTTGACCCATCTTTATACTTTCATGAGAATACCTGGTACTTGTTTGGTACCGAGAAAACAAATATAGGTAGTTCAAGGGATCAGTTTTTATCCATTTATTTTTCAGAAGATTTATTTGGCGGGAAATGGGTGCCACACCCTCTTAATCCTGTTACAAGAGATGTTAGGGGAGCGAGACCTGCGGGTAAAATTTTCAACTGGGATAGTAAATTGATCAGACCAGGACAGATTGGAGCACCCAATTACGGGTATGGAATTCAGTTTCATGAGATCATTAAACTTTCAAAGACCGAATTTGTAGAGCGAGCTATAGATGTACTTGTCCCGGAATGGACAGATAAGATTAAGGCGGTACATACCTTAAATTTCGAGAAAGGATTTTCTATAATCGACATACAGGGAACTAAGATTTAATAAAATGAAAGTTATCTTACTCATAAATTCTCTGTATACAGGAGGAGCAGAATTCTCGACACTTACATTTTATAGTTGGGTGAAAAGTATTATGAAGGATGAGGTGAAGATTATTTGCTTAAAAAAAGCAGATCCTGAATACGATTTTAGAGAATTTGGATTTGAGGAAGTAACTTATTTAAATCAAGACTCTTTCTTCTCCCGTTTGAAAAACTTTAATCGTATCGTTGACGAATTCAGGCCGGATATTGTCCATTCGGTTTTGTTTGATGCCAATTTAATAGGAAGAGCCAGTCGAATGATTAAAAGGGACTTCAAACATCTTGAAAGTTTGGTGAATCAGACTTATTCTCCTTATCGTTTGAAAGATCCTAATGTAAATAAATTAAAACTTGAGGTTTACCGCTGTCTTGATTTTATTATGCAAATTTGGGGAGTAGATTATTTTCATTCTAATGGGGCAACTGTGGCAAAGCATTATCAGGAAAAATTATTTATAGATCCAACAAGAATTACCAATATTCCACGGGGCCGGTATCCAAATCCTTTTTTGAATGATACCGAGAAGATCAACTTATTTAGAAGTAAATTAAAACTAGAAGATAAAATTGTTCTTATTAATGTTGCAAGACACGAATATCAAAAAGCTCAAACAGTTTTAATAGATGCTTTGAATGAATTAAACGATCTGAAGAGTGACTATATTCTTTTGCTTGTGGGAAGAAATGGAGAAGCAACTAAAGAAATTCAGGAAAAGATCAACTTGTATGGTTTACAGGAAAATGTAAGAATATTAGGACATAGGAGTGATGTTACTAAATTATTAGCGGCTTCCGATATTTTTGTTTTCCCGTCAAGATTTGAAGGTTTGCCGGGAGCTTTAATCGAAGCAGAAGCAGCTGGGTTACCTATTGTATGTTCAGATATACCAAACAATAAAGAAGTAATTGAAGAGAACAGTAATGCCTTGATTTTCCCAGTAGATAATTCTAAAATACTGGCAGAGAAGTTAAGAGAATTAATCTTGCAGACAGAAAAACGAGAATATATGAAAAAGAGAAGTCTCTCTATTTATGAGAAAAAATTCAAAATTGAAAAAGTCCATCATCAACTTTATGATTTGATGAAAGCACTCTTATAAAAAAAGAATGGTTACAAATTTAAATTAATTCATTAGAGATAAGCTAATTTTATAATCAAAAATATCAAGACTCATTTCTTTGGTATATGAAATCAAATATAAATTATTAATTATGAATTTATTTTTTTTTTAAAAGTATGACCTTAAGTTATATGTATGAATTAAATTTACTGCCAAAAACTAAGCCTTTAATATAATTTTATGGAACAAAGTATTAAAGCCGATCTGCACCGATATAGTCAGTCGACGGAACGGTTAAAAAATATAAAGGCTATTTTTTTTCATCCGGGAGCGCGCTTTATATACCTATATCGCAATTGCCAAAAATATGGTAAAATACATCCCTTGGGACTTTTTTTTAGATTGTGGATTAAAATTCTATTAGGACGTAAGAATGTTGAAATTCCCCTTAATACTAAAATCGGAAAAGGATTATATTTGGGGCATTTTAAAAACATTATTATCAATGCAAATTCAAAAATTGGAAATAATTGTAATATTATGCAGGGCGTTACTATCGGAAATGAAAGTAGAGGTAAAAGAAAAGGATCGCCAATTATTGGAAATAGGGTTTTAATAGGACCAAATTCAGTAGTTTCTGGTAAAATTGTTATTGGTAATGATGTTTTGATTGCACCGTTAACTTTTGTTAATTTTGATGTTCCAGATAGTGCTGTAGTTCTTGGTAATCCGGCTAAAATTGTTAGTTATTCAGGCAGCAAAGGTTATATTAACAGAACTTTAGAGTAAACCTGCAATTTTTATATGAAAATCCTTCACCTCATTCAAAAAACCCAAAAACGCGGAGCTGAAATGTTCACCTGTTAGCTTTCAAATTATTTGATTAAAACAGGGCATCAGGTTAAAATCGTCGTCCTTTTTGACGGAGAAGCTAATTTGCCTTTCCAAGGAGAGGTCACTTCTTTAAAAGCATCTTCAAAGAACAGGTTTTTTGATGTAATTGAATGGAAGAAATTATCGAAGGGAAAGGAACTATAGCAGATGCCATTTTGGACAGGATTGTAAATTTTTCTCATCGGATCGATTTAAAGGGGAATATTTAAGAAAAGGAATTCTAAAGAATGAATAACATTAATTTTTTATATACTTGCAGTATCTTTTAAATTGGCATGGTCCCTCCGATATACCCAATAAAAATAGAATTAACACTCTCATATGAAGCATTTTTTAATTACCAGATTTAATTTAAGAGCTTCTCGTTGGCAAACGGCTAAGGATGGTAGCCCTGTACTTACAGAAAAATGGTTAGAAAACAGATTCCATCTTTTTGAAACCTATTGCTTGCCATCTGTACAAAACCAAACTCAACAAAATTTTATTTGGTTAGTCTTTTTTGATATTAATACCCCCGAAAAGTATAGAGATAAAGCATACAAAATTTCTCAACAATATTCCAATTTCCATCCTGTTTTTATTGATGGAATAGATAACTTAAAAAAATCTTTAATTATTGTAATAAAACAATTTATAACTGATAATAGGGAATTTTTAATTACTTCCCGTTTAGATAATGATGATATAATTCATAAAGATTATATGAAAACAATTCAATCCTTATTTCGACCTATTGATCAAACCGTTATTGATCTTAGAAGAGGATACCAAGTCACTCTAGGTAAGCCATATTCTCAAATAAGAAAAATTCATAATGTTTTTAATCCTTACCTAAGTTTAATTGAGGATTCTGATAATTTTAAAACGGTATTTCATAAAGATCATAAAAAATGGAGGAATTCTGAATCTGTAGTGGTGTATCAGAAGGTGAAATTGTGGTGCGAAATAGTTCATGGGGGAAATCTTTTGAATTCTACCAATGATCATGCATTCAGATGTTATTCATTAAATCCTAATAATTTTGGTCAAAAGAGTAAATTTTTTAAGGACTCTAAATTATCAGTCTTTCTCGCTAATAATAAATTATTGATAAGGCGGGCATTATTAAAATTGAGAAAATAATGATTCAAATTTTTTTGTTTGAAGATTAAATATTATCAAAAAATATATTGGAATTAAATATAATTTCTTTTAAAATAAAACAATTCGCTAATAATAATGGTTCTAAAATTATAACATTTGGAGAACTCAATAAATATTCAGACATCAATCTCGCTGATGAAATTAATCCTATAGAATGGGCAAATATTTATTCAAATCTTTCTTTTAGTGTTACTGACAGATTACACATCTAAGAATGGAAGTCCCGTACTCATGAAAAAATGGTTAAAAAAAAAGTTTCATTTATAGTTGCCCACTAATTCATTTTAAAAATTTTTACATGAAATCATTGTTACTCTATAACCTCTATCCTAAATCTAACTGGAAAGAAGTAACTGAACTTATTATTGGTAATGTACCTTATCATGAAGCCATTATTATAAATATTTCATTAGATAAGTTTGACAGATCTATTAGAAGACATTGGTATATTTGTAGATACTTAAAAAGGTATCCTAAAATAGAAAAAATTACATTTTCCCGTAATGATTCCAAATTAGGAGAAGTTCCAGGATTTGATAAAATGCGAAATGAAATTGACTATGATTATTATGATATTATAACTTATACTCATTCCAAAGGAGTAACTAAATCTAAAAATTCAAATATTCGTGATTGGGTTAAAATGATGAAATATTTTGTTATTGAACGTCACGATTTATGTTTGAATGCTTTTGAAAATGGCTATGAGCTTTATGGCACTCAATTACATGAATATAAATATGACTGCGTTCGAAAACATACCTTCAAATACTGTGATTTCTGGTATGGAGGGACATTTGTATCTGTGAATTTAAGAAAATTGAAAACAAAATTTATTTCAACAAATTGCTTGCAGAATTATTATGGTACTGAAGCCTTCTGGGGTCAATTATGTGAATTTGAAAAAGCATATAGTGCTCACAATAGTCCCTTTTCTCTCTACAAGCACCCTTATCCCGAGAATAAATACGTTTTAAAATAGATGAGAATTCTCTTACAAAGCTGATTCAAGGTCAAATTCTTTAATCTTAATTATACTTAGACTATTGGGATTAATAGAGTTAATTCGAATACATATCATAAATGACGAAAAAAGGGACATTCTTAAAAATATCTAAGTATATTTATAAATCATTTCTGCATTTGAAAAAAAATTATTAACTAAAATTTCATAATTATGACGCTTAAATCAAAGGTTAAAAAACTATTTATAAAAATAAAATATCCTTTAAAAAACCTACCGCCCCTTAAAAAAACTTCACCCACACATACTTTACCAATTAATTCGGCATGGAAAGGTCTTGAACTTATTATAGAAGATATTTTAAATCGCTTTGATATAAAAAGAGATTCCTGTATAGAATTTGGAGTAGAATTCGGGTTTTCAACCGTCGTGTTTTCAAATTATTTCCAGGAAGTAATTGGAATTGATACTTTCCAGGGGGATAAACACACAAAACAAAAAGGTGATCATTATGAGGAAACCAAAAAATCATTGGCAAAATATTTAAACATAAAATTATTTAAATCTGATTATAAAGATTGGATTAAACAAGATGTAGAACAGTACGATTTAGCCCATGTAGATATTATTCACAATTATAAGGAAACCTATGAATGCGGGCTTTGGGCTGCACAACATTCTAAGTGTTGTATATTTCATGACACCGAAAGCTTCCCTGAAGTTAGAAAAGCCGTTTTTGATATTGCAAAAAATACTGGAAAAAAAGCATATAATTATCCATATCATAATGGATTGGGTATTATTGTATAAACAAATTTTTTAAATCTGATCAATAAAGATTGGATTAACCAAAATATAGAACAATACGATTTTCTCAATGTAATATTATTCACCTCTGCAGACAACCCTATGAATGAAAGCTTTGGGATACACAGCATTTTTAGTTTGCTATTAAGTGTTTCACAAGAAATATGAAAAGAAACTATACTATATAAAACGGTATTTCATAAAGATCATAAACAATGGAGGGATTCTCAATCTGTAGTGGTATATCAGAAGGTGAAATGGTGGTGCGAAATAATTCATGAGGAAAATCTTTTGAATTCTACCAATGATTATGCATTCCGATGTTATTCAATAAATCCTAATAATTTTGGGCGAAAAGGTTAAAATTTTATGGACTTTAAATTATCAGTCTTTCTCGCTAATAATAAATTATTATTAAGGCGTGCATTATTAAAATTGAAAAAATAATGATTCAATATTTTTTGTTTGAACATTATACATACCTTGAATTCAATCTATAAATGCAACTTTTAGATTTATTTAGGTAATGCTTAATTTTTAAAAATAGGAAAATAAATAAATCCTTTCCTTGTCTTAATGGGAAGCGTTAATTGATTCTATTAATATTCAGGGAGTAAATTTTATTTAGCAAAGGATGTTTTAATTGGACTATGGTTTTTTTGGAATTTAGATCTTTCGGCTTGAATCCAACCTAACATTATAAGTTATAAAGAAAGTGTCAGTTGCATAATACAAATTATTCAGAATAAAGAAATTGAAAATCCTTCAAATAATCCATAAAATTCAAAATAGAGGAGCCGAAACCTTTACTTGTCAATTGTCTAATCACCTTTTAAGATTGGGGCATGAAGTTAAAATTATTGCTCTATATAGGGGAGAGGCACAACTTCTTTTCGATAAGGGAATTGATGTTTTATGTGCATCTTCTAAGAATAGATTTATTGATTATAGTGCTTGGAAAAAACTTTCTGAGATGATAAATCAATTTAAACCGGACCTAATCCAGGTAAATGCTGGGGACACTCTAAAATACGCTGTTTTCTCCAAAAAAATATTTGGATGGAAAACACCTATTATTTCCCGCAATGCGAGTGAAGTTGGACGCTATTTAAAATCCCCTTTTCAAAAGAGAATTAATACTTTCTTTTATAAAAATATTGAATATGTTATTTCCGTTTCTCAAGCATCAGAAAAAGACATTTTAATTCATTTCCCATTTTTATCAGGTAAAACTACTGTAATTCCTGTAGGTTTGGAACCGATATCAGAAATTAAAAAAATAGTTCTAAAACCTGAGGGATGTCTCCATATTGTTCATGTGGGAGGTTTTACGTTTGAAAAAAATCATGTAGGTATTTTAAGAATATTTCAGGCTCTCGTAAATTCAAACCAAAAGGTTCATCTGCATCTTATAGGAGATGGTCCTTTGAAACCTAAGATTGAAAAAGAGGTTAATGAAATGGAATTAAACTCAAAAATCACATTTTATGGCTTTGTTAATAATCCTCTGTCCTATATAAAGGCAGCAGATGTTTTCATCCTTCCTAGTATAATCGAAGGTTTACCTGCTGTGATATTAGAGGCCATGTTTTGTGAAATCCAAGTCATTGCTTATAATGTTGGAGGAATAAGCGAAATAGTTGTGAATGGTAAAACCGGTTGGTTGGTAGCTAAAAATGATGAGGTTTCCTTTATAAAATTTTTGAAAGAGGATTTCAAAAACAACGAAGAGGTTAATTTAATAAAGGAGACTGCTAAAAGAATGGTAACTCAAAACTTTTCGAATGATAAAATTGCTCTCAGGTTTGAAAAGTGTTATAATGAGATTTTAACTTTGCCTTATAAAGTACAAGTACCTGAGCATAGAATGAAAATTCTTCAGTTAGTTACAAAAAGGCAGTATAGAGGAGCTGAGCTTTTTGCAGCGGAACTTAGTGATCAATTAATTAAACTAGGACATGATGTTATATTTGTTGGTTTGTATGAAAATGATAAGGATGTTTTAAGAGTAGAAAGTGCTGATAATAGAGATTTAGTAAAAAATAAGAACAGTGCATTCTCAGTAAAAATAGTAAAAAAAATCATTCAACTTGTAAAAGAAACTCAACCCGATATAATTCAATGTAATGGATCTGACACATTAAAATATACTGTAACTGCCTCCTTATTTTTCAAGAAAGTTCCTCTAGTTTACAGAAACATAAGTATTATTAGTGAATGGATTTCAAGCAAACCAAAAAAACTAATTTATAAAAAAATGTTTAATCGTATAGCTTATGTGACCTCCGTTGGAGATGAAGCTATGGCAGATTTCATTAAAACATATAATTACCCCAAAAGAAGGACTGAAGTAATAAGAAGAAGTATAACTGTAAAAGATGTAGATAGATTAAATCTTTATGAGGAGTTAAGAAAGGATCTCGGGATTCATATAAAATCTAAAATAGCCTTGCATATAGGAAATTTTAGTCCTGAAAAGAATCACGAGTTTCTATTGAATATTTTTGAAGAATTAAAACATGAGCATTCAGATATCAAACTGGTTTGTGTGGGAAGCGGAATTCTACTTGAAAAAACTAAGCAAATTGCAAAGCAAAAAGGTTTATCTCAAAACATCTTTTTTTTGGGATTTAGAAAGGATATTCCTGAACTTTTAGCCGCATCAGACTGTCTTGTTCTATGCAGTAAAATAGAAGGGGTTCCAGGTGTTGTTTTGGAAGCAGGAACTCAGAAAATCCCTACAATTTCTACCAATGTAGGTGGGGTCTCGGAGGTTTTAATAAATGGACAGACTGGTTTTTTAATAGAGGAATTTAATAAAGATGAGTTTAAAGAGAAATTAATAGAATTAATGTATAATTCTAAATTGAGAAAGGATTTTGGGGAAAATGCTTATGCAATGATATCTAAAGGCTTCGATTCGGAAATAACTGCTAAGAAATTTGAGAGCCTATATCAAAATTTAATTACATCAAACAATAAATGATATTTTATTGGTCTCAAAAAATAGTTAAAACTATGCACTTTAGTGCATCTCGCTTTAGCTTCTAAAAAAACCTACCTTTGTGCTATGGCAGAACAAAGGGTTAATGGTCACACAGTTTCGAGGATG
>Ga0307487_1002948_pt1 | contig 10423 bp, 6 predicted proteins | sample CBIW12metaG_FD_203665 | JGI IMG/M metagenome (GOLD analysis project Ga0307487, IMG submission 203665) | Sea-ice brine microbial communities from Beaufort Sea near Barrow, Alaska, United States - CBIW 1.2 | ecosystem: Environmental > Aquatic > Marine > Coastal | place: USA: Alaska | collected... | reverse complement strand
TGTAAACCGCTTTGGCCGCTGTTTCCCCCCAGGCAAAAGGGCCATGGTTTCCCAGAAGCACCATTTGCACCTCTTTATAAGAAAGCCCTTTTTCCTTAAAACAATCCAAAATCTGAATCCCGGTGTTGTGCTCATAATTGCCTGCGATCAAATCGTCGTGCATAGATGTCGCACACGGAATATCTGCGGTCAAATGATCTGCATGCGTGGTGCCAAAAATTGGGATATCCATCTGTGCTTGTGCCCAGGCAACAGAATACGTTGCGTGCGTATGGGCGATCCCTCCTATTTCTGGCCAGTTTTTATACAGATAAGCGTGGGTTTTTGTGTCAGAAGAAGGTCGCATTTCGCCCTTCATGATATTGTTCTCAAAATCCAGTATAACAATATCTTCGGGTTTTAGAGTAGCATAGGGCACACCGCTGGGTTTTATGGCAAAAACCCCGTTTTTTCGGTCAACCGCGCTTACATTTCCAAAGGTGTAGATCACCAAATTGAGCGCGTCAAGCTGCATGTTGGCCTCATAACATTCCTGTTTTAAATCTTTATAATTGGAATTCATTGATCGTTGTTTGTTTATTCAAATTCGTTTCCACAAAAGCACTTAAATCTTCGTAGGATTTCATCAATTGGTTGTATGTTTCAACTGTTTCGGGCTGTGGGTGATATTCAGCTTCAAAATCACTTCCCATAGTTGCACTGGCTTCAATAACCGAAGGATAAATCCCGGCGGCCACAGCAGCGTAAATAGCAGCTCCCAAAGCCGGAGCCTGATCTGAAGCTGCCACTTTTATTGGCATATTAAGCACATTTGCCAGCGTTTGCATAATAAAAGGAGACTTGCGGGCAACTCCACCAATCCCTATCACTGTATGAATTGCAATCCCTTCTTCTTCAAATCGATCCACGATTTTTTTAGAACCAAAACAAATGGCATTCACAAGCGCTTTAAATAAATGTGGAGCGCGCGTGCCCAGATCTAAACCACTCATCGCGCTTTTTAATTCCTGATTTGCATCCGGCGTACGCCTTCCGTTGATCCAGTCTAAAGCAGTGGGAATACTTTCTGAAAGTGGTATTTTTTCGGCTTCTTCGGTAAGTTTTTTGATGAAATTATCATCTATTTCCTCTTGTAAATCTGTTTTTTGCTGTTGCGAAAGGATATCAGACTGCATGACCAGATTATCTATTGGCCAACTCATCATATCCTTAAACCAGGCAAGTAGATCCCCAAAAGCCGACTGACCCGCTTCAAGACCAATCATTCCCGGAATTACAGAACCATCAACCTGACCACAAATCCCTTTTACGGTTTTGGTGTTCACTACATTTTTATCTGAAACTATAATATCACAGGTTGAAGTTCCCATAACACGCACCAGCGCATGTTCTTCAATTTTTGCTCCTACCGCGCCAGAGTGCGCGTCAAAAGTTCCTACGGCTATAATTGTATCTGTGGTAAGTCCCAGTTTTTCTGCCCATTCTGCAGTTAATGTTCCCGCTATTTCATCAGAAGTGTATGTTTCAGTATATAAATTGCCGCGTAGTTGTGCCAGATAAGGATCTAGTTTTCCTAAAAATTCTTCAGATGGAAGTCCGTTCCAGTCTTCATGCCACATCGCTTTATGACCAGCGGCGCAACGACTTCGTTTAAATTCTGCCAGGGATTTGTCAACCAATAAAAAAGTCATGAGGTCACAATGTTCCATCCATGTAAAAGCAGTTTCTTTTACCGCTGCATCTTCCCGTGCGACATGTAATATTTTCGCCCAGAACCATTCGGAAGAATAAATTCCGCCTTCATATTTTGTAAAATTCTCACCGCCCCAATTGGCTGCCAAATCATTTATTTCGTTAGCTTCTTCAATTGCGGTATGATCTTTCCACAAAACCATCATGGCATTCGGGTTTTCTTCAAATCCGGCGACCAGCGCAAGTGGTTTACCATCTTTTGTAACCGGCACAGGCGATGATCCTGTTGTATCGATACAGATGCTTTTTATCAATTTTGGATCGATTTTAGCCGATTTTACGATGGTTTTGATCGTTTTTTCCAGTCCTTCAATATGATCCAGGGGATGTTGACGAAACCTGTTTGCCTTTGCATCACAATATTTTTTCTCTTTCCATCGCTGGTAATAATGAACCTCGGCGGCGATCTCATGGCCATTTTCTGCATTTATCAAAACAGCCCTTACAGAATCTGTCCCGTAATCTAGGCCTATAACATATCCCTTCATCGATGTAGTGTTATTTTGGATAAAAATATAAAAACAGATGTATTAATCACACTTGTTTTAAATTTCATTTTATTTCTTTAAAATTTTTACCACATTAAGTGAATAAGCAGGCAATGTAATGCGGATTTTACTGCCCTTTATCCGGATTTCTTCCGTTTCTGGGGCGATATTTTGCGGTGCTTCAAATGAATTTTCAGCCGTGAGGTCTCCTTTCATCAAGGTTACAATCTCACCTTTACCTGAAATTTTGCTTCCTATAAAATTAAGATTTATTTCCTGAGATTCTCCAGATGTATTGACAAGCTTCACAATCACTTCACCGGTTTTTGAATCGGTAACCGCTGTAGCGTATAGATCATGCTGTCCCGTAAGTGCTTCACCATTCTCTTTTACGGAGAATAAATCTGTCCCACTATTTGTGGAAAACAGTTTTTGCACATAGTAATTTGGTGTGCCATAAGCCTTCAGATTGTTGAACCAAATAAGATCTGGCGTCCATTGCCATCCTTCTGCATGAGCCATAAGCGGCGCGTAAGACGTTAAATGCACAACTTCAGCATTACGTTCAAGACCGGTCATAAACGCAGCTTCAGCTAAAGCCGTATCCCAATTATTTTTATTATCAGGACTTGCAATCGCTACACTTTGAGCTGCATATTCTCCCGCAAAAATTTTTGGTCCGTTGCGGTCATAACTATCATATCGCGTTGCATTTTCTTTAAACCATTCCGGGCTCTTGTAATAATGCTCATCAATGATCTCTGCTCCTATTTTCTTTAATTCTTTCATCCCATATTCAAAATAATCCCCGTCAGGAAAAGGGCCACTTCCGGAAACTATGATTATATCAGGATATTTCTCTTTGATCGCGGCATTAAAAACCTTGTAGCGCTCCATATATTCAGGTCCCCATTGTTCATTTCCAACGCCTATATATTTCATATTAAAAGTCTCGGGATGCCCCATATCTTCTCGAACTTTTCCCCACGGAGTTTCTGTAGAACCATTTGCAAACTCGATCAGATCCAGCGCATCCTGCACATAAGGATCAAGATCTTCCATCGGAACCAATTCGCCGGTATTGAACTGGCACGCGATACCACAGCTTAAAATAGGCAGTGGCTCTGCTCCCATATCTTCGGAAAGCTGAAAGTATTCAAAAAAACCAAGACCGAATGACTGAAAATAATCTGGTGCCAGACGATGTGCAAATTCGGTATTCCATCGATTTATAAGGGAAGGGCGCTCTTCAACAGGACCCACGGTTTTTTTCCATTGATAGCGTTGTGCAAGTGTTCTTCCCTCAACAATACAACCACCCGGAAAACGTAAAAATCCTGGATTTAAATCATCAAGTAACTGAACAAGATCTTTGCGCAATCCATTTTTACGGCCTTTCCATGTATCTTGTGGAAAAAGCGAGATCATATCAAGATCGATCTCCCCGGTTCCTTCAAAAGTGATTTTAAGTTGGGCTTTTTCAGCAGTTGAAGTTGCCACCAGTTTACCATCATAGGTTTTCCATTCTGAAGATTCAGGAACGACTGAAGTTTCGCCTATAACTTTTCCGTTTTCATCTAGTAACTGAACGATTATTTTGGTTATGTCACCGGTAAATTTTTTCGCTTCAAGCGAAAGATTATAGGTATCGCCTTCTTTGATTCCCATCCCGCGGAAACCTTCATTGATCATTTCATATCCCGAAGCATCTTTTACGGTAACGCGGCAAAAATTCTCATTGCCGGAGTCATTCATATATTTAACCGGCGCGGCAATCCCTGAATTATTATTGAAGGAATGCCTGTCGCTATTGGGCTCTTTCCAACCCATCATGGGAAGTTCAAACTCAAAAGACCGGTTTTTTACCAGTTCTGCATACAGGCCTCCATCTGCGGCAAAATTTATATCTTCAAAGAAAATCCCGTACATCGTGGGTTGAATGGGAGCGATCTTTTCACTCAGGTCTACTATCAATTCCTGCTGGGCAACAGTACCGTTGCAAAAAAATCCTCCAGCTAAAAGCGCAAGGACACCTTGTTTTTTAAGTGTATTGAGTATCATAGTTTATTTATTATTCTTTTTCTTGTTTGTATGTGAATCACTTAGCAAGCGCACGCCATAAATTCCAGCGGTCGATGAATTTTGTGCTGCTTCAAAACGAACGGTGATGATTTCATTTTGATTTGCGGTCGTTTCAGATAAATCATAGTCAACTTCAAAAAAGGTATTCCCTTCTTTTCCCATAAATTCTGGGGAAGCTATTATTTTTCCATCAACTAAAATATTGAATTTTCTATCTGAATCCTGACCAAAATAAGTTACTCGCAACGCTTTTGCCTTTGCTTCCTTATTCTTGAGATCATAGCTAAACCATCCTGAAGCATCGCGCCAGTGGCGGTTCTGATTTAAGCCGCTGTTAGAGTTTTCAGATTTAATGCCGTGATCAGATTCTGGCTGCTGTTCGCCCGGAGCCACATAATCTAGCGTTATGGATCTTAATGCGGCCTCGGCCAGTTGCTCTTTTTCCAATTCTTTCTGCATGGCGGCCAAACCTTCCGGTGTCTCTACTTTAAAGTAAAGGGAATAGCGCTTTTCCTGTATTTTATAAAACGGCTGAAGAATCAATTCCTTATATTCTTCCGGGTAAAACAACGCATTTGCAGAAAACTGTAAGGGTTGACCTGCTATCGGTTTTAGTTTCTCTACAATAGAATCGCCGGTTTCAGAAACAAACATGGGCGCTTCGGTCAACGGCAAAAACGGACCATCAGCAACATGCCCGCCGCGGCTATCGTCTGCAAAAAGACCTTCCTGATTTTCATCACCCATAGCTGCGGCGAGTACTAGAGGACCGTATTTTACCGACACATAGCCCGAGTTATCGGGAATTTGCTCCAGACTCAAATGCATAGGCAGCTCAAGTTTTACCTTGTCCCCATTTTTCCAAGTGCGCTCCAGCGGAATATACGTGCCGGGCTCGCCTTGAATCTCCTGAAGTTTTCCATTGACAAAAACTTTTAGTTCACCAGCAGTAACCCATTCTGGATAGCGCAGCATCAGTGTGGCTTTGGTTTTCTTTTTACCTTCCCAGATCAATTCGGTCTTGGCTTCTTCTGGAAAATTGGTTTTTTGAGTGATTATTGCCTTTTTTTCCTCCCAATTTACTTCCGAAGGGATAAAAAGATTTACATAAAGTTTATCATCCTTTTTGGCATAGATAAGCTCATTATACTTGGTATGATTTTCCATCCCCGATCCCACGCAGCACCAAAAACTGGTCTCTGGCTGGGAATACACGCGGTAATGACCGGGTCGCATAGGTGTAAAATAGACAAAACCACCATCCGGATTTTGTGAGGAAAGAATATGATTGTACAGACCGCGCTCGTAAAAGCCGATGTATTTTTCATCAGCTGAATCTTCAAATAGCAGCTTGCCCAACTTCAGCATATTATACGTATTGCACGTTTCCGGCCCTTGCTCACTGGCCAATACGGTAGAAAAATCATCTATGGGATTAAAATGCTCTCGCACGCTGTTACCGCCAATGCTCAATGAGCGGTTTGTGATCACATTATCATAAAAATTAGATGCTGCGTCGTGGTACTTTTTTTCATCCTGCAACTGACTGATGCGCTCAAAACCTATAAATTTTGGGATTTGCGTATTGGCATGCATTCCGGTGAGGATATCTTCGTTTGCTGCCAACGGCTCCAAAACCGCCAGTTGGGAAAAATTTTCTGCCAATTCCAGGTATTTTTTATCTCCTGTAATTGCATATACCTCAGCAAAAACTTCATTCAATCCGCCATGTTCAGAACGTAGCATATCTTGGATCTGCGCATCACTTAAACCTTCTGTTATGTTTATAAACCAATCTGTCAGATCGATCAACATTGTCTTCGCCAACGGGATTTCCGCGTGAACCCAAGCATCTTTTAAACCGGCAAAAGTCTTGTGGATGTTGTACAACGGCACCCATTTATCATTAAGACTGAAACTGCCCGCATTTATTTTTCCTGACTTTATTTCTGCCCAAAGTGCAGCGCTGCCCGGCACACCGCCAATGTAGCCGTTGCCGTTTGCCTGCTGAACTTTGTTTAGTTCGGCCAATGTATAATCCAGCAATTCTTTCGCTTTTTTGTCGCCCGTAGAGGCATAATACATCGAAAGTGCCGAAATATAATGCCCGGCAGTATGCCCATCAAGCCCTGTATTTTCCCAATTGGTATAGGATTCGGCTTTGGGTTTCAAACCTGCCTCACGTAAAAAGGGAGCCAAGAGCCGATCGGGATTCAATTTCTGGATATAATCAAAGTCGGTCAATGCCGCATCTTTAAAAATCCCCGTTGTAACGGAAACCTGATTCATGGGGAATAGTTCTACTCTATCCTGTGCAGATAGGCTGTAGAAAGCAAAAAAGAGAATAACTGAAAATAATTTTTTCATTTAATCGAGAACATTTGTTTTTAATTCAGGCCAGCCATCATTCCATTCCAACTCAGAAATTTTAAGTTTCGGCGCGCCTTTATCTTTTGCGTCATATGCATGAAAGATGATATAATCTTTTCCATCAAACGTATATGTGCTATTGTGACCAGCTCCGTACCAGTTCGCATTTCCTTCTACCAATAATGTACCACCGCCATTATTGAGCTCTTTTCCCGTTTGATCTACATAAGGTCCGGTAACATCTTTAGATCTGCCCACAACTACTTTATAGGTGCTATTCTCACCGCGGCAACAGAGATCCCAGGACAGAAATAAATAATAGTAGTCGTTTTTCTTAAAAATAAAAGGAGCTTCCAATGCTGCATTTCCCGGATCAGCATCTGCCAATTCAAAGTTGCGTTCCCGACGTGCGATGGTATGCCATTCCTGCGGTTGGGCGATTTCGGTTAAATTTTTATTGAGTTTTACTAATTTTAAACCATCCCAAAAGGAACCAAAAGCCAGCCAAGGCGTATTATTTTCATCAATAATAAGATTAGGATCGATTGCATTCCACAGATCGCGATTGGGTATTGATTCGATTACAATTCCCTGATCTTTCCAGTTGTACTTTTCATCTTTAGGATCAAGAACCGTATTTGTAGCGACGCCTATTGCAGAGGTATTTTTACCAAAAGCAGAAACGGAATAATACAAATAATAAACGCCGTTATGAAGCGAAATATCAGGCGCCCAGATATGATTTTCAAAATCTGCTACAACCGAATCTGCCCAGACTGGTTTTTGCTCAAAAACCTGCGGACCTTGTTCCCAGTCTTTAAAATCTGGCGAACTAAAAGTGCTTATCCCACGACCGGTGCAATAAATATAATATGTGTCGCCTTCCTTTATCGCCACCGGATCGTGAACGCGTATCTGCTGAGCAAAACAAAAATTGGTCAAAAACAGCCCAAAAACGGCTATAAATCGGTATAAAATGGTCGATTTTGTCATGATTTTCTTTTATTCCTGAATACCTTCAGAAGTCATTTGTATGCGTTTTATAGTTCCGTCTTCATTATAAAAAAGTCTATCAACACAAACGGATCTGTGAAAACTGCTTCCGTGTGTGGGAATGCTTCCGTTATGATAAATGAAATACGATTTACCTTTAAAATCAATGATCGCCTGGTGATTTGTATTGCTATTACCGGCAACTTCATTCAATATTCCTTTATATTCCCACGGGCCAGTTACTGATTTACTCATTGCATAGGCTATTTTCTCTGGAAAATCATAAGCGTATGACAAATAGTACCAATCGCCACGTTTATGAATCCAAGGTGCTTCAGTGAATTTGGGGAGGTCTACAGTGTGAATCTCACCATCCATTTCGGTCATATTTTTTTTCAGCTTTATATATTTACAAACTCGGTTTCCCCAATATAAATATGCCTGCCCATCATTATCTATGTAGACAGTTGGGTCAATGTCATCCCAACTTATATCAGTTTGTGTGGTCATATTATTTGTAATAAGCGCGCTACCAATTGCATCTTTAAAAGGGCCGGTAGGACTATCTGAAACCGCAACCCCAATAGCTTTGCCCGGATGCGTCGAATCATGTTCTACAGTTACATACCAATAAAACTTACCGTCACGCTCAATTACCTGCGCTGCCCATGCATCACCTTTTGCCCATATAAAATCCGATGGCTTTAAAGGCACGGGATGTTCTTTCCAATTTACCATATCCTTGGAAGAATACACCAACCATTCATTCATGATATAGCGCTCCTGATCATCTGCGGCTTGATCATGGCCGGCATACAGATAAACGGTATCATCATAAACCAAAGCCGCGGCATCTGCGGTATATTTATCTTTTATAATGGGATTGTTAAAAGAATTTTCCTCCTTTTCAAATAGATCCATTCCTTTTTGCACATCTGTTTGAGCAAATGTTTTACTGAAAATAAGAAGTGCTCCTAATATTAATAAACTATCTAAATTTATCTTCATTTTTTCAATTTATTTTTTTGCCCCAGATTGCTGTTCCATCATTATTTAATCCTGATAATACTAGCGTGGAAGCCACTTTATTTTCCCAATCCCGACCTCTTTCCACATACAATTCATCTGTAAAGCCGTTGCTAAAACTCATCGTTAACCATGGTGCCTTAAAAGACCATTGATTGTTAGCATCGCCATTTATAGAACCATCTGAAGCAAGTTGTAAATCGACCGCATATTGAAAACCAGGCAAGGTTTGTGTTTCGGCATAGCCGGGTACAACTTGGTAACCGAGAATTATTTGTTCATAGTTACCGGCAAGATCTGCTGTGGTTATTTCATCCTGTGCTACACCTGCATAACGCTCTGGCGAAACAATAGGCCAGCCATCTTCCGTCCATTGCATTTTACGAATGTGCAATACCATAAAAAAACTATTTTCTCCCGGTCTTCCTTGATGCGCCATATAATATTGACCGTCATCATCTTTAAAAACTCCCGGATGAGAAACTCCCTGCCAACCGGAATGTCCCTTAAACTGATACGGAGCGAGAATCATGGGTGTATTATCAACATCGGTATTTATATCAAGTCCATTAAAATCGTAGAACGGTCCGTCTGGATTATCGCTTCGGCCCACGCGAACATTGTATTTTGTTTGCAGCCAATCGTAAGCAATAAACATATAGTATTTATCCTGTTCGGTATTGTAAATAACTTCGGGACCTTCAATATTTCCATTGATGGAATTTCCTGTAAAACCACGTTGCGCGATGCGTTTTCCTTTATCTCCAGAATTTTCGGCCAGACCGGTTGCAGCATTTAACTTTAAATAATAGATACCATCCCAGGCAGAACCATAATAGAACCAGTGTTGGCCAGATTTATCAACCACAACCGTAGGATCTATCGCGTTTGTTTGAATAGAATTATCGTCAACTGAAGTGACAACGAGATCTTTCTCCGTCCACGGACCTGTAGGTGAGTTTGAAGTTGCAAGGCCAATAACGCTCAAACGCGGTGTGCTGGAAGATAATGAGTAATACAATCTGAATCCACTGCCCACTTTCATTACAAATGGTGCCCACAACGCATTAAAAGGATCATCACCCTTGCTTTTTATAAACTGACTCCCTTTCTCCGGAAGTCCATCAAAAACCCAACCTACAAATTCCCAGTCAATGAGATCTTTTGAACGGCGAATCTGAATTCCCGGTCTTATTTCTGAACCAAACGAAACATCTGTATTGTAGCAATAATAGGTGTCGCCCACTTTTATAATTGAAGGATCATGCACATTATACGGGCCCCATTGATATACATTTTCAGCCCCGGCGACATCAGCATAGGTGTCAGTAATATTATCTACCGTATAATTAGCTTCCGGTTCTTCCGCAGGCGGATCTGGAGTTTCAGGATCTCCATCAGGTTGTTCTGAAACCACCTGATCTACAGAATCTTTAGAACATCCCGTTAAAACCAAAAAGCAGGCAAAAAGCAAGAAGCAATAAGTGTTTTTCAGTAAAAAACGGGTTATTCTAGTCATAAATCGGTTATTTACCCTCTAAAACCACCACAGAAAATGGAGGGATTTTTAATTCAACAATTCCTTTTTTCAGTTTGAAATCCTTAAAATTCTCAGGCGAAATATTTTCCGGCTTTTCAAAAGTATTGTGATCCTGAAGCGTGTTTGAAGTTAAGATCTGCCCGGTAAATGATTTAATGCCCATTTCGTTTAA
>Ga0307487_1002944_pt1 | contig 10433 bp, 10 predicted proteins | sample CBIW12metaG_FD_203665 | JGI IMG/M metagenome (GOLD analysis project Ga0307487, IMG submission 203665) | Sea-ice brine microbial communities from Beaufort Sea near Barrow, Alaska, United States - CBIW 1.2 | ecosystem: Environmental > Aquatic > Marine > Coastal | place: USA: Alaska | collected... | reverse complement strand
GCCATGGGCCCGACCGAGGCCACCAGTGCCGACACGAGTGCCGATGCACGTGCCGATACGCGCGAGACAGCGAGCACCGATACGATTCCGGCCCGGGGAGAATCTCATGTCGGCACCCTGCCTCCGCTGCCCTCCTGGAACCCATTGTCCCTGTGGTACTCCGACGGCTGGACCGTCACCAAACGCAATCTGATCAAGATCAAGCGCTCGCCCGACATGCTCGTCTTCGCGGTGATTCAACCGATCATGTTCGTGCTGCTGTTCAGCCAGGTGTACGGCGGTGCGATTGCCGTCGAGGGCAGCGACTACACACAGTTCCTCATGGCCGGCATTTTCGCGCAGACCGTCGTGTTCGGGGCGACGTTCTCGGGCGCCGCCATGGCGCTCGACCTGAAGGAAGGCATCATCGACCGGTTTCGGAGCCTGCCGATGAACGCATCCGCCGTATTGATCGGGCGAACTAACGGCGACCTCGTGCTGAACACCATTTCCATGGTGATCATGATGGCCACCGGCCTCGCCGTGGGTTGGCGCGTCAACACGTCACCGGTCGAGTTCCTGGCCGGAGTCGGCCTACTCCTTCTGTTCGGCTATGCGTTCAGCTGGGTGATGGCGTTGCTGGGTATGAGCGTGAAGAGCCCCGAAGTCATCAACAATGCGTCGTTTCTGATCTTGTTTCCGCTGACCTTCGTTTCAAACGCGTTTGTGCCGAGCGAAACGTTGCCGGTCGCGCTGCGCACCTTTGCCGAGTGGAACCCGGTCTCCTCACTCGTGCAGGCCGTGCGGCAACTGTTCGGCAACCTCGGCACCGCGCCGGTGCCGGATATCTGGACCATGCAGAACCCGATTCTGACCGTTCTGATCGGTATCACCGTGATGCTGCTCGTGTTCGTGCCGCTGTGCATCCGCAAGTTTGCGTCGATCAGCTCCCGCTGATCGTGCCCCGTTCCATCGACAAAGGAGTCAGCTCATGGCCCAGCACCAGACCGAACACTTCATCGGAATCGTCGCCGGCTTCAGTGGTTTCGCGGTTCCCGACCTCGACGCCGCTCGCACCTTCTATGCCGAAACTCTCGGCCTCGAGGTGAGCCTGGGCGAGATGGGTATGCTCCGCCTTGCCCTGCCTGGGGGAGCGACCGTCATCATCTATCCGAAGCCGGACTTCGAGCCGGCCACCTACACGATCCTCAATTTCGCGGTCAATGATCTCGACGCCACCGTGGACGAGCTCACCGAACGCGGTGTGGAGTTTCTGCGCTACGACGGGTTCGAGCAAAACGACAAGGGCATCGCCGCCGGTGGGGGACAGGGGCCCGACATCGCCTGGTTCACCGACCCGTTCGGTAATATTCTGTCGGTGCTGAAAAACCCGTAGCGCGCGGATGCGGGCGGGATCTGCTGCGGCCGGGGGCCGTTACCGGCCGCGGCTCTTGCCCTTATTGGGGTTCTTAGTGGGCCGGGTGCGGCCGGGGGAAGTTTCGGTGTTCTTGCGCACGGCGGGCTTGGCTTTGGCCGCGGCAACCCGGATCGCCTTGGCGGCGGCCTTCGCTTTGTCGGTCTTCTTCGGCTTGCGCGGCGGTTTGGGAGGGCGTCCGTCGCTCGGGGCCGGTGCTTCGGCGGCTTCCGCGGACGCCGCGGCGTCAGCCGCCGCCGCACCGGTATCCGTTCGGGAGCTCGATTTCGAGCGCCCGCGCACGATTCCGATGAATTCCTCGATATCGTCGGTGGTCTCCCTGGTGATCCAGGCGAGGGCGATCCGAGTGTCGGCGACGTCGGTGACCGGGCGGAAGATGACGTCTTTTCGGCCGTACAGCCGGGCGATGGAGTGCGGCACGATGATGACACCGACACCGGCGGCGACTTGTTCCATGGTCTCGTCGACGTCACGCATCGGCGGCAGGGGCCGGCGGGTGCCATCCTGCACCTCTTCGGCGATGTCGCGCCATTCCGGTACGTCGTCGGGGTCCTGCAACAGGTGTTCGCCGGCCAGGTCAGCCAGCAGTACAGTCTCTGCCTGCGCGATCTCATGATCCTTTGACGCGACCACGACCGGAATCTCGTTGTACAGGTTGATGACGCTCAGGTCGGTTTCATCGATCGGCAGGCGCACGAGACTGACCTCGGCCCGACCGTCGTGCAGCACCGCAACCTGCTCGGCGGTCTCGGTGCGAAAAACAGTGAGGGGGACGTCGGGGCGGCGGTCGCCCCAGATGCGAGTCCACTTGGTGGGGGTCACACCGGCGACGAAGGCGATCGAAAAGCTCACCGGCATCCTTTCTCGGGTAGTTGAGGGCGCCCAAGAGCGCAATTTGCCCAAACACGGGCCCTCTCAGGCTATACGCTTGAACTATGAGTTCCGAGAAGAAGCCCCAGACCATGAAGCCCGCCACGGCGGCCCAGAAACTCGGGATTCTGCTCGACGCGGCACCGGCCGAGTTTCAGACCGAATTTGTCAGCCGCACCGAGCTCACCGAGCTTATGGCCAACCCTCCCGAGTGGCTCACCCTGCTGCGCGCCAATGGCCCGCACCCGCGCCAGGTCGTCGCCGCCAAGCTTGGCGTCTCGATCTCGGGCCTGGCCCGCAGCGAGATCACCGATCCGCTGACCACCGCCGAGATCGCCGCCCTGCTGCAGCAGCCGCCGGCGTGGCTCGTGCTCGAACGTTCCACCCAGGCCGGCGTGCGTGCCGACCAGATCGCGGTGAAAGACCGCGACGCCCACCGCGCCGCCAAGAAGGCGCATGTCGAGCGACAGGCCGCACAGGAACAGGCCAAGCGCGACCGCTAGCCGGTTCACTCTCAGTCCGGACCCGGCAACGATCACGATCGTTGCCGGGTTGCCGGGTTGCCGGGTTGCTGGCATCGGCTTGCCTGAACGCGTCTAGGCAGTCGCCTCGGCGGCAGGGGTTACATACTGTGTACGCAGGAAGGCGACCACGTCACCCAGTTCGGCCTGCGAGATCGAGTGCGGTAGCCCCTCGTAGATGCGCTCGGTCAGCGTGCTGTGCCCGGGCAGCCAGGCCTGGGTGCGTTCGATCGCACTGGTTGGAATAACGCTGTCGGCGGTGCCGCGGCCCCAGAACACGGGCAGCGGCTGCTCGGCCAGTACGGTGTCGCCGGGCTGCGGGTCGTTCGCGACGAAACCGGACAGGTTGACGGCAAAGCTGAACCGCTCGGGTGCGGCCCGCAGTAGTTGGATCGCCATGGCTCCGCCCTGCGAGAAACCCAGCAGGCCGACCTGCTTCGGCTGCTGCGGCAGGGCATCGAGCCAGGCCAGAACGGCTGCGACGGCGGCATCGACCGGGGCCGAGTCGGGGCTGCCCGGCTCGTTGATCGGAAACCAGGACCAGCCGTCACCGACGGGGAGCGGCGCCCGCAGGGCAGCGATCACGGGTTCCAACGGCAGGTGCGGTGTGAGGGAGAACAGATCTCCTTCGTGGGAGCCGTATCCGTGCATGATGATCAACACGGGCCGTTCGGCGATGTCAGCTGCCGACCAGAGTACGGCAGCGTCGTCGATGGTGGTGCTGGTGCTCATGGGGTCCTCCCGGTTGATCGTGACGCGTGCGACGCGCACTCCCATACTTTCACTGCTTCGGCAGCATCTCACACCCGGCCACGGTGGCTGCTTCAACCCATCCGTCTTGCGCCGACCGGAGGGCCCCGGAATCTTGTCAGAAGTGGCGGCGGTGACGGGGAACCTCTCGGGCCGGTGCGCGCCCGGCTCCGGTGTACGACAGAATGGCACTATGAGCGTGCGAACCCCTGACCCAGACCCGGACTGGACGCCGAAGCCCCCCGCGGGCGCCCCGAATGCGAATCCGGGCTGGCTCAATGATGTCGAGCTGGCCGAGGTTCGCGGCCGGCTGCCGATTCTCTACATCGAGGCGGTGCCGGTGCGGGTCGACGGTCTCGGTCAGGTGGTCGAGGTCGGTGTGCTGCTGCGGGCCCGTCCAACCGGTGAAATGACGCGCACGTTGGTCTCCGGACGTGTGCTCTACGGCGAAACCTTGCGGGACGCGCTTTTTCGCCACCTCGAAAAAGACCTCGGCCCGATGGCTTTCCCGCAGCTGCCGCCCAGTCCCGTTCCGTTCACCGTCGCCGAATACTTTCCGATGCCGGGCATCACCGCCTATACGGATGACCGCCAGCACGCCGTCTCGCTCGCCTACGTCGTGCCGGTGACCGGCACGTGCGACCCGCGGCAGGACGCTCTTGAGATCACCTGGATGACCCCGGCCGAGGCCGCATCTGCGGCCGTTTCGGCCGAGATGGAAGGCGGCCGCGGCACCCTGCTGCGGGCAGCACTCGCCTCGGTGGGACAGCTGTACTGACGCGGGGTCTGCCGCGGGCCGGCTAGGCCGGTCGGGGCAGCGCTGCGCCGAGGCCGAGCGTGTCGAGGAACAGGCGCACGTAGCGGTCAGCATCGACGTCGAGCGCCACCTCCGCGACCTCCCAATCTCCGACGAGGCCATGCACGATGTCTTCGCCGGGATGAGTGCGCCTGTCGACGAGCGTCTGGCCTCGTCCGTAGCCGGACAATTGCACACGCAGCGGAAGCATCGCGGTCTGCAACGCCGCCGGGTCGACGAGCGCGCAGAGGGCGCCGGCATCGCCGATCAACCCCGTGTAGTCGGCGTTGCGTCCGGACCCGAGCGCGATGCGGTTACCGAGCAGCTGGCCGACGACATGACCGAGCGCCGAGTCGCCGTGGGCAAGGGCTGACGCGGCCTGTTCCGGTACCGCAACCTGGTTGAACACGTCGAGCCCGTACATGAACGTGGGCACACCGGAGTCGAGCACGATGGCTGCGGCTTCGGGGTCGTGCCAGACGTTGAATTCGGCGACGGCGGTGGCGTTGCCGACCGTGGTTGATCCGCCCATGAAGACGATGCGTTCGATGTTGTTGGCAACGTCGGGGTATTGACGCAGGAGCAGCGCAAGGTTGGTTTGCGGGGCGAGTCCGACGATGGTGACCGGGTGCGGGCTGGCCTGGATGAGGGTGTACATGAGCTCGATCGAACTGATCGATTCTGCCTGCCTCTCGGTCGGCGGCAGCTGCAGGGTGCCGAGACCGCTTTCGCCGTGCACGTGCGCGGCCGAGCGGGCCGGTTCGATCAAGGGGCGTCGTGCTCCGGCGGCGACCGGTATGGTCGGGGCGTCGGCGACGTCGAGGATGCGCAGGGTGTTGTCGACGACACGCTCGAGCGACGCATTGCCGGCCACACAGCTGATGCCGAGCACGGTGATTCCGGGGTGCGCGAGCGCGAACAGAATGGCCAGAGCGTCGTCGACGCCGGTGTCGACGTCGAGGATGACGGGAATTGGTACGGCGGCCGCGGAAGTACTCATCCGCTCACTCTATTGCGTCCGGTCTGCACGCAACCCCGGCGGGGTGGAGTGAGTGGATCGTTGACGATGCTTCTCTGCCATCCGAAGCCGGCTAGCGAACCAGCCGAACCTCGTGCAACTGCTCGCCGAGTACCTCTTCGGTGTGCTCATGGCCGTCGGCCAGGTAGCCGTTGCGCGCGTAGAAGGCATGCGCGCGGGGGTTGTCTGCGGCGACCCAGAGCGATGACGGTCCCGGATCAACAACTGAATCGAACAGCTTCTGGCCGATCCCCGACCCGTGCTGCGCATCGAGCAGGTACATGAAGTACAACTCATGGGTGCTGGGGTGGTCGTCGTCACGGCTCGGGCCGCTGCCGGCGAAGCCGACGATCTCGTCGTCGACGAGCGCGACGCATTGACGGTATCCAGGCCCCTGGGTGGTGAACCGGCGCCACATGGCCGCGAGGCGCTGGGGTCGCAGCTGCGACAGGGCAGCCTGGCTGAGCAGGTGATCATAGGTTTCGTGCCAGCAGGCGGCATGCACGCGGCCCAGGCTTTCGGCATCAGTTTCGGTAGCGGGGCGAACGACAACGGTGGTGTTCATGCTTCGACACTAACCGTGTTTGCGGGTGCTTCCTGACGCGGCCGAGCTCGCGGGTACAAAGACGGGCCGGCCTCAGAAGAGACCGGCCCGAATTCTTCAAGCGGATGCGGCGAGCTGCTTAGCTCTGCGAGCGGCGCGGGGCTGAACGGCCGGCCCCACCCGAGCTCGGTCCGCGAACGAGTCCGCCGACCTGGAGGCTGCCGACGCGTGCTCCGCCGGAACGGCCAGCGGCCGAACCTGAGCGAGGTGCGCTGGCGGAGCCGGCCGGACGGCCGGAACGCTCGCGGCGGGCGCCGCCGGCCGAAGCCGTGTCGTTGGTGCGGCCACGGCCGCCGTCGTTGCGCTCGGTGCGGGCTCCGTCGCGACGGGCTCCGTCACGGCTGTTTCCGGTGTCGCGGCCACCATCGCGGCCGCCACGGCTGCTGTCGCCGCCCTGTGAACGGCCGCCCTGCGAGCGACCTTCCTGGGAACGGCCGCCCTGTGAACGACCACCCTGCGAGCGCCCGCCCTGCGACTGGCGCTGCTGCTGCGGTGCCTCAACGCGAGGAGCCGGCTTGACGTAGGCGGCGACGTCGCCGACGAGGGCGGCGACGGCGGGGGAGGCGGAATCCACGCGCTGCGGGGTCACCTTGATGGCGGCCTTGCGCAGCAGCGAGTCGGTGTCGCGCTTCTGCTCGGGGAGCACGACGGTGACGACGTCACCGGCGCTGCCGGCGCGGGCGGTTCGACCCGAGCGGTGCAGGTACGCCTTGTGCTCGGCGGGCGGGTCGACGTGGATGACCAGCTCGATGTCGTCCACGTGCACGCCGCGAGCGGCGACATCCGTGGCGACGAGAACCTTGACGGTTCCGGCGCTGAACGCCGCGAGGTTGCGGTCACGGGCCACCTGCGAGAGGTTTCCGTGCAGGTCGACGGAGGGGATGCCCGAGTCGGTGAGGGACTTGGCGAGCTTCTTGGCCTGGTGCTTGGTGCGCATGAAGAGGATCCGACGGCCAGAGCCGCTTGCGAGCTTCTGTACGAGTTCCTTCTTGGCGTCAACGCCGGACACCTCGAACACGTGGTGGGTCATGGCCGAGACGTGGCTGTTGGCCTCGTCGACCGAGTGCATCACCGGGTCGTGCAGGAAGCGCTTGACGATCTTGTCCACGCCGTTGTCGAGCGTGGCGGAGAACAGCATGCGCTGGCCGGTGCCTGGCGTCTTGTCGAGGATGCGGGTGACGACCGGCAGGAAGCCGAGGTCGGCCATGTGGTCGGCCTCGTCGAGCACGGTGATCTCAACGCTGTCGAGGTTCACGAAGCCCTGCTTCATGAGGTCTTCGAGTCGGCCGGGGCAGGCTACGACGATGTCGACGCCGGCCTTGAGTGCGGAAACCTGACGGCCCTGCGAGACACCGCCGAAGATGGTGGTCGTGTTGAGGCCGTAGGCCTCGGCGAATGGGGTGATGGCATTGGTGATCTGCGTGGCGAGCTCGCGGGTCGGTGCGAGGATCAGGCCGAGCGGGCGCCCAGGGCGACGCTTGCCGCCGGCGAGGTCGCCACCGAGGCGCGACACCATCGGCAGGGAGAAGGCCAGGGTCTTGCCCGAGCCGGTTTTTCCGCGGCCGAGCACGTCGCGGCCATTCATGGTGTCAGGAAGGGTGTCGACCTGAATGGGGAAGGCGGTGTCAATTCCCTGTGCAGAGAGAACCTTGACCAGGGGAGCTGGCACGCCGAGCGTGCTGAAAGTTGTAGACAAAGTGGTGCCTTTCGGGGCATCAGTCTCCTCGCCCGTTCGGGTTGCCGTCGAGCGGCAATCAAACCAGGAGGATTCACATGGCGAAGGTGCCGAAGGGCACATCCGTTCGCCGTAAGAATGTTCATTCGCAAAATCAAGACGACCCGGGGGCGGCCTCGATAAGAAGAGGGCGTTCTACGACGCAGCAAGCGCAACTACGCACTCGCAAGTACTCCTACTCTAGCGGATGCTGTCAAATCGACAGTTGGACGCTAAGAGTCGTCACCGTGGTACAGCTCGCCGACGGGCACGTCGACAGCGATGATGTTGCCGCTCTGCGGCAGCGGGCAGGCCCACATCGGGTCGTACGCGCACGAGGGATTGTAGGCGAAGTTGAAGTCGAGAATAACGCTGTCGTCGCCCAGGCCCGAACCAAGGTCGGCTCCCTTGATGGTGTCGAGCAGGTAGCGTCCACCGCCGTAGGTGCCATCTCTTTTACCGGCCAGGGCGTCTTTCAACGGCAGAAACAGCCCGCCGCCATAGCTGGCGAGTCGCCACACGTCCAGCGAACCGAGGTAGGGCAGACGCACGGTACCGACCAGATCAAACGGTACGGCGCCATCGGTTCCCGTCTCCACTTTCATGCGATACGGCTGTTCGGCACGGTGTACTTCGACCTCGAACCGCCAGTCGGGGTCGTAGGAGGCAACGGGCAGTCCGGTGAATGCCGAGCGGTCATCGGGCAACAACGGCGACGACGGATGCCCCGCGAACAGTTCATCCCGCCCGGAGCGCCAGAGGTCGTGGCCGCTCTTCGGGCTGCTCGCGCTCAACTGACGCACTCCCGCATACAGTCCGGTCACACGACGACGCCAATCGACGATCTGCAAGGCTCCAAGGGAAGAACTCATGGTGGCTACGCTACCGCCGCCGGGCATGAAGCGCACGGCCGTATGGCCGGAACGCGCACGGGGGCCGCGCTGGAAACCGTGCGGTCACCTGATGGGTACCGCGGGCGCCGGAACGGCTAGTGGGCGATGGGTGTTCTGAGCGTTCCGGCCGTGAGGAATTGATCGAGATTCGCGAGGGTCAACTCGGCCATCGCCGCCCGTGTCTCGATCGTTCCGCTCGCCAGGTGGGGAAGCAGTACGACGTTCTCGAGCGCCAGCAGTGCCGTCGGAACGTTTGGTTCGTCTTCGAAGACGTCGAGTCCGGCGCCGCCGAGTTCGCCGCTCAGCAACGCCGCGGTCAGCGCGGCCTCATCGACGACGGTTCCGCGCGCAATGTTGATGAGGAAGCCGTGGGGCCCGAGGGCCGCGATGACCTCACTGTTGATGAGCTTGACCGAGCCTGCCCCGCCGGCCGCCGCCACGATCAGGGCGTCGGAGGTCTTCGCGAGTTCCACGAGGGTGTCGACATAGCGGTATCCCACCCCGGGGACCGGTCTGCGGTTGTGGTACGAGATCACGCAGTTGAAACCCTCGAGCCGGTGGGCGATGGCGGTGCCGATGCGGCCCAGACCGACGATACCGATGCTCTTCCCTGAGAGCTTGCTCGCCAGCGGAAAGTTGCCCCGGAGCCAGTCCCCACGACGCACGAAGCGGTCCGCTGCCGTGGTGCGTCGAAAAACGTCCAGCAGCAGGGCAAGCGCTGTGTCGGCCACGCAGTCGTTGAGCACATCAGGAGTGTTGCTAATCAGGATGCCGCGGGACCTGGCCTGGGCGACATCCGTTGTGTCGTAGCCGACGCCGAAGTTGACGACCGCGCGCAGATTGGGCAGGGCGGCCATGAGCTCGGATCCGACGCCGATCTTGCCCGAGGTGACGGCCACGGTGAATTCAAAGCCATGGTCCGCGAGAAACGCCTGGCGGTCCGTCCCATCGGGCAGTCGTACTGCGTCGTGCTCGTCCGCAATCGCAGTCTGCACGATCGGCATCAGCGGCCCGACCTGCAGCACCCGCCCAGGCCCATCCTGGGGGGTGGTTGAACGGGCCTGGCTCTCTGCGCTGGTGATCACATTGTGCAGGTTAGACCGCGGCACCGATTCACGTCCAACACGTAATTCGTATGGATCGATACCCGCGGTGCATGAAACGCGCGGGGCGTGCCCACTTCCGCGTGATTACGGGACAATTTAGGCGCGGTCGGCGGGGGACGGACCGCTCGGGTGACCCTCCGTGCGGCCAGGGGACCGTGCGGTAACGAATTCGTGTCTTGACCTCACCCCCGCCGCAACACAAGCTAGGCGTGTCTACAAGCACAGACTCCAGCTTCATCTGTAGACGAGCGCCCAGCACAAGCGCTTAGACCGGTACCGCAACACATCGTTGCGGCAGGTCCTGTGCCACATCAACCGGAGGAACCAATGTCGTTTTCTTTATCCCGTAGCGCATCCCGCCGCGCATCACGTGGTGTCGTCGTCGGCACCGCGGTCGCCGCGAGCGCGGTGCTGCTGCTCAGCTCCTGCTCCGTCGCCAATTCCGAACCCACCGCCGGAGCCGGGTCGTCTGACACGATACGTATCGTTCTGAGTCAGGAACCGCCGACCCTGGAGGCCTGTGAATCCAATCTCACCTCAACCGGCGTCGTCATGCGTTCCAACGTCACGGAGCCGCTCGTGGAGCGCAATCCCACCACCGGTGATCTCGACCCGCTGCTGGCCACCTCGTGGGAGCAAACGAGCGATACGGAGTGGACCTTCACTCTGCGCGATGACGTGACCTTCTCCGACGGCACCCCCTTCAACGCCGAGGCGGCCGCTTTCACCATCGACCGGGCCGTCAAC
>Ga0307487_1002942_pt1 | contig 10441 bp, 12 predicted proteins | sample CBIW12metaG_FD_203665 | JGI IMG/M metagenome (GOLD analysis project Ga0307487, IMG submission 203665) | Sea-ice brine microbial communities from Beaufort Sea near Barrow, Alaska, United States - CBIW 1.2 | ecosystem: Environmental > Aquatic > Marine > Coastal | place: USA: Alaska | collected... | reverse complement strand
GAACTTCATTGAAGAATCTGCCGAAGGCATAGCTCTGTTCGCCGGTACTACTGAAGAAACCATTAACCAGCTTTACCAGAACCTGTTTGATCGTGATGCCGAAGCAACTGGATCTGCTTACTGGGCCAGTGAAATTGCTAGCGGTCGCTTGACTCTGGCCGACGCTTATAAAGCGATTGCTGCTGGTGCTCAGGGTTCGGACGTTACTGCTTTCCAGGCTGTTGTTGATGCGCAGGCTGTTCATGTTGGTGCTGATGATGCGGCTGCGTTCACGTTGACTGCAAGTGTGGAAGCTTTGGCTACTGCAAATGATGCATTAGATTCATTTTTATTAGCAAGTAATGCTGATGGTGATGATGATGCTACAACAGCATCTACTCCAGCTGAAATCGCTACTGCTGCATCTAATGCAACCGATGCTGTTGATCTAGCTGTTACTGGTGACTATGAAGGAAGTACTGCCACAGTAAAAGCTGCAATGCTTTCTTCTCAGGTATCGGTTAACGCAGCTGCTCTAGGTGTTGCTCAAGCTACATTGACAGAGGCTGCTGCTGCTGTTGCTGCTGTAACTGGCTTAACTACTGCTGCTACAGCTTATACTACTGCTACTGCTGCTACTGCTACTGCTGCTACTGCTATTACTACTGCTGAGACTGCTGCTTCTGCTGGAAGAGCTTCATTTTTAATTGTTAATGATGCTCAAGCAACAATTACTGATACTGCAGTAAGTGCAACCGGTGCTATTGCTGCTAACATTGTTGGCGCTACTACACCATTTACAGCTGGTGAAACATTAACTCTTACCTCTGTAAGTGCTGCAGGTGTTGTTACTTTGATTGATGCTGCTACTGTTGCTAAAACTACTACTGGCGCTGCTACTGCTACTGCTGAAGAGATCGCATTTGTAGAAGCACAGCAAGCTTTAGTTACTGACGTGGTTGCGTTATATAATACTCTAGACACTGCTAATGATACTTTTGACGCGGCTGAGATTACTGAAGCTGCTGCATTGCAAGCTCTGAATATTCTAGACCTAAGCCCTGCTGCGAAAGTTGATTTATCTGAAATTGGTGCTCAAATTGTAGTTGATGGTGGTGCTGTTGTTACAACTGCTACTCCAACTGTGGCAGAAATGACTACGCATTCGGAATTTTTAGTTTCTGCACATACTACTGCGGTTGCGGCATTAAAAACGGCTATCACCGCTGTTACATATGACACCAATGACACTACTACTATTGCAGCTATTGCGGCTCTATTAGATGATGCTGAAGCAGCTCGTCATATTACTAATACAGAAAATGGTAATATTCTTGCAGCGATTGTAGATCCTGATAGTACTGCTACAGATGATTTCGCTACTGCGGCTACTCTTAATGGTGTTCTTGCTAATGCTGTAGCTCTTGTAGACGCTAAGAGTACAGATGTTGCATCATCAGAATTTACTGCTCTTGTGGATATTTTGTTAAATACAGGTACTGGTACTTCACTTGATAATCCATTGTCTGATGCTTTAACGAGTGCAGAAAATGGTGTTTATAATGATGGTGGCACTCCTGATGATTTAACTGATGATTCTGGTGCTCAATTTACTATTGATCATCTTGCTGCTTTAGTTGCAGATGAAGTTGCAGCAAATGCTGAAGTAACTGATCTGACAGCGCTTAACGCTGCAGTTACTGCTGCTGAAGCTACATTTACAGATGCTGATCTGTTAGTGCCTGTATCTATTGTTGCTGGTACACAAGCAGCGACATCTGGTGATGATATTTATTTAGTTGATACTGCTATTGCTACAGCTAATATTACAAGTTTCGGTACTGCTGGTTCAGATTCAATTTATCTTGGGACTGAATTCACATTCAACTCAGGTACTTTAGCTACTGATGGTGATAACGCAGTATTAGAAGTATTCCTGAGTGAAGTCGCTGGTTCTGCAGTTCTTTCGTTTGAAACAGAAGTATACGGTTCTGATTCAACTGCTGTTACAGAGTCAGTAGTTACTTTAACTGGTGTGGATGTTGCTGACGTTACTATCGCTGATGGTTTCGTAACAGTAGCATAATCTTAGAGTCTAACTCTTAGATGCCTCAAAGCTCTGCATGCTCAGGTGTGTAGGCTTAAAGGTTAAAGCTAAAGAGAAACCCTCGTCATTTCGGTGTCGGGGGTTTTTTATGTCCGCACGTATTTGTGTCTGATTGGACAGAGTTGTCATGGACAGGCACTCCTTCTTGCTCTTTTGGGTTGTCATGGACAGGCACTCCGATACTGCCAACGGTTTCAAAGAACCCTAGCTCACAAGGCTGGGGTTTTTTGTGTCTGGTATATAGGAAATCAAAGAGTAAGTTACAGAAAAGTGTTTCAAGCTGCGTAGAGAGGGCTACAAGGGATTTAAATGATTAATGTATCCAGATGTGATGATTAGACATCAATAGCACTGAAGCGCTTCAAATTACGTTTAAAGCAAACGTTGCTTATCTGTCTGATTGTTCCGCCAGCATTTTCTCAATTTGCAAAACTGACATTGCCAGCACATAGTGGACAAATACGTTTTATTGTTTGGTAGCCAGCAATTCTATCTTGTCCAAGCTGTTCTATGAGGTATTGTTCAAGCCTGCTATTTTCATCGGCGTGATAGTAATCTTTGATAATATGTTCCGTGACAGTGGTATCTGAAGTTCTCAATCTGTTTGCTTTCATAATTTCCGTTGCGATAATTTCATCAAAGTTTTCTCGATCAGGAAGTTTGTTATCAGGATCGAAAAAAATAATTTCAAATTGTAGGTTGTTTAATTGATCGGTGCGTTGTTTGATCACAAAACCCTCTAAAGCTTGATCGCTTATTTTATTATCATTTTTTATGAAGGCTGTATTGATGTTTTCTAAAAAAATATTCAACAGAGTTATTGCTGTATATTCGTAAGTGTTGGAATCAAATCTTAGCCACAAATGATATTTTGTCGACGGCGAAGATAAAACGTATTTATAGGTGTATTTTAATGTTTCGTAATAAATTTCAAAATTCATAGGTTATCCATTTTTTTATAATTAAGTTTATTAATTCTTTAATTTTTAGTAAAGCTAAAATAATTCATGTTTTACTCACGCTATTACTTTAAGGGAAAGTGAACAAATGAATTAAAAAATTTTTTAATCGTTGAGTTTCACGCCGTCATGGTTTAAATGTAATAAGTCGTTGTTTATTTGTCTGTGTTTTAACTTGTCTAGGCCATATCCTGCAATAGAAGTATTATCGGTTTCACCATCTTTATTTTTTAGATAGCAATATTCCAGGTTATGTCGATTGATCTGAACTTTCGATACTGCGTCTCGGTTAGATTTACGGACCAGTCGTGAAATCATTCGGTCGAACCTATTGAAGTCAGGAAGAATGTCTTTAGCATCTGAAAAAAGAATGTGAAACCGAATATTGTTTGCATAGGTTGATTCTTTTATCACCATGCCTCTGATGTACTGGTGAGGGCTGTAGCGGCTTCTCAGGAGGGTTCTATTAAGGTGTGAGAGAAAGGTGTTCAGTAGATCGATAGCCTTGTCTACAGTCCTGTTGGGCGCTCTCAGATCTAAAATCAGATGGTATTTAATAGAGGGCGATTTTAATAATTCTTGGTAGTAATGTTTTGTAGTTAGGTTTTCATGAATAAAGTCTCGAAAACTTTTTAAGGGCGCATAGCTTGTCATAGTGATTACTCTTTAATTGAAACAGATTTTGATAATTAATTTAAATTTTCATTTTTGTTTACACTAGAAACTAAAGATCTTATGAGAAAGAAATAGACTCGGCATCCAGTGGGCACAGTGTTGAAAGCATTTCATTAATTGAAAGATCGTAACGTTCGAAGTTTTTCGTAAGATATTCTTCTAGACTACGTCTTTCTTCTTTTTCGTTTTTATTTTCTTTAACTGTTTTATAGTAATTCTGAAGATAGCTTTTTTTTATTTTGTACCTTTGATTGCCGATAGATCTATTTGCGCTTATAATCTTTTTATCGATTATCTCTTCGAGCCTGTCAAAGTCACAAAGTTTATTATCTTCGTCAAAAATAAAAATATGAAAATGATCAGTGTTTAAAGATCGTGTTGGCTCAAGCACTACGAACCCTGCTATTTTTTGATCGTATTTTGTAAATCGATTTTTCAAAATATAGGTGTTGAGATGTTTCACAAAAATATTTAATAATCTAATGCACATCTTTCTATTTGTACCTTCTGTGAAGGAAACTGTTAAGTGATAACGTGTTGGTTGTTTTTGTAGAAAATCGATAAATTCATTTCTGGCTTGTTCTTTTTCTGTAAGATATTTTCTCATGTGAAAAGCTCTCTCTATTTAAAGTTAATGGTAATTCGTAATTGTTTAAGACATTACTATACAAATTACTATACAATGCACTTATAGGATAAATGCTTAAAAAATACATAAAAAAACGCCGAACACTTTTTCTCACCGCAGCGGTGTAGCGTCCATGTTTGGCGTTACTGATTCTTCCTTGAAAGCAGATTCCAGACAGATTCCTATCTAACAACTTCTCATAGAGTCTATTTATAAATTTTTTCATCATAAATCGGTCAAATTATAAAAATATTTTAAAATCGGGATTGCAGAAAAGCTAAGGCAGGGAATATAGGTGGTGTCAAAAAAGCTTTTGAAGCGTCTTATGGCTTATATAGTAAATTTTAAATTGAAATCAATAGCAAAATCAAATGTCTGCTCTCATAGAAGCCATAAAACGCCTGCAATAAAGATATTATGCTGCGTTATTTATAATTTTAGTGTCCTCAATGAGAAGGGTTGAATCAATAAAATCAGCAACGTCGTTTGTAGCTGCTAATAATCTTTCCTGGCTCAAATGAGCGTAACGCTGTGTTGTCTTGATTTGAGTATGGCCCAAGATTTTTTGCACCTCGTACAGCGAGTGACCCCTGTTAACCAGAAGTGAGGCGTGCGAGTGCCTGATATCATGAATGCGTACGTCACTGAGACCTGCTTTTTTCCTGGCAGTATTCCAAGAATTATAAATGCTGACAAAAGGCCGTTTCGTTTTAGGGTTCGCAAAGGCGTATTCGCAACCAGGAATTGTAGGAAGCTGTTTAATCAGAGCCACGGCATTATGTGAAAGGGGTACATAACGAGTCTTACCGCTTTTGTTAAACTCAATCCGCCAGCTAAAGTTGATTAGATCAAAATCTAACCACTTTGCGTTGAGCACCTCGCTTTTCCGAGCGCCAGTCAACATCAACATGGCAATAATATGCTTCAGCATCTTGGCGTCTGAATCATCCAATGCTCGAAAAAGTCTGCGCATTTCGTTTGCGTCTAAGAATCGTTCACGTTCGTTGTTGACAGGAAGCAGGGTGGCTTTATCAGTGGCATTTTTCGTAATTCCAGGGGTTTCCCATCGGAGTGCGCAGTTGAAGATAGTGCGAGTGAGTACAAGTACTCGGTTTGTGGATGCTGGTGCATGACCGGGGCTATGGGCAGCTAACATCTGAACAATATGCTGGCGCGTGATTTCATCCAGATACAGATTGCCAATGAACGGCAAGATGTGATTGCGCAATAGGCTATCGTCGGTGTCCCATGATTGCTTATAGCTTATAGCTTATAGCTTATAGCTTTTGGCATGAGGCATATAGGAGTCAGCAACAAATTCAGCAAAGGTTGGGACGTCTTTCAGGGTGGCTTTTTTGGCGAAAGGATCTTCACCCATCTCTATTTTCGCCAAATTTTCTTTTGCCCATTGTCGAGCGTCAGATAATTTTACAATTTTTGCGTCTGAGAACCTTTTTTCTACGGTTTTCCCTCTTTCGGTTTTGTATCGAATCGAGTAGCTGCGGTTGCCAGACGGGTGAATTTTTAGCATCAGTCCTGGTGTTTTTGTGTCAAAATAATCTACCTTGGCTTGGCTTTTAGGGCAGGTTGCGGTGTCGACAATTGACTGGGTGAGTTGAATTTTAGGCATATCTATTCCTTCTTCTTCTAGTTAATCTGATACTGATAGTATCTAAAATGATTTCAATAGTAAACAAAAGTTTCATATTTTATTTGGTGCAATGGTGCAATGATGGCGGATAACGACAGCTGGGATAAAAGAGAAGAACTCTACGAGGTGGGCAAGCTCGCTTTAGCAGTGCGTACAGCCAGGACCGCGCTCAATATGAATCAAGTCGAGTTTGCAGAGATGATGGAGGTTTCTAAGCCAACGATTGCTAGGATAGAAACTTTGGAGACGCCGGTTAAGTTTTCGTTTTATGCAAAAATGCTGAGGAAACTTGATGATAGAGGCGTGATTGTAGAAACATTGGACTCAGACAGTATAAGGATTGAAATTCAATCGCAGGCAGTAGAGTCGCTGATCAGTCGATTGATGAATGATTTAAGTCGGCGCACTGACCGTAAGCGTAAAGGTGTAAATTTGCCATTTTCATTCATTCAAAAAAAAGAATGAGTTTTATGTTTTTGCAAGGGATAACACGGCTCCGATCAAAAGATATCGAATAGATGGAGAAATGATTGAGTATCCTCATAACCTACTGATAAATATATAATTAATATAATTTCGGATTTTTTAAGGATAATTAATTGATATTAAAAAGTAGATATATGATAAATATAGTATCATAATGGATTTTATAATTACGCAAGTTATTGAAAAACATAGATTAAAATAAAACCAAGACTTGCTCGTTGACTGCAGGTTTGGCTGATGTTGTTGCTGCTGAAGCAGCTATTACAACATTCTTAGCAGCTGCTGATGGCGATGATGATCCAGATACAACAACTGACGAAGCTGCTGTAGCCACTGCATTATCTACTGCTATTGATACTGATACGAATGCTTTAGTAGCCGGCGATTATCTTGAAGCTACTTCAGTCGGCGTAAGAGCCGCTTTGCTAGCAGATCAAGAAACTGCAGATGCACTTACTCTTACAAATGCTAATACTGATGTAACAGAGGCTAATACCGCTATCGTTGCTGTAACTGGCTTAACAGCTGCTGCAGCTGCTGAAGCTGCTGCAGTTATTGTTGAAGGTTCTGAAAAAGCTGCCTGGGTATTTGCAAGCGATGCTGTGGTTGGTCTAGATACATCTACTGACACTGCTGGTGAGCTTTTCATTACGGTTAATGAACTTGAAGCTGGCGCTACCGGTACAAGTACACCTTTTGCAGAGGATGAGATCCTAACGCTTACTGAAGTTAGCGCTTCAGGTGTTGTGACCATGACTGCAGATGTAATTGTTGGTGGTGTTGTAGTAGTAACCCCAACTGCGGCTCAAACTGCATATGTTGTAGCGCAACAAGCCTTGGCTGCTGATTATGTTGCGGCTATCAATGCAAACGTGGCCGCTGCCGCTTCTTCGGCCGCTGCCGTTATTGCAGAAGCTGCTGCACTACTGACAGTAAGCAACTCTGGAACTGCTGCTACTGCTGCTGCCGCTGCTGTAGGTGCACTTGCTGCAGATTACGTGCTTGACGCTTCAGCTCCAACAGTACTAGAAATTGCTGCTGCTGACGCCATCTTCACTGGGCGTGATGCTTTGGCTACTGCTATCGCTGCTGCAGATTTTGATACTAATGAAACTGTTACAGAAGCTGCACATGCAGCTTTAACAGATACTGCAGTAACTGCTGGATTTATTACAGCTGCAGAAAAAGCTCTAATGGATGCTGCTTATGACGGTGAAAACACTATCATTGACACAGCAACTGCTACGGCAGCTGAAGTTGCTTCTTTAGCTGTTCTTGATTCTGACTTGAATGGTTGGGATGCGGCAAATGTTACATATGATGCTGCTGTACTAGTTAACACTAATCTTCTGACTGATCTAAATAATGCAGTAGATGCTGTTGATGCTGCCCAGCTAACTATTGATACGCTTGCTGAGGCAGTTACGGCGATGGATGCTGCTCAAGCGACTGTTGATGCATTAGCTGCATTAAATGAGACGCTAACCGATGCTGAAACAGCTATCACTGATGCAGGCTATGCTACTCCGGTAACATTAACTGCTGGTGCGACAGCTGCAACAATTGCTGATGATGTATTCTTGACAGACGATGCTGTTGCAACGTCAAACATCACAAGCTTTGGCGTTGTTGGTAATGATGCATTGTTTATCGGCACTGGCTTGACTCTTAATGCTGATACAACTGCTGCAGCTAACGGTAACGATGCTTTACTTGAAGTATGGTTAACTGAAACTGCTGGTAATACTTTCGTTACTGTTGAGACAGCAGCGTTTGGCTCTAACTCTGTAGCTGATGAATATATTACAATCGAATTGACTGGTATTGCATTTGCTGATGTGACTTTGGTTGATGGCCTGGTCACCGTTGCATAAGCAGAAAGTCAAAGGGGTCTAACCCCTTTTTATAGTGCTTTAACTAAAGCATCAGCAGGCGAACGCTCTCTGAGTCAGTAGCCTGGGTACCTGCCCTAAGGTACCAAAGAGAAACCCTCGTCATTTCGGTGTCGGGGGTTTTTCATGTTCTGGGGAGGGTGATGTGTGTGGACAGGCACTCCTTCTTGCTCTTTTGTGTCTGTATCTTCAATAAAGTAATGGAGAGGTTTGAGAATGATGAAGGTTTTACTGGTGTTAGCTATAGGTTTACTGCTCGCGGGTTGTAGTGGTGTTCCCTAGTGGTTGTCATGGACAGACAGGCACTCCGATACTGCCAGCGGTTTCAAAGAACCCTGGCTCACAAGGCTGGGGTTTTTTGTGTCTGATATATAGGAAATCAAAGAGTAAGTTACAGAAAAGTGTTTCAAGCTGCGTAGAGAGGGCTACAAGGGATTGGGTTGTCATGGACAGGCACTCCTTCTCATTGCATTGCCATGTGGTTGTCATGGACAGGCACTCCGATACTGCCAACGGTTTCAAAGAACCCTGGCTCACAAGGCCGGGGTTTTTTGTGTCTGGTATGTAGAGAATCAAGGAGTAAACAGGAGGTAGGCCGAACCATGGCAGAAAGTATCTATGTTGAATTTATCAAGTGGGCTGAATCCAAGGGCCTGGATGGCTTCTCTGATCAGGAGGTGGTGGAGAGATTCGGTGAAGAGATCCAGCCAGTCCTGTTGAGTGCAAAGAAGTCTGAGGTGCTGAGGTTTTTCAGAAAAGCTGCGTCAGTAAGGGGTATATGGCATTGAGATTCTTGCAGTTAAGGAGAAAAAACGTCTTAAGGGTTTTGTTCAGATTTTATCTGGAACAGGGGCCGAACCATGCTGTCAATATTAATGGACTTAAGTTCTTTAACCAAAAGCCTGAGAGCTATAAGTCCGTACTCCTGCAACTGCAGGAAGAGGAAATGATCCGACAGGTAAGTCCTGATGGGCACCCTGCCGCATTCATGGTTAATCCAAAGGCCATTGCAAAGATTAGGTCGGAACTGGATGCATGGTATAACGATACCCGATTTCTTCTCGCGACACTGGTGGCTGTTATCGGCTGGATTCCTAACTTTTGGAACTTGATTACTTGATGCACAAGTTGGCACTGCCATGTGGGTCATGGACAGGCACTCCTTCTTGCTCTTTTGTGTCTGTATCTTCAATAAAGTAATGGAGAGGTTTGAGAATGATGAAGGTTTTACTGGTGTTAGCTATAGATTTACTGATTACGGGTTGCAGTGGTGTTCCCTTGGTTCCATTTATTCAGAAGGTAAGATTGGACAGGCACTCGTTGTCTGGTTGAGTAACAACACCTCCCTGTGTTGATGGTTCTTCCGTGGCTCACCTTGGGCATTCTCTTACCGGGGCTTCCTGGTTCAAGTCTTCATGAGGGTCTTTCTGGTTAGAGTCCGCAATAGAGAACCAAACTGTCACGGATTCTGGTTTGAATGATGAGCCAGTGTGGAGACATTAAGGTATAGGGTGTGTATCGTCGGTATCGGGGTTTCCAGGCTCGTTAGTATGCCGGTTTCAATAGTCACAGACTTCTCCTGGTTTACCCTGGAGACAGCCCCTATCGGGCCTCTGGGCTTATATGGAGAATGGGCCAGTGTATCGGCACCGTATAGGTTTCGCTCTGCAGGCAGGTAGTGTATCGGTCGACCTGTTCGGTTGCTGACTCATCAGGGAAGTGATGACCATTGGCTGTGGTAGACTTCGGGCATTGAAACAGGAGTGAGCATGACGGACCTACCTACTGGACCCTACCAACGACTACGTATTTAAGCGGTTGTTTGCAGAAGCCCCGGATCTGTTGGTGAACTTGATTAACGATCTGCGTCCTGACCTGCCGGACATTACGTCGGTGGATATTCTGAATCCGAACATCGAAGCCAGTGAACTGACAGGCAAGTACATTATTCTCGACGTACTGGCTCGGGATGGTGATGGTCACTGCTATAATGTCGAGATACAAGTTCGTCGCTATGGAGCCTGGCACAAGCGGGGTCTGTTCTATCTGGCTCGTACTCTGGGC
>Ga0307487_1002934_pt1 | contig 10453 bp, 7 predicted proteins | sample CBIW12metaG_FD_203665 | JGI IMG/M metagenome (GOLD analysis project Ga0307487, IMG submission 203665) | Sea-ice brine microbial communities from Beaufort Sea near Barrow, Alaska, United States - CBIW 1.2 | ecosystem: Environmental > Aquatic > Marine > Coastal | place: USA: Alaska | collected... | reverse complement strand
GTTTTTGGCACGCTCAAAGAATTCCTGGGCCTAAGAAAAGTGAATACCATTGGCCTTGGCCAGGCAAACAAATGTATGCATCTGGCAGCAATAGCTTATAACCTGAAGAAGTACCTGAAGTTTACAATTAAGAAAGTCAAAGCCGGAGCAAATGCCCTACATAATTGCCATTGCGCCGCTCCTTCTATTATAAGTGCTGAATTATTGGCTTTTCAAGCTGTTTTAAGGCTACTTTTTTCTGAATATAAAGTTCCAACGAGAAAAGCAGGGATTGCTTAAAAAGCCTTAAATGCTATAGGAAATCCTATCCAAAGAGGAAAATTAAGGGCTTGTGCAACGGTTACCATTGTTGGCAACTGGCTTTTTTACGATTATAATTTCATTGTGCTAAAATTATAATCGAAAAAGATCTCAATTGGTCCGTTCTTTTTTATTTTTAAAAAGTCAATAAACCAGTCCATTTTAAAATAAACATTATCAGGAATGTTGTTATAGCACTCGGATATATTACACCTTGCCAAAAGATCCATTTTGACTTCCATTTTTTGTACTTATTATTATCCAGTTGTTTTCTATTCTTAGTAGCTAAAATCCGCCAACTGAGAAAAGTGGTTATCAAAAAAATAAATATCCCTATAATTATTGTGGTTTGTTCCATTAATGTTTTTTTATTTCATTTTTAGCTTGTTGCCAACATGTCTATATCAGAGATGTCGTTTATATCTTATTGCTGATATATTGCTTTTGGACGGCATGTCGTTTTATTTACTCTCAAATGTACCTGATTCAAACAGAACATCCAAGGGGCTTTTTAAGGAGGATGAATCAACGGAGCCATTGCAATGGTAAAACACAATGTATTGTTATGTTTTATCTCCAAAAATAGCTATCTCAACGAGCCATTGCAACGGTGATTTTCAGTGACCTTAGGTGCCCTCTCAGCCACAACAATTCAGTGGTGAATCAACGGAGCCATTTCAACGGCTCATTACCTTGTCCTAGTTATATTTTACCTTAAAAACAGCTCCAACCGTGATAAAAACGGCGATATAACTGCGGCGGTTAGTAATAACTAACCGCCGCAGTTATAAATTACTAACCGTGGCCGTTATAAATTACGATCCGCACGGTTGAGTCAATTATAATGCTCGTAAGACCAATTTTTAGATCCTCCAGACTGCTATTATAGTAACGGGGTTCATAATATGTGTTTCTCCTGAAAATATCTCCTAGAAACCTTTACATTAGATGCTTTATAACAAGTTATATGGCATTTGCTAAAATAGATTCCCGTGAAAAACTATTACTGTTTAGATTTAAAGTTTAATGATCAAAAAATATCTGACAAACTACATCATTGCCATTTTTACGTTTCTGATTCCGAAATGTTTTTAAAAATATATTTCGATGAAGGAAATTCAAGAATTGACAGAAAATACATGTCTTCTGAAAATAGTCATGGATATTTTGAAGATACTTTTGAAATCATAAATGCAGAAATTGGACTTTTATTTAATAAAAGTAGAATATATCGAACTCAATCAAATGATGTAGAAACTTATGATCATTTCACAATCTATGTTAGCGACGTTGGAATAATATTTCCTAATGTCCACAAAGAATACGTTAATGAAGGACTTGCAGTAATAGATAGTAATGGTTTAAAAGTAGTAAACGGCTTCTATTCATTCTTCACAAATCTTGGAAATAAAAATCAGTATTCAATTTCAAGAATGAATGGCATGAAGGACTTTTACAAAGCTTCCAAAATGACTTATCGTCCGGAATTAAATTTTGTTTCCAATGAAACAAGAGGCAGTAAAAAATTTACAGTAAAAAAAATCCCAACAATTAATTTCAAATTTAATGACTTAGACTTCGAAGATATAAATTTGCGTATTGAAGATATTAGTTACTTCATATCATTCTGTTTTGGCATTAGAATTAATATTAAAAAGATTCATTATCGGACTGCAGAAGAGATTTTAACTTATAGAAAAACGCTACCAGACCATAAAACATATATTTCAGAGTTTCTTACAATATTTAATTTACTTGAAGAAAACTATAATATTCAAAGAATTTTAAACACTAACTGGCATAAGTTTTATTCCAAAGCAAGAAAAAAGATTAATAAGGCAATCGACAATTATCTTCATTCAAGAGAAGTCGATTTAACGGCTTCTTATCTTTTACTTTTCAATATCATTGAAATTTTTAATATAAAACAGGATATTGAACATTTTGAATTTGATCCTACTATAGAAGAAAATTTTGATGAAGCTTTTACATTAATTTCTAGTTCTTTAATAAATAAAGATGATGAAGAATTACTAAAAAATAAATGGAATTGGCTCAAGAATAAAATTGCAATAAAACCAATGAAAAGCCCTTTAGAAGAAACTTTAAAACTTAATAATATTGATTCAGATCGTTTTGGATATCCTTTTTCCAATTTAAAGAAAACAAGAGATAAACTTACACATGGTAGTTTGAACTCTATTCCAGAAAAGAAATTAAAATCTCAAATACGATGTCTTAGAAAAATATCAGCTTGTTTAATTTTAGCTAACTTAGGTTTAAAGGATGATATCGCAAACGCCACATAAATCGGTTAAGGGCAAATAGCGGGCAATCAACTGAAAAGTACTATTTTAGAGACCAATTAATAAACAACTAAGCCGATAAAGTTGCGTTCCTACTCCACGCCACTTGCGTTAAGCGAGACCGTTGGCAGACTCATAAGAAACACAATGCGATATACGATTTGGATAGAATTGAAACAATCTAAAAACAACATTGAGTTTATAGCATTTTATTACAGCTTTAACAACGCGGCAACCGTGATTGAATCGGCAGATTAACCGCCGCCGTTACATTGTTAATTGTTCTTCAACAACTCCCACTTCATCAATTTCCTTCATCAACCTATCTGTTTCGGTAAGCGCCACGATAATTTTTTGGTAGTGTAAAATATCCTCATAAGTTAATTCCCGACCCTTGCGGTCTTTGAGCCACTTTTGAGCAGGTTGGTAGCCGCCAGTGTAGAATTCCCATGCGACCAGGGGCACGTTATCAAAATATTGTTCATCATTGATCCATACTTTCCCATGGGTTTCGGAAATGGGTTCATAACCTGGGCTGGTTTTGGTGATCTTGCGGGTGATCACATTGTCACCGTCTTCAGGATATTGGGTAAGATAATTTTCTACTGCCGGGCTTTCCAGTAAGTGCAACTGACGTAATTCTCCTCCTAGTGTTACCAGCTTCCAGAAATTTTCAGCATCCTGGGGATAAGGTACCCTCGGAAAATCAATTTTCAGGAACTCTTTATACTTCTCCCTGTACTCTGGAGAATGTAACACGGCATAAATATAGTCCAGCAGATCTATGGGTGCGAAAGTGGTTTTGAAATCATCACGGACTTCCCCATTATTGGCCATACATACATTACCTTCAGCTTCTTTTTCGGGAACAAAAGTTAAACCCAGGGATTTTTCTATTTGTTGGATTATTTTAGGATCGAGGTTTGGAGTTCTTACCTGCGGTTTTTGGTCTGTGGTTTGTTGTTCGGAAGTTTGGGGGTAAAGGTAAAGTGGGAAAATTGGAGCACTCCCAAACTTCTTAGCAGTTCCTGTAAGGTTGCAATCAGTAGGAAATTTACTTACAAATACATGTTTAAAATCTCCCGAAAATTGTCTCGGTACTAATAATGCTAAATTTGGTTCAAACATGTGCTTCATCGTACTAAAAGCAGGTCTTCTTTGTAAATCCTTATCATAATAATTGATTTTGTTATCAAACGGGCGATAACTAACTATTCGTAAATTATTTTTATTATAATTTGCTAATAGAAACTTTTCTTTGAAACGAAAACTTGTGGTATCGGTAATTTTAAACTCTTCTATTGCTGATTGTTTATTTGTAAATGCAATCAGTAGTTTTTCTTTAATTTCATTTTCAGAACTTGAATAAAAAAATAAGTCTTTTCCTGTTTCTATTCCATTATTGTAAGTTAGGAAGAGTTCATCTGTTTTGAATCCAATATTATATTGAACTTCTCCATTATAATTTTTATTAATGAAATAAAAATTGGGTTTCTTAATTTTTGGCTCATTCCACTTTATAGAATCTAGTTTATTTTTAATAAGAAATCCATATTTATATTCTCTTTTACCTTGCACGTCAAATTGAAATAATTTTCCAAAATCACTTGTATTTTTTTTTCCTGTTTTTACGAAAATATTTATTGAGACACCTTGCATAATATCAAATACATTTTGGTCAGTATTACCATCAATTGTCGTTTCTTTCTTCTTGGCATCCCCGTGCAAATCCAGAATGTAAATTTTATCGAAACATTCCAATAAATGCTTCCGCATTTGGCGGTGAATAATTCCATCAATAAAACTATTGTTGGAAATATAAGCTAAAACCCCTTCTCCATTTTTCTCAATAAAATGTTGCCCAAATCTTATAAACTTAATATAATCATCAGAAAGGGGTTGAATATTTCGTTCATTCAAATCCTTCTTATAATCGGCGGTAAGTGATTCAATCCATTTGCCTTTGTTACTGCTGCTTACACTATAAGGCGGATTTCCCATAACTACCATCACTGGCGTATCGCGCTTTATGGCGTTTGCCTGGTCGGCTTCGTCACTTAACCAGGAACTGAACAATGTTCCGGTATCGGGGTGCGCTTCTTCCAGGGAATTGGTTAAAAAGATTCGCAGGCGCTGGTCGTTGGTCGGTTTATAGCCGGTTTCGGTAAGCAGCATATCCATTTTTAAATGCGCCATCGCGTAACTCGCCATCAAGAGTTCAAACCCGTTCAAACGGGGAATTAGATCATTCGCCACATATTTGCTCCAAATGCCTTGTTGGCCCTCAAATTTTTTATGAATAAGTTTTACCACTTCGGCAAGAAAAGTACCGGTTCCCGTTGCGGGATCAAGGATCTGTACTTTGTGCACTTCCTTTTCATAATCCCGCATCCCCGAGGAATAGCGCTTGTCATGCGTGGGGACTTTTACTTTTATCTTGGTTTTACTGGTATCGGCCAAGCCCTGGGGTAAATTAAATTCGGTTTTTAAAACATCGTCCACAGCGCGGACAATAAAATTAACCACGGGTTGCGGCGTGTACCAAACCCCGCGTGCCTTTCGCAATTTAGGATTGTATTCCCCCAGAAAAGTTTCATAAAAGTGTACCACCGGATCTTCCTGTTGGGTAGATTTCCCGAAATTTTTCATTATTTTGGCAACATCCGAAGCCAGGAAGATATTCACCAATTCATCCACTATCCACACCAGGCGGTCATCCAGATCATAGCCTGCAATATCCTGAAAAAGTTTCCGAAGAAATGGATTGCTTTTGGGAATAAGCTGGGCCGCTTCCATCCTTGAAAAATTTTCCAGGCTTGGATCGTGGTAGCGGGCGGCGAACATTCCGTAGGCGATGGTTTGAGCATAAATATCGGCAAAGGAATTATTGGTAATATCGTGGATCAGCATTTGCTGAAACGAGATCATTTGTGATTTTAGGTTGGAGCGGGTTTCCAGTTTATCGTCACTGTTCAAGGATTTTTCGATCACATCGGCCATCAGCTTTGCCTTTCCAGCCATCATTTTTGCCAACCTGGTAGGCGATTTAATACTTTGTGAAACGCTGAGTGCGAAATTTTCTATCAGGTGATTAAACTGGTCAAAATTTTCGGGTTGCGGGATTATTAGTCCGCCTTCAATTTTTCCGATAGAGATCTTCGTTACAAACTCCCCGTCCTTATAAAACTCGAAGTGTAAATAATCGGTAATTATCAGGTTGGATAAACCCGCTTTATAGCGTTCAAATTGTTCCTTTAATAATTTACTGCCCAAATCAACTCCAATGTCTTTGGCTTCAATATAGCCCACGGGGATGTTTTTACGCGTGAGCACATAATCTGGCGCACCACAAGAAACCCTTGCAGGTTCATTTGTCACCAGAATATCCGGCAAAATTGCCATGATAAGATTTTGAAGATCGCCGCGGTAGGAATGTTCCCTGGCATTTCCGGTAATAAATAATGTATTGAGCTTGGGGAGGTATTCTGATATGGTCATTCTACGGGTATGGTTAGTTCAAATTTCGATAAACACAGCAATGTAGCTTAATTTGGTTGTTTTCAGCTTTCCTGTAAATCTATTAATATTCTGTTAAAAAAAGAGAAGGGAAACCGTAAATTGCATGGGGGTAGGAAAAAATATAAAAAATGAAGAAGAAATTGATTCAAATTCACGAGGTAGAACCGGAGGAGTTTAAAAATGAAATTTTAGCAGGGGTAGAGCAGCTATTTAAAGAGTTTTCGAAAAATTTTGAACCCAAGGAGCCTGCTGTGTGGTTAAGTCGCAAAGATGTATCAGAGCTTCTGGGTATTTCTTTGGTTACTATACATAATTGGGGCAAGAACGGTATTTTGAAACCTTACAAAATAGGTAACAGGGTACGCTTTAGACTTTCGGACATAGAAAAAGTGCTGCTGCAGTCTAATACAAGAGCATCCCAGTAACTTTATTTTGAATATTACTATGATTAATTGACCCCAGGTTTTGATTTTGCTGATTGTTATGAAGTGAATTTTAAATAAAAAAGTTAGAGCAACCAAATTTCCAACCATTATAGATTTCAAGTAGATTATTATGCCGTTATACAACCCTCCACTACTGTTAAAAAGCAAAAAGGACTAAGCTCCCAATCCCATATAGAGGATGCGCTAAAGGGCTTAGAGCTCAGCTATTTTTATAATGGTAAACGATTGGGGAATAGCAATAATATAGAATTGAATGTTACTACCGTAATAATGGATTCAGAGGAAAATCTATATTTAAGATCCTGCAACTATTCCGGCCAAAAAGACACCTGGAAAGAAGTTATAAAAGAGCAACTAATAAAACATTTAAAGGATTTAGGAGTTGAATATGGATTGGTGAAAAGTGAAACAAGGTATTTTGAGGTTTCCCCGGAACAACATTTGCCAATAGAAAAATATGAGAGCAGGTTATTGGAATTTATTTCAAAAATAGAAAGAAAGCAAGATAATAATCAATCTTTATGAATTCATGTTCCTCCATTTTTCTATAAATTGAGAAAGTCAATGAACCGGTTCAGTCAAGACATAATACAATTTTTACAAATACCCTTTAGCACTAGATTTACCTCTTTTATTTCATAATCGGTAGGTAGGCAAGCATCCGTCATTCTGTCTTGCAAACAAAAGGTCCGGTTACATTCGATACAATGAAAATGCAGATGCAGATCTTTGCCTTTTTCAGAAAGGGTATTACCTTCGGATATTGCAAACTTTGCAATTCCCGTTCCATCATCGATCTGATGGACTATTCCTTTTTCTAAAAAAATATTAACAACCCTAAAAAATGTAGTTTTATTTGCGGTCTTATTGGTTTCACTTTTTTCTAAAAATGATTTTTTAATATCAAATAACGAGACGGCATATCGCTTCCTTTTAAGATACTTGTATATCTTCAACCTCATTTCAGTAGGTCTAATACCGTATTCAGATAATGTTTTTTTCGCCTTTGTCATTTCAATCATCACTTAAAAAAACCTGATTTTTTCCAAGTCTTGCTTCTTTAATCTTTTTTATATGCCAAAAGCCTTAGGGCGTTGAAAACCACTAACAAGGTGGAGCCTTCGTGAATAACGACCGCTACCCCAATGTTGGCATAACCTAATATAGTTGCGGGAATAAGCAAAGCAACGATACCAAGGCTTACCCATAGATTCTGCTTGATAATAGCCTTTGCTTTTCTGCTCAAACCAATGGCAAAGGGTAGCGTTTCCAACTTATCGGCCATTAGGGCAATGTCTGCAGTTTCCAACGCCACATCACTTCCTGCAGCTCCCATAGCTATTCCTACTGTACTATTTGCCATTGCAGGGGCATCGTTTACACCATCACCTACCATGGCAACTTTGGATTCCTGTTCCTTCAATTTTTTAATAGCCTCTACCTTTTCCTCCGGCAATAAACCGCCCCAGGCATCTGTCAATCCTATTTCCTTCGCTACTGCATCGGCTACTTTTTGGTTGTCCCCAGTAAGCATAATCATCCGTTTAATCCCTAGCTCTTTCAATTTGATCAATGTAGCTTTTGCCGACTCGCGAGGGGTGTCCATTAGGGCGATGATTCCTATATATTCATTATTTTTTCTTATAAGCATGGTTGTGTTACCACCACCTTCAAGTTCTCTTACCTTCCCAGTTATATCATCAGAAGGTTTGTCATTATCTAGATTATGGTACAGATCGAGGTTTCCTACATATATTTCGTCATTCCCTAAGTATGCTTTTATTCCTTTTCCCAAAACAGCTTCTAAATTGGAAGCTTCGGGTATTTCCTTTCCATCCAGGATCATCTTCCCATCACGAACCACTGCCTTTGCGAGGGGATGGTCACTTAGGTTTTCTACTGCAACTACTATTTTTAAAAGGTCTTCTTCGCTCAAATTACCTAAAGCAACTACCTGGGTAAGTTTAGGTTTGCCTTCAGTTAGGGTGCCGGTTTTGTCAAATGCCAAGGCCGTCAATTTTCCTAAATCCTCCAATGGTCTACCCCCTTTGATGAGCACTCCGCCACGTGCTGCTCGTGCTATACCGCTCAAGACCGCACTTGGTGTGGAAATTGCCAAAGCACAGGGACTTGCGGCTACCAATACGGCCATCGCCCTATAAAAACTGGCACTAAAAGGTTCATCGAGCACTACAAAGGCAAAGAGCAAAATTCCAACAAGAATTAGCACGAAAGGCACAAAGTATTTTTCAAACTTATCGGTAAGCAACTGCGTGGGAGATTTTTGAGTCTGGGCTTCGTTGACCAGTTTGACCAATCTTGATAAGGTGGAATCTTTTGCTTCCTTGATTACTTTTATTTCTAGCGTATTGTTGCCGTTGATGGTTCCTGCAAAAACCCGGTTTTCGTCCTTAATTTCATCCTTATCCGAATAGTCCTTAGTAATATCTTCTACAGGCTCTTTATCTACCGGAACACTTTCCCCGGTAATGGGTGCCTGGTTTACGCTACTTTTTCCATTTACCACAACGCCATCGGCAGATATTTTACTATTTGGTTTGACCACAATAATGTCGCCAACGCCCAATTTTTCTATACCAACCTCTTCGGTCTTCCCATCTTTTTTCAGCAAAGCTGTTTTTGGGGCTAAATCTGCCAAGGCCGCTATCGATTTTCGCGCCTTGTTCATCGCATAATGTTCCAGGGCGTGTCCCAGGCTAAATAGGAACAGCAATAGTGCGCCTTCTGCCCATTCGCCTAAAATAGCAGCACCAATGGCGGCAACCAACATTAAAAAGTCAATCTCAAAACCTCCTCTTGCAACCGTCTCGATAGCTTCTTTCGCGGTAAAGTAACCACCAAAAATATATGCACCAATGTATAAGGATAAGCTGACCCAATTTGGAATTGATTCCACGTAGGACAATCCAAAGCCAATACTTAGGAGGGCACCGCAAATAATGGCAAATATAAGCTCGGTATTTTTACCAAAGATACCGCCGTGCTTGTGATCATGGTCTTCACCTTCCTTATGTTCGTGATTTTTTTCTTCAACTTCTTTTGCTTTTGAATCTTCAGAAGATTTTTCTGCACTGCTAAAACCATTTTCTACGTCAGAAGAGCTTTTTTCAACTTTAAGGTTTTCCTTTTCAAGCGTTGCACTTATCTCGTCAAAGTTCACCTCTTGTTTATCGTATTCCAGGCGAACCAATCCTGCTGCCGTAACGGAAGCCTCTAATACACCACCTATTGCCAATAGGCTCCTTTCTATGTTTCGTGCGTGTCGGGTATGCCTAATCCCGCTGACCTCTATGAGCAAATGCCCATACTTTTCAGTAATTTTTGCACCCGCTCGTTCTGCCAGGTTTTGTATTCGATCGATAGAAATAATATCTGGGTCATAGTGAAAGCAGAGTTGTGGTACTCCATCGGCTTCTTCACTGGCAACGTGAACCTTATCAAGGCCATCTTCGGCTTCCAGTTCCTTAATGAGTCTTTCTACACAAGTATCTTTCTCGTTAGGCACCTTAGGTAGGACGACAGGTATTTTTATTTGTAGTTTTTTCATCTCTTCCTATGTTACATTGGTTTTCTTTAATAAATTATAAAGCTTCATTGATTTTTAATTCACGAGGCCATTTCAGGTACCGTGGCTGAATGATAAACCCTCCAATTGCTACACCTAGATGTCGATCGTAAGTATTTCTTGCTTTCTCCAAATTTATTTTCTAAAATAATCACCAGGGCTTCAAATACACTTCAAACTTTTTTATATTTAAATGGTTATCACCATTTTTAATTAATACTTAGTATTGATTAAAAATCAAATTAGCTCGATTCTCTACTGCACTTATTGCAAATCCCCTTTATCACCAGGTTGAT
>Ga0307487_1002930_pt1 | contig 10467 bp, 10 predicted proteins | sample CBIW12metaG_FD_203665 | JGI IMG/M metagenome (GOLD analysis project Ga0307487, IMG submission 203665) | Sea-ice brine microbial communities from Beaufort Sea near Barrow, Alaska, United States - CBIW 1.2 | ecosystem: Environmental > Aquatic > Marine > Coastal | place: USA: Alaska | collected... | reverse complement strand
TCCTATCTATTTCTGTGATCTGATCAACTTTTCCAATGCTCCAAGATGATCATTGAAGGCTTTTTTACCCTCTGTGGTCATAAAATATTTTATATTAGGTTTCCTGTTTATAAAAAAATTGGTGGTTTATTTAAGGTTTGGCCATTCTAAATTTACATACAAGATAAGAAGACTTCCAATTGAATGAACTAAACAAGGTTTTTAACTTACGGAAATAATGAATTCTATGGGAACTTGGGGTGATGAAAATCTTCTGACCAATTTTTTTACATTTTTTGCAAAAACCCACAGCACATATCCCTTTATTGCGTTGCTCTCAATTTAGGGGAAAGCATTTAGTTGAAAAAGTCAATCGGATCTGAACTTGTATCACGCTTTGTCCATGCCAAAGACCGTTTAGAATTTCACGCTGTTAGTTAATTCAAGTTGAAAATATTTTCAATTTCGGCAAGTTCAAAAAAAATAATGAAGCAATTATAAAACCAACAATCCGTGTTCTTTTAATAGACGTATCGGTTTTGAAAACCAAAACAATTCAAAATCTTCAAAATAAGTTTCAAAGTCGTTTTTTAATTGGTTAAAAGAAAGTTGTTTCTCGTGATGAGGGGATAATTGCTCCAAAACATTTAACAACCAATCCCCCATCTCCTTTTCCATAATTATCTGAAATGTTTGAGTAGCATCATGAAATGTCATCTTAAGCTGGTGCCGGGTTATCCCTCTTTTGGTTTTTATTTGTTCATCAACCAGTGGCATTCCGCCTAACCACAGGACCTTTGCGCTAGGTTGTATCTTGAAGTTGGGTTCAGCTCCCAAATAACTTTGAATTAAGCCGGTTTTGATCTGTGTCTTCGGAATTTTGAAATCAAACCATTCCTGCAGCGGCATTTCAAATCCAATTCCGTGCATAAAATTAAAGAGTGATTTCTTTAATCCATAGCTGAATTTACCGTGATCAATTCCTGTTTTATCTATAAAATCGACATCGTTATTGGCAAATGTAATGTCTTTGAAAATTGGCGTGATCCCATATTCTGAAGGATTTAAGCCCACCGGACTGTGCGCCGTCAATGCAAATTGATGCCAAAATCCGGATTGTAAAACACCAATCTCAAAAAGTTGCCGCACCATTTCCAAACTATCCACGGTTTCCTGAATGGTTTGTGTTGGGTAGCCATACATTAAATAGGAATGAACCATAATGTTGGCTTCGGTTAAATTGCGGGTGACCTGCGCCACCTGCTCCACGGTAACGCCTTTTTCTATCAATTTAAGCAAGCGGTCTGAAGCGACTTCAAGTCCGCCGGAAATAGCGATACACCCGGATGCCTTCAACAAAAAACAAAGATCCCTGGTGAAGTTTTTTTCAAACCGAATATTGGCCCACCAGGTCACGGTGAGCTTTCGTCTAATAATTTCAAGTGCGAGCGATTTCATCAATGATGGAGGCGCGGCTTCATCCACAAAATGAAAACCATTTTCCCCGGTTTGCAAGATGATTTCTTCCATTCTATCAACCAACAACCTGGCAGCAACGGGTTGGTAGGTTTTAATATAATCCAGTGAAATATCACAGAAAGTGCATCTCCCCCAATAGCAGCCGTGGGCCATGGTGAGTTTATTCCATCGCCCATCGCTCCAAAGACTGTGCATTGGATTTGCAATTTCTATTACCGAAATATAATCGGCGAGCAGTAGATCTGAATAATCTGGCGTGCCCACCTCACTTTGTCTGTAATCCAATCTTGCTGAATTATTTTTGTAAGTAACCTTCCCATTTTCCAGTAAAAATGTCCTTTTGAAAAGATCGTGATCAGGATTTTCCGAAGAAGGATCCAAAACATTGGAAATCAAAAGTTCAATGGGTAGCTCCCCATCATCGAGGCTGATGTAATCAAAGAACTCAAAAACCCGGATGTCTGAAACCGAGCGCAGTTCGGTATTTGGGAATCCACCTCCCATGGAAACCGGGAGTTTTGGGTAATTGGCTTTTATAAATTGGGCACATCGAAAAGCGCTGTATAAATTCCCCGGAAAGGGTACAGAAAAACAAATAAGTTTGGGTTGTACCGTTTTTATACGAGCGTCAAGAATTCGTAACGTGATATCATCTATAAAAGTGGTTTCCGTTTGTAATTGGTCATAGAGTTCGTCAAAAGAATTGGCGCTTCGTCCCAAACGTTCGGCATATCGGCTAAAACCAAAATTATCGTCTACACATTCAATAATAAAATCGGAAAGGTCCTCGAGGTATAAGGTGGCTATATGTTTTGCTTTATCCTGCATTCCCATAGAACCAAATGCCCAATCCATATCATCCAGCTGCTCAAACCGGGATGCTCTGGGCAAAAAATTATCGGTGCAAATTTGCCGTGCGAAGGTTTGGTTTTTTCCTTGCAAAAACCGGATCACCTCATCCAACGGCTGCAGATATTGATCTTTTAAAGCATAAATGCGTTCACAATTTTCGGAAACAATTGAATCCTTTTCAAAAGCGATATCAAATAATTCCCGGAAGGTTTTTTTGGAAAAAAGTTCCAGGATCACTTCAATACCCAAATCCATTTGAAAGGATTTAAACTTTTTAGTGTTTAAAAATCCTTTTAAATACGCCGTTGCGGGATAGGGCGTGTTTAATTGGGTAAAAGGTGGGGTAATGAGTAAAATGTCTTTCAAAATTGCGGGTTAAATTAAATGCTGACTATGGTATTAAGGTGATGGCAATATATTGAATCATGAAATTCTGTAACAATTTAAATGTCAATTCAATAGTCTTTTCTCTATTATCTATATTCTTTCTTCTGTTTAATAGCTTATTGTTCGCTTTTTAGAATCTCTCTAACGGCTTGTTTGTATTGAATCGCATTATTTGCTTTTTTGATCTTCTTAAAAGTTTTTTGCGGATTTGAAAACGATTGGGAAAAGTATCCCCAAAATCCCTGCATCTTCATTTTAATAGGAATTGGACCGGATAATGCTGCGTCATACTGCTCGTAAATGGTATCGTGAAATTGACTGAATATCTCCCATCTTTTTTCAGGATATTCACAGGTATTATTTTTTATCATCTCCGGCAGAAAAGGATCGGCAATAAGACCTCTCCCGATCATCCAGTTGCCAATCCCAGGAAAACGCTCCTGCCTGCTTTTAAATTCAGCTACAGAGGTGATATCGCCATTGTAATACAAGGTGTGTTTTGTATGGTCGATACATTTTTGGAATGCATCCAGATCTACGCTTCCTTTATAAAGTTGCTTTCCAATGCGGGCGTGAATTGCAATATTTTTAAGGGGATATTTATCCAAAACGGGCAAAGCACTGAGAATTTCATCGCTGTTTTCATAACCCATTCGCATTTTCATGGATACCACAATATTGGTTTCTGAATGGGCCCGGTTGAGGATATGGTCAATTTTATCGGGATCATTTATCAAGCCGGAACCCATCCCGCGTTTTGTCACCATAGGATAAGGACAACCCAGGTTCCAGTTGAGCTCTTTATATCCAAATTGTTGAATATATTTTGCGACGAACAAAAATTCATCAGCATCATTTGTTATTACCTGCGGAATTAACTCCGGAGTTGTATTGTTTTCTGGCAAAATATCGCGTTCGTAAGATGCCTTTATAATCAACTTTCTGTCTAACCGAATGTAAGGCGAATAGAAGGTGTCAATCCCTCCAAAGTATTGATGAAAGGCATTTCGAAACCGAAAATCGGTAAATCCTTGTAAAGGGGAAGCATAAAGTTTAAAACTCATATTATTTTTATTGCGGCAAAGATAGGTTGAAAAGTTGAAGTTGTGCAGTATCAAGGAATGCTTCCAATGAAGCCTTTATTTTCTTCTGAATTGTGTTTTTATTTCATTTCATCCAATATTTTCCACCCAATTTTGACAGTAACTATTAAAATCTTAATTTACGATGAAGTTCAAATACGAATAAATTCTTCTGAAAAAATGAAACATATTGTTGTTCTTACCGGCGCGGGTATAAGCGAAGAAAGCGGAATAAAAACATTTAGGGATGCCGGCGGATTATGGGAAGGCCATGATATTATGGAAGTTGCTTCCCCGGTTGGATGGGAAAATAACCCTAAAAAGGTCCTTGAGTTTTATAATCTTCGGCGCCAACAATTGCTGAAAGTAAATCCAAATCCTGCGCATTATGAACTCGCCAAGCTGGAGGAAAAATTCCGGGTAAGCATTATTACGCAAAACATTGACGATCTGCACGAGCGCGCCGGCAGTAAAAAGGTGGTCCATTTGCACGGCGAACTGCTCAAAGTAAGAAGCACTTTTGACGAAGATTTGATAATGGACTGGAAAAAGGATTTGAACATGGGCGATTTTTGTGAATATAAATACCAGTTGAGGCCTCACGTGGTTTGGTTTGGAGAAGCTGTTCCCATGTTTCCCAAAGCCGCTGAAATAACCGAAAAAGCTGATATTTTGATTATTATTGGGACTTCAATGCAAGTCTATCCCGCAGCAGCACTTATAGATTTTGTGAAGATAGGAACGCCCATCTATTTTATTGATCCAAATCCATCTATAAATTCCAGCCCTAATCTCACGATAATAAAAGAAAAAGCTTCCATTGGGGTTCCAAAATTGGTCAAACTCCTGATGGATTGATATTTCATAAAAAAACAATTCTTTCCGAATAATGCCTTCGCTTACTTCAATGAAGAAAATTTGAATCAAAATAACCCGTGAACAGTCTTTTTACTTTGTTAAAAACTTATCTTTACCGATTCAATTTTAAACTGATAAAAATGACACCTCTTACAGCAATTTCACCAATAGACGGGAGATACCATCAAAAAACAAAAGATTTAATTATTTATTTTAGCGAAGAAGCGCTCATAAAATACCGCGTAAGGGTTGAAGTTGAATATTTTATAGCCTTGTGCGAACTGCCTTTGCCTCAATTGGAATCTGTGGATCACAAAATTTTTTTAGAACTGAGGAACCTCTATGAAAATTTTACAACTCTTGATGCAGCCGCTATAAAAGAGATTGAAAAAATAACCAATCACGATGTAAAAGCTGTCGAATACTTCATAAAAGAGAAATTTGAAGAACTGGAATTGACCAAGTATAAGGAATTTATACATTTTGGACTGACATCCCAGGACATCAATAATACAGCAATTCCGCTGAGTTTGAAGGAGGCTGTCACCAACGTTTATTTGCCATTAATAGAAAAAATTCAAAACAAGTTGGCTAATTTGAGCCTGGATTGGGAAAAAATCCCGCTCCTTGCAAGAACCCATGGGCAACCGGCATCCCCAACCCGTTTGGGAAAGGAAATAGAAGTGTTTTTTACCCGAATTGAAGCGCAGCTCGACCTTTTGAACGATATTCCATACGCTGCGAAATTTGGTGGCGCTACAGGGAATTACAATGCGCATAAAGTAGCCTATCCGGGAGTAGACTGGAAGGAATTTGGTTCAAATTTTGTCCAAAATGTTTTGGGCCTGCACCACTCCTTTCCCACAACCCAAATTGAACATTACGATCATATGGCGGCCATTTTTGATGCCCTGAAGCGCATTAACACAATTATGATTGATCTGGACAGGGATATGTGGACTTATATTTCCATGGAATATTTTAAACAGAGAATAACCGAGGGAGAAGTTGGTTCTTCGGCAATGCCACACAAAGTAAATCCCATCGATTTTGAGAACAGCGAAGGGAATTTAGGGATGGCAAATGCTATTTTTGAACATTTATCCGCAAAATTACCCATAAGCCGATTGCAACGTGATCTAACCGATAGTACGGTTTTAAGAAATATTGGAGTGCCTTTTGGTCATACCCTGATCGCTTTTCAATCTACCCTGAAAGGCCTGGACAAATTGATACTTAACGAAGCGAAGCTCGAACAGGATCTTGAAAACAATTGGGCCGTGGTTTCAGAGGCAATTCAAACCATCCTGAGACGGGAAGGCTATCCAAATCCGTACGAGGCACTTAAAGGCTTGACCCGAACCAATGAGGCCATCACAAAAGAAAGCATGGCCAATTTTATTGAAACCCTGAACGTGGCAGATGAAATTAAAAATGAGTTAAAAGCCATTACTCCTCAAAATTATACCGGGATATAAAATCTCATTTATTTTAAAGAAAAAACCCCGAAACCTTCTGAAGATTTCGGGGTTTTTCTATTGATATATTTTTTACTTGCTGATCTGATTCCCTGTAAACATGGTGGTAATTCCTTTTAAACCCTCCATATCCAAATCGCCTTTTTCAAGGGATTTTATCAGTACAAGTATATCACTTGGGTTCATATCATCTCCCAAAATACGCGCCATTCCCATTCCCCGGTTCTCATCAAATCCGTAAACGATTATTTCATCCACAGCTTCCTCATCTCCTGTATAATATACCTCCAACCGGGCATTGCTGCCGCCATATTTCATCAAAAGCTGATATTTTTCATCTTTTAAAATTCCAGAAATAGTATTTTTTTCAATTTCAATGATCTCCTTATTTTCTGCTTTTATTGGAATAGCCAGCACATTGATCTTTTTAATGCTCTCCAGGGTTTTTTGTTGCTCCGGCTCCAAAGATCCTGCATTGGCAAACATACTTGCCGGGATATCAATAGCTACAAAATCATTGTTTTCCTGGTTGGAAACATAATATTCCTGCAAACTCTGCCCGTTATTACAAGCCATTGCCAACAAACCAAAACAAACCGCGCTAAGAATTTTCAAGGCTTTCATAATTAGGATTTTTTATTTACTTTTTTCAATTCTTCCGCTCCCGGAACTTTTAAATCTTTGGCCAGTTTTGACATTTGGGTCAAATCTATATCTCCGGTAATGCTCAGGATAACCGCGATGGGTTTTCCGTCCTTTTCACCTTCCATGAACATAAAGAGTTCGCTTACAAAGTTTTCATTTCTTCCCGGTTTTGAGTAAAATTTGATGCTTTTTCCGTCTTCATTTACCCTCATCAATTGCTCCAGGGAACCTTTGCTCAAATAAGTAGAAACATCGGCGGCCATTTGGGCACGAATAGCAGACTGATTGGTGGTAAACATCCTTATTTCCTTCAGGTTCTCTATTAATTTAATGTATTGCTGCGCTTCAGGATCTGTAGAGCTTAAATCTACTTTAGCCAGGAGTTTAAACATCTTGCTGGTCATGATCATGGCATCCACTTCTTTCATATTCTCATATTTTGCGAAATTCTGAGAATAACCGGCAAATGATACCAGACATACTAACATTACAATGATTGACTTTTTCATATTTTTGATTTTACTGATTTTTAATAAATTTGTTTTTGGTCTTATTGAATTCACTTAAATATTCCAAATCTTCCCTGCCCGAATTAAAAACTTCTGTAACCATTTGCAAGGCCTCCTTGGTTTTCTGATAGGCTTCCTGCGGATCTTCAATAGTTCCCAGATTATGTTGAGGTATTTCTTCCCGAATGTTGTCTTGCCAGGCAAAGATTCCAATTGCCAAAAGAATACTTGCCGCAATTCCAATGAAAAAATATTGTCCTTTTTTTGAAGTTAATTGAATTTTTCCTTGATAAGTCCTGTTTTTTTCTTGTGCCGAATATGCAAATATCAGCTTATAACTCTGCAAATGATCCGGTATTTCTTCTGAAGAAAAATAATCCTGCAACTGCTTTTCTTCGGCCAGGCCAGTATTTCCCTCCTCATATTTTTTTAGAAGGGATTCCAATTTATTTAATTCCATAATTGTGTTTTTTTAACAATTCTTCCCTTATTTTTTTTCGCACTCTTGAAAGTGCCACTCTTATGGCGGTCTCGTTCATTTTGGTGATTTCAGCTATTTCCTCAAATTCGTATTGTTCAATATCCCTTAACTGAAAAATTATTTTTTGTTGTTCCGGCAAACTTTCTATAATCTGCGAAACCTGCTCCAATTCATCGGTGGTTTCCAATTGATCGTGAATGGAACGTTCATGACTTTCATAATTGTTGTGAACCATTTTTAAATTGCTGTTTTGCTTCGATTTTAACTGATCCAGACAATAATTTCGGGTTACCGTCATCGCAAAAGCCTCTAAATTGGCATAATCTTTGATTTTTTCATTCCCGTTCCATAATTTCAAAAACACCTCCTGGGTAGCGTCTTCAGCCGATTCTTTAGATATAAGCAAGCGCAATGCCAAGCGGTACATTTTATCCTTTACGGGATTAATTAAACTAATGAAGGTATTTTGATTCATTTATATGTGGTTGGTTAGGTACCTCCTTATATTAACGACGAATGAAATATTAATTTGTTACAAAATTTTTTGAATTGCCAATATAGTGATTACTTTTAGGAACTTAATTTTATAATCAATTACAAACTTTATGAAAATTTATAAACTGATTTTATTCACCCTGCTTTTTGGAGGATTTTTCACTTCCTGTTCCAACGATAACGATGATGCAATTGATAAGCCTATAGTTGACGGTCGGGATCTTACAGTTGAAAATTTTATTTATCGGGGATTGAATGAAATATATCTCTATAAAGCCGATGTACCGGAATTGGCAAATGATTTTTTTCCAACCCAAACCGAAAAAAACGACTTTCTGGACAATTTCGCAACTCCTGAAGATTTATTCTATGAAGGATTGCTTGCACCTCAGGATCGGTTTAGTTTTTTGGTAGATGATTATGTGGAACTGGAAAATTTATTCAGCGGAATAAGTACCACCAACGGGCTTTCTTTTGGTTTGGTGCGTTACTGTGAAGGTTGCAGCGAAATATTTGGATATGTGCGCTATGTTCTTCCCGGCACTTCAGCAGAAGCGAAGGGTATTAAAAGGGGTGATATTTTTAATATGATAGACGGTCAACAATTAACCGATTCAAATTATAATAATTTATTGGCTCCGGAAACCTATACTATTGGCCTGGCCACTTTAAATGGCAGTGCTATTACTCCAACGGGAGTAACCGTTACTTTGACAAAACAAGAATATACCACAAACCCTGTTTTGATTTCAAAAACATTGGATGTTGAAGGTAAAAAAGTAGGTTATCTTTTTTACACCAGCTTTACTTCAGACTTTGACCCTCAATTAAACGCTGCTTTCGGAGATTTTAAAGCCGCAGGTGTTACAGAACTTGTTCTGGACTTGCGTTACAACGGAGGTGGATCTGTAAGAACGGCTACAGATCTGGCTGCTATGATCACAGGGCAATTCGCCGGTGAAATTTTCACAAAAGAACAATGGAATGCAGAGTATCAGGCTTATTTTGAAAGTACATCAGATTTAAGCGCAAGACTTTTAAATAAGTTCAATACAACCTTAAAAACAGGGGAATTGATCAATAGTTTAAATTTAAACAGGGTTTTTATTTTAACCACCTCAAGATCTGCTTCTGCCAGTGAATTGGTAATAAATGGTTTAATTCCTTATATTGATGTTGTTCAAATTGGGGAAACCACTACAGGGAAATTCCAGGCTTCAGTTACATTATATGATTCTCCCGATTTTGGAAGATTAAACGCAAATCCAAATCATACTTACGCAATTCAGCCTTTGGTATTGAAATCGGTGAATTCTGCAGGAGTATCAGATTATATTAATGGGTTAGTTCCTGATTTTCAAATTAGCGAAGATTTTGAAAACCTTGGACAGTTAGGTGATCCAAATGAGCCTTTTCTTAAAGTGTCAATAGATGTTATTCTTGGCAACAGGACCTCTATTCCTTCAAGCCTGGAAATCTTTAAACCCGTTGGTGAAAGCGGTATGGACCAGATTGATTATCAAAAAATGTATATCGATAAGATCCCTGCGGTTATTGAAAAATAATCAGGATTCTGCAATTAATAAAAAGGGTTTCGATCAAATCGAAACCCTTTTTTAATGGTTCTGTTTTAGAAAATTGTAGAAAAAAATTAACCGCAAAGGGCGCAAAGGTTTACGCAAAGGACGCAAAGATTTGCAATCTGTCTATATGATTACTATTTTTTATGTAGATAGGTAGATTTGCCTATTCACTTTAATAGTTAAACTGATAGTTTTATTTTCGATTACATTTTCAGTGCCTGTTTTTTTCCTGCGACCTTTGCGATTTTTTTTCTTGGCGACCTTTGCGGTTAAAAAGGAACAGGCAAAATTAAAATTCGCAATAGGGACCAATTAATAATCCACATTGTTGTAAAACATAGCCTTTTTAATTTATGATCTTCTCAACTTTAGAAATTTATAGCCAGGCCAAAGCGGGCATTCCTTCCGCGGGTATTAAACCTATAAATCTCCTCATATTTCTCATTGGTAAGATTATTCATCCCGGCAAATATTTTAAGATGATCATTTACCTGATGACTGATATAATAATCCAATACCCCAAAACTCTCCAGTACAACCAGTTCATTTTGAAAAGTTTCATTGTTATAAAATGAATCGCTCCGGTCATCATTGAACTGATAGCTCAATGAAGTAAAGGTGTTTTTAGCAATACTGAGG
>Ga0307487_1002926_pt1 | contig 10471 bp, 8 predicted proteins | sample CBIW12metaG_FD_203665 | JGI IMG/M metagenome (GOLD analysis project Ga0307487, IMG submission 203665) | Sea-ice brine microbial communities from Beaufort Sea near Barrow, Alaska, United States - CBIW 1.2 | ecosystem: Environmental > Aquatic > Marine > Coastal | place: USA: Alaska | collected... | reverse complement strand
GAGAGCCAAAATCTCTACCAGTGTCCATATATCCACTCATCGTAGTCTTCAAGGAAACTCCGAAAGTGTTGGCAATTTCCGCGACTTTTTGATCAAAGTTAGGTATGTATTCATTTCCTCCTTTTGTTATTAATAGAGAACCGGCCGAAAATTTCTTTCCCTCCACTTCAAAAGGATACTCATTATATTTCACCCGGATGCCCGCATTTAACAGAGCAGAAAGAAAAGCAGCATCTCTTGTTCCTTCCCAAGCAGCGATATAGGCAACCGGAGTTTTTCCAGCCACATTTTTCTCAAAAGCTGGTTTTTCATACTCGCCAGCAGCATTTACGCGTGACTCCAAGGCATAGGCTTTTAAACCATATGCATACGGCATAGCCCAACTTGTAATGTCATAGGTGATGCTGTCATGCAATGCTGGGTTTGGCTCAAACAACAGTTGAGTCAGGACAGACTTTGGCTGATAGGCATTGATAATGATATCGTCTTCTGTCGTAGAGAAAGATTCACTTTTTCCTGTTCCGTAGGAGAATCCTTTCAATCCAGATTTTGCTCCTGCTTTGCCATATTTAATTCCATTTTTATCCAGAAGTTCAAGCAATTTGGCCACCTGAGCAGGATTGCTTTCACCTTTGATTACATAGCTCTTGTAGTTACTCTTAGGTGAGGTAGAGTTATCTTTAAAGAACTTTTCAAATTCAGTAAGAAGTTTACCTGCATTCTTGCTGGTTATTTCTGTGGCAGACATAGCTGCAGTATAATGTCCCTGAATTCTATAGCTCAAGGTCACCGTGTCGCCTACCGCATCAAATCCACCTATTCCTGCTTGTGGTCCACCACCTTGCTCGATGGTCATTCCGATAGCTCCGTTAAACATCGGGTAAGAATCTCCATAGGATGGATAAAGCAAATCAAAGCGCTCTTTGGTGAAATAAAATCTGCCGGCTTCGTCAAAATATTTCGCAGTATTTCTGCCAAAAATATCCTGAAACTCATGTTGCCACGGCGTCAATTGCTCATGTAGAGGTTCAGCTGCTGGAGCCATATAAAATGGATTGTTGATGCCTTGCTCGTGGAAATCCAGGTGCAACTGTGGCATCCACTGTTGGTACATTTTGAGTCTTGCTTGAGATTCTACCTGAACCTGCCATGCCCAATCTCTATTCAAATCAAACATGTAATGATTTGCACGACCTCCGGGCCAAGGCTCATTATGCTCTACGGATTGCAAGTCTGGCTGCAATCGGGTATTCATCTTTTGATTGTACCAGTTAGAATAGCGATCTCTGCCATCCGGATTGATGCAAGGATCAATGATGACAATCTCATTTTTTAGCCATTCTTGAGATTTTTCATTGTCTGGATTAGCCAAGGTGTAAAAAGACGAAATCGCCGCTTCCATACCTACAGATTCATTTCCATGCACGTTGAAAGACATCCAGTTGATCGGGATAGAAGTGGAGGGTGTGCCCTCCATCATACCTGATCTCTTAAGATTATCGGTACGGATTTGCTCAAGGTTAGCCATATTTTCAGGACTCGAAAGAATCGCCATGATAAGTGGCCGCTTTTCGTTGGTTTCTCCGTATTGGATGAGTTTCACATTAGGATTATTTGCAGCTACATGCTCAAAATAATCAATCATTCGGTGATGTGGAGTGAATCGATCACCGGGTTTGTAACCCAAAAATTGCTCTGGAGTCTGGATTTGAGCCCAAGAGCTTAAGATGACCGAAAAAACCAATAAAGATAGAAGTAAGAGTTTTTTCATAGAAAGAGGTTTATAATCTAGATGAAAGTTAATATGATTTGTGATTAGGCAAAACACCGATTATAAAAAAGCTGGCTAAATGCCTATTTATATAGCCAGTCTCAAATATGAATCTTAAAGTTGAAGTGATCAGACTGCTCTTAGTTTGATTGAAGTCAATGCTCAATTCAACGAAGCTATATTAGTTGAGCAATGTGACAAAAGTTGCTTAATGACAAAATCGAAAGCCCGTTCTTTACAGTATTAAAACGAAGTTGAACCAGACTAAACTATAGCGATGTATTTCCAACATGTATATGACAAATCCTTAGCTCAGGCAAGCTACTTTATAGGTTGCCAGGCAAAAGGTGTTGCAATTGTAATCGATGCTCAGAGAGACATGGATGTTTATTTGGCCATAGCCAAACAAAACAACATGAAGATTACACACATTGCTGAGACACATATTCACGCAGATTTCCTAAGTGGATCCAGAGAGCTTGCTTCTGTGACTGGTGCCAAAATGTATCTTTCAGATGAAGGACCAAAAGAGTGGCAGTATGAATTTGACCACGAAGGATTGCATCATGGAGATGAGCTAAAAGTTGGCAATCTTAGTTTAGAAGTTCTGTATACTCCAGGTCATACTCCCGAGAGTATTAGTTTTCTGTTGACGGATCATCCTGCTACTGACAAACCTGTCATGATTTTCACCGGCGACTTTGTGTTTGTAGGAGATGTCGGGCGTCCGGATTTGTTGGAAAAGGCAGCTGGGTTGATTGGTACGCAAGAAATAGGTGCCAAACAAATGTATGAGTCTGTGCAGCGCTTTGCAGAACTTGCGGAATATATTCAGGTTTGGCCAGGACATGGAGCTGGATCTGCATGTGGCAAAGCGCTAGGTGCCGTGCCTAGCTCAACAGTTGGCTATGAGAAAATTCGCAACTGGGCATTTCAATATCCATCTGATGAGAAAGGTTTTGTGGAGTATTTATTGGAAGGTCAGCCAGAGCCGCCAAAATATTTTGCGATGATGAAACATCTAAATAAGGTGGCTAGACCATTGCTGGTCGAAGTTCCCAAGCATCCAAAACTTGCCAAGGAACAATTTTTATCTGCGCATAAGGATGGTTTGAAACTAATTGACACACGAAATAAGGTGGATTTTGCAAAGGGATTTTTGGCAAACAGCATCAATATCCAAGACAACAACTCCTTTTCTACCTGGGCAGGTTGGCTGCTCAATTATCAAGAGCAGTTTATACTTGTGGCAGCCGAAGATCAGATGGAAGAGCTTACGCGGAAACTAATGCGCATCGGTTTGGATAATATCTATGGATTCATTGATGACGTCAGTGAGTTGGGGGTGGAACTTCAAACTGCGGATGTTATCGATATTGAAGAGTTCAAATCTTTGATTGGAAAGAGTGACGTACAGGTAGTAGATGTGAGGAACACTACCGAATTTAATGACAAACATATACAGGGTGCGGATCATGTCTTCGTAGGTACTTTGCAAGACAATTTGGATAAAATAAGTAGAGACAAACAAGTGGTGATACACTGTCAAAGTGGAGATAGAGCTACTATTGCGTATTCAATCTTGAAAAGAAACGGATTTGAAAAAGTGAAAAATTACTCTGGCGGAATGAAAGAGTGGTTGGAAAAAGGAAACGAAACAGTTAAAAATTAAACGATACTACAATGGGCTTTTTCTCAGCAATTTTTGGAAGTAAAGATAACAGCATGCTCAAAGAGGTAATACAGAAAGGAGCGTTTCTAGTCGATGTGCGTTCAGCCAGCGAGTTTGCTTCAGGATCGGTCAAAGGAGCAGTCAATATTCCTTTGGATAAGATTGGAAGCCAATTAACCAAATTCAAAGGCAAGAAAAACATCGTGGTTTTTTGTAGAAGTGGCAATCGTAGTGGACAAGCCAAGAGCATCTTGGAGAAGGGTGGCTATGATAATGTCATCAACGGAGGCTCATGGAGCAATGTCAATGAATGCGTAGGGTAAAATTTTGGGGTAGGCTTCCGAAAAAAATGTTGCATGTTCAAGACGTCAAACTTTTACCTGAGAAAATGTCGTCTTCAGGGTGTGTGTGTTTTATTGTAGACTGATAGGCATACTTTTAAGACAGAGCCCTCGTGAAAAGTTAGCCTGTAAACAAACTAATTTTACTGCTTAAAGCAGACTGAAGATTACTATTTAAGAAGCACTAATTAGTATTCTTGCGCTTATAAGATAATAATTTTACCATGAAAAACGATAGTTAAACTATCGTTTTTCATGGTAAAATTTCTTTAATTTTATAGTATTCTGCTTGCTATTAATTATAAATATTCTGTAATTACCATGAAATTCGTAAATCAAACTATCGATTTTCATGGTAAAAGACAGACAAATACTTTCTCTGCTTAAAGAATATCTGACCATTTTCCCAGCTGTTGGCATTTTAGGGCCAAGACAGGTGGGGAAGACTACCCTTGTGAAAAATCTTATCCTTGACAGAGAAAGCATATACATAGATTTAGAAAAAGCCTCAGATCGAGCGAAGCTTATAGATATAGAGCTTTTCTTGAAAGATCACATCGATAAAACTGTGATCCTAGATGAGATCCAGTTGATGCCCGAATTGTTTTCTGAACTACGAAGTTTGATCGATGAGAAGCGTGAGGCTGGAAGGTTTATTTTGCTGGGCTCAGCTTCGCCGGATTTGATTCGCAAGAGTGCTGATTCCTTGGCAGGGAGGATTGGTTATCTGGAATTACCTCCATTTTATCTGGGGGAAATAGATGCTAGCGAACTTGAAAAGCTCTGGATGAGAGGTGGTTTTCCATTGTCATTTTTGGCAAAAAGCGAGAGAGAATCCCAGCTGTGGAGACAGAACTTTATCAAGACGTATTTGGAAAGAGACTTAGCGCAGATAGGTTTGAGCACCGATCCGAAGTTGGTAGAGCGTTTTTGGATGATGCTTGCTAATGCTCAGGGAGGAATCTGGAATGGTGAAAGTTTTGCACGTGCGCTTGGAATTACACGTCCAACCGTAAATCGCTTTCTGGAATTCTTGGAGGGATCTTTTATGGTACGGGTGCTGCAGTCATATCATCACAACATCAAAAAGCGTCTTGTAAAATCTCCCAAAGTCTTTATCCGAGATGCGGGTTTGCTGCATTCCCTGACCGGAGTGGAATCGATGGATGCCTTGAAAAACCTCGTGTTGATCGGAGCTTCTTGGGAGGGTTTTGTAATCGAGCAGATTACGGCAACTTTCGGAGAGGAATACGAATACTATTTCTATCGTACGCATCAGGGAGCAGAATGTGATCTGCTTTTGGTGAAAAACGGAGTAGTAAAGACAGCTATTGAAATCAAAAACACCCTTTCTCCCAAGCTTACGAAAGGACTACAAATCACTATGGAAGATATTGGAGCAGAAAAGGGATTTGTGATTTGTCGAATCGAGGAAGGCTACCCGCTATCGGAAAAGGTGAGAGCGACGGGATTGAAGGAGTTTTTGGAAAAAATGCCATAAAGTCACTAAGGCTAGAAGCTCAGGTAAATAATTGGTATCGTTCAAGTCTGAAGTAGAAAAAGCATTAAGACTTGGATTTAAGGAAATACAGTCTTTTGACTGCCAAGAAAAACTTCTGAAAATCATTTTCTTTAACACCGATCATGCCGTTGGCATTCGTGAGGAAATTATATCAATATGAGCTCGGAATTTCATACCGGGCTTTGACTTTTCATGCCTTCAGCATGAGGAGTTATATCAAAATTTCCGATCAGTTTGTGCTTACTTTCATGCGTTTGTAAACCTCAATGCCAACTCGATCAATATGTACGAGTAAATCAGGTTCTGTGATGCTGTGATAGTTTAGCACGTCAAATTTATAAGGCATATTAGTCTCTTCGTTTAGGAAATAGCTGATTTGGCTTATTGTGTCAAAATCCAGATTAGAACCCTTAACTGCCAGATCTACATCGCTTCCATTTTTAAAATTTCCTTTGGCACGACTGCCAAAAATGTACGCATTCTCTACTTTAGGATGATTGCTCAACACGTTCACAATCGTTTCAACATCTGCATCCAAAAGTCCGAATCTATTTTTCATTTAACTTTTGGTTGAAACTGTGTCTCAAGGCGTTCAATAAAGGGAAATATTTATTGCTGATCAACTGCTCCATATCAGTTGCCTTTTGCTCATCATAGGTATGTGCCGTCAAGTTTCTATCTTGTAATAGATCCATCCAGTCATGCCCATTTTCCAACATTCCCATCTCGAAAGCCTTTTTTAAAGCGCCCCTTGGCGATTTGATATCTGCAAAACCTTGCTCCTCCAGGTAATCTTTCACCACGTTCCATGCTAATTCAAAACTCATTTCATGTGTGTGTAACTGTTTTTTATTGGTCACATGGAATCTCGCAAAGTAATAGTCATTTATGAGATTGCCTTATTCTATTTGCTCGATTTCAAAAAATTGAATTATCCCTGCTTTCTGCACAATGTCAGGATTGGGAATTTGAAGCGCATTTTCCAAATGGCTCATCGCTTTATTAAAATTGGCAAAGCGTTGTATCCAGCGTGTATCTTCGTTAGACATGTTGTTTTTGAATCTTTCTAAGGTTCAAGCTAAAATAAGGTTTTATTTTTTCTTAAAGGCTTTTTTAAAGACGCTAAACGCAGAGGTTTTCACTTTGGTTTCAGGTCGTAAATTTTTCTACGATCAAGTCTTGTTCTACTTCAAGTTGTCTGCTGAGGAAAAGGCTTCAGACTTGACTTGGAGAAATGAGGAGGTAAGACTTATACATTCTAATTTTGAAGAACCATTTCTTGAGTTACCGATTATCCGGTTGGCACTCGTGGTAAAACGGAGCAAATATTAGCTCAGCATTTGATACCGAGCTTTTACTTTTCATGCCTTCTGGATAAGGAATTAAATCAAGCCTAATTAGAAAAAGATGACTGAAGGCTTCAATTTAAAAAGGCAAGTCAGCAGACTTATGCTATCACTTTTTGTGGAACCTAAGGGACTTGAACCCATGACCTCTGCTCTGTCAAAGCAGCGCTCTAAACCAACTGAGCTAAGATTCCATCTTTTAAACTAACTTACAAAAAACCTTCGAGGAGACCCTTCGACTTCGCTTAGGGTGACAAAAGATTTTACACAAAAGCCTCTCTCAAATACTTCGCTGTATAATTAACTTTTTCCTTCATCATATCCTCCGGAGTGCCTTCGAAGGTCAAATAACCTCCTTTGTAGCCGCCTTCTGGTCCCAAGTCAATCACCCAATCCGATGATTTGATTACCTCAGTATTATGCTCGATGATGATGACCGAGTGACCCTGATCAATCAAGGCATTGATGGAGTGGAGGAGTTTCTTAATGTCGTGGAAGTGAAGACCAGTGGTAGGTTCATCGAAGATAAACAGAATGTGATCATTGGTCTTAGAATTACTTTTGCCAAGGAAAGAGGCCAACTTCACACGCTGAGCTTCTCCGCCAGAGAGCGTATTGGAACTTTGGCCCATACCGATATAGCCCAACCCTACTTCCTGAAGCGGCTGGAGTTTATTGATAATCTGAGTTTTTCCTTTGAAGAATTCAAGTGCTTCATCGATGGTCATGCCCAAGACATCTGAGATGTCCTTTTCCTTGTATTTAACATCCAAGATTTCATTCTTGAATCGCTTGCCCTTACATGATTCGCAGATCAAATGAATGTCTGCCATGAATTGCATCTCTACGGTGGTAGTACCTTCACCGGCGCAGTTTTCACATCGTCCACCATCTACGTTGAACGAGAAAAATGCAGGTTTATAGCCTCGTTGCTTCGAAATAGGCTGTTCGGAAAATAGCATTCGAATCGCGTCATAAGCCTTCACATAAGTAACAGGGTTGGAGCGGGACGATTTTCCGATAGGGTTTTGATCTACAAATTCCACTTGAGAAATGGATTTATAATCGCCCTCAATCTTATCATATTTTCCACTTTCATCGATGACCGTTCCCAGCATTTTACCCAAAGCAGGATAAAGCACTTTCTTAATCAAAGTTGATTTCCCAGAACCAGAAACTCCCGTCACCACAGTCAGGATATTTAGGGGAAATTTCACCGAGATATTCTTCAGATTGTTTTCTTTCGCTCCCTTTACCGTGATGGAATCTTTCCATTTTCTATTTCCATCCTTTTTGAAAATCTGCTCTTCGCCTCGCAAGTATTTCGCAGTGTAGGTCTGAGCAGAGGTCATCAACTCCTCGATTGTTCCCTGAAACATCAGCTCCCCACCGTGGACGCCAGCATCCGGCCCAATGTCTATAATTTCATCGGCGGCTTTCATTACTTTTTCCTCATGCTCCACCACGATCACCGTATTACCCAAATCTCTCAAAGTCTTCAAAACTCCGATCAATCTGTCCGTGTCGCGTGGGTGCAGTCCAATGCTGGGTTCGTCCAAAATATACATAGAACCCACCAAAGCGGATCCCAATGAAGTAGCTAATTTGATCCGCTGGAATTCTCCTCCCGAAAGTGAGGATGTCAATCTATTCAAAGTCAGATAGCCCAAGCCAACCTCATCCATATATTCCAATCTGCTCTGGATTTCTTTGAGCAACCGGTTGGCAATTTTGGCCTGATGAGGGGCTAGTTCCAAGGTGCTGAAAAATGTCAACGCCTCTTCTATCGGCATGAGCACTACATCCTGAACAGATTTACCATCGACTTTCACATAAGAAGCATCTTTGCGCAAGCGAGTTCCCTTACAATCCGGGCAGGTAGTTCTGCCTCGAAACCTAGAGAGCATCACTCGATATTGAATCTTATAGGTCTTGGTTTCCAGGTCTGCGAAAAATGCATTTAGACCTTTAAAATGTTTATTTCCAGTCCAAAGAAGCTCTTTTTCTTTTTCGGTAAGGTCTTCATAAGCTCTGTGAATTGGGAAGTTAAACTCAATTCCCTTTTTCAAAAGCGGTTCCAACCAACTTCTGGAGGACTCACCCCGCCAAGGCGCAATCGCACCTTCATACACGGAGATGTCTTTCTCAGGAATCACTAAATCTGTATCTATTCCAAGCACATTGCCGAAGCCTTCGCAGGTACGACAGGCGCCAAAGGGATTATTGAAAGAGAAAAAGTTGACGGTGGGAATCTCAAACTGCATTCCGTCCAACTCAAATCGGTCTGAAAAACGTTTAGTCGCTTTGTCCGGAATTGTGATTTTACAATCGCCTCTTCCTTCGAAAAGCGCCGTTTGCACCGAATCGGCAATTCGGAATTGATTGTCTTCGTCTTCCTTGTGCACAGCGACTCTATCGATCAGAATTTCATAAATCCCTTTCTGAATCTTCTTTTCCTGAAGCAAATCTTCTACGAAATAGGCTTCATCATCGATCAGAATTCTTGTGTATCCTTTTTGCAAAAGAAGTTCTAGTTCCTGATTGATTTTCCTGCCATTCTCTATGGTGAGCGGACAAGAAATCATGACTTTGGATCCCTGTTCAAATGACTGGACGTAATCTACGATATCAGTCACTGTGTGATGTTTTACCTCTTTGCCAGAGATCGGAGAGATCGTCCTTCCCACTCTTGAAAAGAGTAATTTCAGGTAATCGTAAATCTCTGTAGTCGTCCCTACGGTCGATCTAGGGTTTTTGTTGTTTACTTTTTGCTGGATTGCAATGGCTGGAGCGACCCCTTTGATGTATTCCACGTCGGGTTTTTCCATGCGCCCCAAGAATTGTCTGGCGTAGGAGCTTAGGCTTTCCACGTACATTCTTTGGCCTTCGGCAAAAAGTGTGTCAAATGCCAAAGATGATTTTCCCGAACCCGAAAGTCCGGTTACTACCACAAATTTATTTCTGGGAATTGCTACACTCAGGCTTTTCAGATTATTCACCCGTGCGTTTTTGATGATGATAAATTCCTTGGGATCGAGGGTGTCGATGTTGGTTGTAGTAGGCAAAGTGCTCAAATTCATAGGGGACAAAGTTACAAAAGGAACAGGGGAAGTCGATAAAAAGTTGGGGCATCATTACTAATTGTTGCTCTGGCTTAATTTCATGGGGGAACAATTGTGTCTATTCAGTGATTGTAATAAGGAAATTCGCAGGTAAGATTGTTGATTTTACGATTTTTCGATCGATGCAAGAGTAGAATTTCTCTAAAAATGTGAAGCCTATTCATGATTTAGGTAACTCAGATTTTCAGGATAAAGTATCATCCGAAGATTGAAAAGCTTATTTGTTAATCCGTATATTGAGGCGTTTTTCAACAACCTATTATCTCACTAAACCCAACACTGATGAATGTTAAGAAATCGAACCTTATTCTTATGGTTCTGCTCTGCGTTTTTGCTACGAGTGCTTTTGCCCAAAAAAGAGACCTTTACGAATTGCGTAAATATCACATAGAGACGAAGGATCAAGAAGCAATGCTGGATACCTATCTCGAAAAGGCATTTTTACCTGCAGCCCATAAGAATGGGATTGCGAAGATTGGAGTATTTAAACCTGTGGCGAGTCAAGAGGATGCAGGCAAAGCGGTGTATGTATTGATTCCATTTAAGTCTTTGGAAGATCGCGCAGCTCTTGCCGATAAACTAATGAAAGATCAGCAATATCAGCAAGCTGGCAAGGAGTATATTCAGGCAGCATTTGATCATCCAACCTACAAAAGAATGGAAGTAACCTTACTTCAGGCGATGACTGGTCAGCCAA
>Ga0307487_1002919_pt1 | contig 10483 bp, 9 predicted proteins | sample CBIW12metaG_FD_203665 | JGI IMG/M metagenome (GOLD analysis project Ga0307487, IMG submission 203665) | Sea-ice brine microbial communities from Beaufort Sea near Barrow, Alaska, United States - CBIW 1.2 | ecosystem: Environmental > Aquatic > Marine > Coastal | place: USA: Alaska | collected... | reverse complement strand
GACAAATTGGGTTTTCCGTTTATGTCTACCGTACTGGCAAAAGCGATAGGTCTTGGCCCAACAGCACCCAACAAATACTGATGCAGTTTTCCCGTACTAATTTCATTAGGATCAATAGATAGCATTGTGCAATTTTTGACAAAGGTAATAAATAGCCTTAGGAATGAAAAACCCGATCACAACAATAATATTAACATAAAACGGTTATCTTTAAATCTTCATTAAATTGGTTTCATGATATTCACAGACGAACGAAACTTTGCCCGTTGGTTTATTATAATTTCTTCTTTACTAATTGTAGGACTTATTTTATGGAATACCTCCATTTTTTTTGAACGCCTTAAACTGGATGAGCGGGAAAAAATGGAAATTTGGGCCGCTGCACAAGCTTTTCTCGACAAAGCCGATGAAGATACGGACATTGCGCTTACCCTTCAGATCTTAAACAAAAACACAAGTATTCCAACCATCTGGGTTGACGAAAACGGGAAAATTATCGACGGGATGAATATTTCTCCGGAAACCCGAAATAGCCCTGAAAAACTCCAGGATTACCTCAACCTGCTGAAGGAAGAAAATGAACCTATAGAAATGGTCCTTGGAAAAAACCAGGTTCACAAAATTTATTACGGTGATTCCCCTTTGCTCACCAAAATCAAGTTTTATCCTATCGGCTTGCTGTTGATCATCTTTCTGTTTATTGGCGTGGTTTATTTTTTCTATACTACCACAAAATCCAGTGAACAAAACAAGCTTTGGGCCGGAATGGCAAAAGAAACGGCACATCAAATTGGCACTCCGCTATCTTCATTAATTGGTTGGACAGAAATCCTGAAAGAAGAGAATGTGAATAAATCCTATATTTCAGAAATTGAAAAGGATATTGAACGCCTTCTCACTATTACCGATCGATTTTCCAAAATAGGCTCTGCTCCCATCTTGTCCAAGACCGAGATCATTCAGGCTACCAAAGAGAGTTTTACTTATTTGAAATCCCGCAATTCAGACCTCATTGAATTTCAAATTTCAACCCCATATTCCCCTATTTATGTCAATTTAAATGAAACCCTTTACAGCTGGACCATAGAGAACTTGGTGAAAAATGCAATGGATGCGATGCGTGGCAAAGGGAAATTGAGCATTGAAATCAAACAAGATTCAAATTGGGTGTTTATCTATATTAAAGATAGCGGGAAAGGCATTTCAAAAAGCAAGCACAACCTGATATTTGAGCCGGGATACACCTCAAAAAAGCGTGGTTGGGGTCTTGGGCTATCCCTTGCCAAAAGAATTATAGAAGAATACCACAAGGGAAAGATCAGGGTGTTTCAAAGTGAAATAAATAAGGGCACTACTTTTCAAATCGCTTTAAAAAAGTTTAATACCTACTCATAATCTCTCTTAAATCTTCCGGAATATTATAGGTGGTTTGGGAATTGAAATCAAAACAAACTGCAACATCCCTTCCTTGTGCGCAAAGTTCGTTATTTTCATTTAAAATAATGTGATCTATTCCAAAACTGGAATTTTTAAGATACGCCAGCTTTGTTTTAACAACTGCAGTTCCAGGATAATAAAGGGATTTTTTGAAATCACAATGAGAAGAAACGATCATAGGTCCGCGATTGGTTTCTTCATAAATTCTAGAGAGCCCTGTTTTCTCCCAAAATTTGACGCGTCCGGATTGCATAAATCTCATAAACGTAAGGTTGTTTACATGTTTATACATGTCCAGATCACTCCAGTCTATTCGAAGTTCTAAACTCAGTTTAAATTCCGAAAGATCCATTAAATATTAGCTTTTATCTGGTCGGCCAACCTTTGCATCCTTTCTTGTGGAAAGCTAAGTTTATTGCTAAAGTCCATGTCTTTCATACTGTTCAAGGGGATTAGATGAACGTGTACGTGTGGCACTTCCAACCCGACAACTGCCATTCCTATCCGCTTACACGTAACGGTTTTCTCCAGGGCAATGGCCACTTTTCGGGAAAACTCCATTAAGCCCGCATAAGTAGAAGGATCAAGTTCAAAGATTTTGTTGGATTCTTCCTTGGGGATACAAAGGGTGTGCCCTTCAGCATTGGGATTGATATCCAAAAATGCCAAAAATCGATCAGTTTCCGCTACTTTATATGAAGGGATTTCCCCTGTAATGATCTTTGTGAATACGCTTGCCATGGTTTGTTGGTTTGTTGGTTTGTGATTCGTCCTCAAGAAAGTCTTTTCTCTTTCCCCTCTTGTCTAATATTTATTCCCTCCAGATTTCCAGGACTTCAAATTTCAGGTTTCCGCTTGGCACGATTATTTCGGCTATATCACCAACTTTTTTGCCCAAAAGGCCTTTCCCAATTGGAGAATCTACGGAGATTTTTCCGGTTTTTAAATCGGATTCACTTTGGGCCACCAACTTATAGGTCACTTCCATTTTGTTGGTCAAATTTTTGATTTTAACCATAGAATGTACCAGGGCCTTAGAATCATCAAGTTGAGATTCGTCTATGATACGGGCGTTGGAGGCTACTTCTTCCATTTTTGCAATCCGCATTTCCAGCATACCTTGCGCTTCTTTTGCGGCATCATATTCTGCATTCTCACTTAAATCGCCTTTATCCCTTGCTTCTGCAATTGCCTGAGAAGCTTTAGGCCGTTCAATATCCCGAAGCCTATTAAGCTCATCTCTCAACTTTTTTAAACCTTCTGGTGAATAATAAGATACTTTGCTCATAACTTTGTCGTTTAACAATTAAGGTTTGGGAAATTTAATCCATCATCCCTAATATTAACATTTAATTTGTGATTTATAAAAAACCAAAATCCTTTAGATGCTGGATTTTGGTTTAACCTAAAAGATCTTTTTTGTGTGTTTTTTATATTCCAACTCTAATAATAAATACAAAAAATCCCATGCTCGACGGGATTTATTGAAACAAATATAATAAATTTAAACCTTGAAAACAATTAAATTCTTTAGAGTAAAAACCTTGAAAATGATTAAAAAAATAATCTTGTCACTGGTTCTGATGGCTGCCACTATTTCCTGTGCGAAAGACGATGTAGTGAGGAAAGACAACCCTTATCTAATTGATGTGAGCTTTAGGATGGACCTGAATTTGAGTTTACCGGAATACAATAGCCTTAACTTTCCAGGGAATAGTTATTACACCAATAATTATGGGATAAACGGGGTTGTGGTCTATAATATCAACAATACCCAATATACTGCTTTTGAATTGAGCGATCCCAATCATCCGCTAACCGATTGCTCTACATTAAGGGTGGAAGGCATTCTGGTTACCTGCAATTGTAACGACGGGAACACCTATAATATCCTAACGGGAGAGCTTACTGACGGTTCAGGTCAATATTCCTTAAAACCCTACAGGGTTAGAAGAAACGGAAATGTGTTGGAGGTTTTTAATTGATTTTTTAGGATCCTTCAAGAAGAGAATAATAAAAACCTTTCCTTCCTTTTAAAATTCTCAGGAAAGAAAGGTTTCTTCTGCTTTAAAATTTCAACGTAACCCCTGCCAAAAAATTTATTCCGGCTTGCGGATAATAACCTGCGCCTTCAATGGTCGTAATAGTTCCGGGGTTTGAAAAATCGTCGTCATAGGTAAAGAAATAACCATTGGACACATATTTAACATCAAAAATATTATTGACCAATCCGGAAAAAACAATCGATTTGAAAACCGGGATATTTCTCAATTCATAATAGATATTTAAATCATTTACAAAGAAACTATCCAGGATCGAGGCTTCGCTATCTATATTTCCAATGTACTGTTCACCAACATATTTGGAAAGAAATCCAATTTGGAAATTAGGGGTTGGAAGAAATAATAACATATTGGACGCGACAATTTCCGGGGAAAATGAAATGTTGGAGGTTCCCAATTTCCTTAATTCTCCATCAATGGAGGCCACAAAATCCCGGTTCTTGTTTGAACTCAGGGCTACATTTGGCATTAATTTCCATTTTTCGGATAATTGAAGTTCGGCATCTATCTCTATTCCCAACCGATAACTACTGCCACTTGTGGTTCTTAGCGCTGCTCCTACATCATTTAATTCTCCTGAAAGCACCAATTGGTCTTGGTAATCCATATAAAAAATATTGGAGTTTATCTTTACCTTTTCAGAAGTATAGCGCCAACCCAGCTCAAAATCGTCCAACTTTTCGGGGATTGTAATTCCTTCTTCAAAATCGTTCCTGGCTGGTTCCCTGTGTGCTTTTCCGTAATATGCATAAAGCTGATTTGCCTGGTCTATTTGAAAACTCACCCCAGCCTTTGGATTGAAAAATTTAAAATTTTCATTCACGTCCATAGCTACAATATCTGAGGTGATCCCTCCTGTTTTATAGCTTATAAACCTGCCCTGAAGGTCTGCAAAAACCTGCCATTGCCCATTAATTCTATAAGTTGCTTTTGAGAAAACCGTGAATTCATCTTTTGTGGCATCACTAAAATAATACCTGTCCCTAATTTCTGAGTTGTCCGCAAATCTGGCCCAGATTACCTCCCCGTAATGGTCTCCTTTATACGTACTGAAAAATGCGCCCGAATTAATTTCAAGTTGATTTTTTTTATACCTCGCATTGGCATTTATCACATAAAAATCATTGTCCAGCCAGCGGCGGCGGATCAAATCTGTTCTATCTATAACTTCTCCGCCAATTTCAATGGGCGTAAAACCGTAGGTTGAAAACTTTTGGTCCGCTTTATATTGTTCAAAAAAGCCCCGGCCATAAGTGTAATTCAGTCCCAAATTTGTGGACCAGTTATTATTGTAACGTTGATTCCAGTGCAACTGATAATGATCTTGTTTATAATCATCTACTTCATTGTCGTAAAATCGAAGATTTCCATTGAAATCTGTGTACATCCCGGCCGAATTAAAAGTCCTGTTTGTCTCCAGGGTCTCCTTATCTATTCCGTTCCACGCCTGATATGTCAACTCGTGTCCGCCAAAAGTGATGGCTTTTATCAGGGTATTCCCATCGACATAAGAAGCCTGAAGAAAATAAGATTTCAGATTGGAAGAAGCCCGGTCTATGTATCCATCAGAAGCTATTGCCGATAGTCGGCCGGTAATTTCTATATGATCGTTTAGAAGTCCGGTGCCAAATTTCACATTATGCCTTCTTGTATTGAAAGAACCAAAGGAATTTGAAACTTCTGCATAGGCTTCTTTTGACACGGCATCGGTGAGCAAATTCAGGCTTGCTCCAAAAGCCCCGGGACCATTGGTGGAAGTCCCAACCCCTCGCTGCAACTGTAAATTTTGAGTTGAGGAGGTAAAATCCGGAAGGTTTACCCAAAAGGAACCCTGGCTTTCGGAATCGTTGAACGGAATTCCATTCAGGGTAACATTTACCCGGGAGGCATCGCTTCCGCGAACGCGAATAGAAGTATAACCCACGCCTGCACCGGCATCGGAGGTACTCACAACCGAAGGCAAATAATTCAATAAAAACGGAATGTCCTGGCCAAGGTTGCGCTTTTTCAATTCCTCCTTATCAATATTCGAATGTGTTACGGGGGAATCGGCATCTACGCGAACGGCCTGCACCAGAACTTCATCCAGCAATTCTGGTGGATTACCAATAGTATCCTTTTCGGTTTCTTGTGAAAAACCAAGTGTTGAGATCAAAAACACGGCTGGAAAAATAAATAAAAGCTTCATTCGTAATAAATAAATTTATACGAATAAAAGGGGCTATTATTCTTTAATTAATAGTTTAGAAAAAGCGCATAAAAAAACCCTAATTAAATCCTTCATTCCGATTTAACAGGGGGTTCTATACTTTTAATTGATACATTAAAGTATCTTTTTCCCTTGGCAGCATTACCTGCCCAGGTTCGTTGGGTATAATCTCAGTCTCTTCCTGAACTTGTTCCAGAATCTGACACCCCTTTGAGATATGCTGCAAATATAATAATGTTTTATTGAATTTTAATGCTATTATGGGACTTTAAAAGAAATGGCGTAATTTTGGCAATATTTTTTATATGAAAAATGCGAAGCGATCCATCACCTTAAAGGTCATAATAGGATATTTGCTGGTGGCAGCCCTTGCAGCCGTAGCCGTATGGTTCATGTATACCCAGGTTGTGAAATTTTCAACCCTAACACAATCCAACAGCCTTAACAACCAGCAATTGCTTTTGGTGAGTGAAATAGCTACCGACTTATACGAAACCGAGAGCACTGGCAGACAATTTATCCAATCTGGGGACAGCATAGATCTACAAAGATATTCCGCCCAAATAGACAGCATTCAAATCAAAATTGATTCCCTAAGGAAAACTTATGCCGATACGGTAATGAAGGTTGAACTGAATGGTATCACCTCACTTTTATCCAAAAAAAGTGAGAACCTGGAGCAATTGTTGAAATTGCGCTCCCAGGATGGAAATACAAGTTACTATGCCCAGGTAATAAAGCAACTTCAAAAAGTGGATCCCTCTTTTGGGGAATTAGATTACGACAAGCGGTTTTCCGATCTGGAACCTCACCAACGCCGTATTTTAGTCCAACTGCTGGAATTTTCCAAGGATGAAGATCCGGAGCAATTATCAAGTATTAGTTCAGATTCCCTGATGGTCTCCGTAAAAAAAGTACTGAGCGAACTGGAACAGGAAAATCAGAAATTCCGTGAGATCATCAACAAAAAGGAAAATGAATTGCTCGATAATGATATTGTACTGAATGAGCAATTGAGAAATCTGCTTACCGCAATTGAACTGGAAGAACGGCAAATTTCCTTGTCGCGGGTGGAAAATTCGCAAATCCTGCTGGAGCAGGTATCCAGAATTATCATTATAGTGGGAATAGCCAGCATTCTAATTATCCTTTTGTTCCTGTTTTTCATTGTTAGGGATGTTTCCAAAGGCCAGAGATATAGGGTAAAACTGGAAGAAGCCAAATTGTTTACAGAGGCTTTGATGCAGCGCAGGGAACAATTCATGTCTACTATCACCCACGATCTCAGATCGCCGTTAAATACGGTTATTGGATATACCGAGTTGATGAAAAAATCGGGACTTAACACCAAGCAGGAACATTATCTTGGGCATCTCAAAAAGTCATCAGAATTTATTCTTCACCTGGTAAATGATCTACTGGACTTGTCTAAACTGGAAGCAGGAAAGATGGGTGTTGAAAAACTGCCCTTTAACCCTAAAAATCTTTTGGAAGAAACCTTCTATAATACCATTCCTGAGAATGACAAAAAAGGCCTAAAATTAACCGTTATCGCTCCGGAAGATACAGATTGTACAGTTACGAGCGATCCTTTTCGCATCAAGCAAATATTGTCCAATTTAATCACCAATGCCTATAAGTTTACCGAAACCGGAGGAATAACCGCAACAATTTCAATGAAAAAAGAAATTGAAGACATTTATTTTTTAACAATCTCAATTAAAGATACCGGGATTGGAATTTCAAAATTGAAGCAAGAGCAGATTTTTGAGGAATTTTCTCAGGAACACAACCAGATAGAAAAAAAATTCGGTGGGACCGGACTGGGATTAGCCATTGCCAAAAGGATCTCAGGTTTGCTGAAAGGTTCGGTGAAACTTAAAAGTGAACCCGGAAAAGGAAGCGAGTTTACAGTGCTTATTCCGGTAGTAAAAGTAACCGAAAAGGTTGAAATTCCTCATGAAATAGATATTACAGATTTCGATCTAAGCGGGAAAAACATCCTGGTGGTGGATGATGAAACTTCGCAATTGGCTCTGGCCAGGGAATTGATAAAATCTGTTGGAATGAATTGTGATACCGCGTCAAACGGAGAAGAAGCGCTAACACAATTAGAAAACAAAAGTTACCATCTGGTAGTTACCGATATTCAAATGCCGAAAATGGATGGTTTCAATTTGATGAAGGCTATAAAAAACAACAATTTTTCTGAAATCCCAGTAATTGCGGTTTCAGGAAGGACGAATGTCACTGCCGACACCTATTTAAAGGCAGGTTTTTCAGGCAATCTTCTTAAACCGTATAGACCCGGGGAGTTATTGCTAAAGATCGGGGAAATTCTAAAGGTGAAATTGGAAAATAAAAACAACCACGCGAGGAGTTATGCATCAAATTCCAAGGATTATTCTTTGGATGAAATTTTATTATTTGCCGGAGAAGATCAAAAAGCACTGGATACTATTTTAAATGCTTTTATCAATAGCAATAAGATCAATTTAAAGGAAATAGTATTTGCTCAAAAGCGAAATGATATTGAACGGGCGGCGCAAATCGCCCACAGGATGCTTCCAATGTTCAAGCAATTAAAGGCAGGTAAAATTATCAGCAAATTGGAACAATTGGAGCACAAGGAATACGAAATTCTTCCGGAAGACAAAACATCCTGCCTGGTGCAGGAAATTGAAGTTTTGTTCACAGACTTGCAAAAGGAAATTAAAGCTTGATATTATATTGTTTGAGCTTGTTATAAAGTGTTTTTCTGTCTATGGATAGAAGCCTGGCTGCTTTGCTTTTGTTTCCCTGAGTTTTTTCAAGGGCATCCAGAAGAAGGCTTTCTTCATTTTTATTTTTAAAAAAACTATAGGAGTCGTCCATTTTGTTTGCGGAAGCTATTTCATGCGGTAATACTTTTAAAGGAATAATTGAATCCTGAGTAAGCAAAACTGCCCTTTTTATGGTATTCTTCAGCTCGCGCAAGTTCCCTGGCCAGCTGTAATTCTCAAAAGCTTCTATAACCTCATCGCTAAAACCAATAACCTCTTTTTCCAAATCGGCATTGGCTTCATCCAAAAAATGATCTGCAAACAACATCAAATCCTCATTTCTTTCACGTAAAGCCGGCACCTGAATGGAAAATTCGTTTAAACGATGGTACAGGTCTTCCCTGAATTTTCCCTCTCTAACCGCCTGTGCCAGATCTTCATTTGTGGCTGTTACCACCCGGATATCAACTTTTATTTCAGAATTGCTTCCTACCGGTTTTATTTTTCGCTCCTGCAAAGCACGTAGTAACTGCATTTGAAGTCCATAATCCAGGTTCCCTATTTCGTCCAAAAACAGGGTTCCTCCATTGGCGGCTTCAAAATGACCGATTTTGTCCTGAATAGCGCCGGTAAAAGAACCTTTTAAATGACCAAAAAATTCACTGGAAGCAATCTCTTTAGGAATTGCACCACAATCCACGGGCACAAAAGGAGCGCCCTTTCGTTTGCTTTTATGGTGAATGCTTTTTGCTATCTGCTCTTTACCAGTTCCGCTTTCGCCCATAATTAATACAGACATGTTCGTAGGGGCTACCAATTCAATATAATCATTGAGTTTTAGGGCCGCATCACTCACTCCCTTTACAAATTCAGACGAAAGGTTATTAGCAATGGTTTTCCCATTTTCCTTGACTTTACTTTTAGCCGAAGTTCCCTTTTCACTAACAACCGATTTCTGGCTCAAGGCATTTTCTATAGTCTGCAAAATCGATTCCGGCTGAAAAGGTTTTGAAACATAATCAAAAGCCCCGTTCTTCATCGCCTTTACTGCCATATTAATTTCAGCGTAATTGGTCATCATAATTACCTGAACATCTTTATAGTTGGCTTTAACTTCCAAAAGGATCTCCAAACCATCTTTATCGGGTAATCTTACATCGGTTAAAATGACATTAAATGGCTGTAAACTTAATTTTTTAAATGCCTCTGCAGCGGAAAAAGCAGCTTCAACCTTATACCCCCTTTTTTCAAAAAAGGTTTTAAGCATTGTAGCAAAAGCCACATCATCTTCCACTATAAGAATTGCCGCCATAAAAATTCCTGCTTTAAGGATCATACAAATTTACTAATTATGAATGGTTGACGTCTTAATTAAAGCCAAAAAAAATATTATAAAGAAGGTTTTTGGCGGTTTTCCTTTTTCTCGCCGCGCATCTTTTTCTCCCGCAAACGCTTGAATTTTGAAGCCTTTGTTGGTCTGGTTTTTTTACGGAATTTTGGTTTTTTAAGGGCGTTGGTAATTATTTTCAGCAACCGTTCAATTCCCGAATCCCTGTTTTGATGCTGACTCCTGGAGTCACTGCTCTCTATAATTAACACCGCATTTGTGGTTAACCTGGACTCTAATTTTTTCTGGATCCTAATTTTTTCCTCCTCGGTGAGCGCCCGAGAATTCGCAACATCAAACTGAAGAACTACTTTTGACGCCGTTTTATTTACGTGTTGCCCGCCGGGACCTGAACTCCTAACTGCTTTCCACGTCAATTCCTGTTTCAGGACTTCAAAATCCGCCATAATTTAACTTGCCTGATGGCTGGGTTTCAACAAATCGATCACCGTTTTTACCGGGTTAAAGGTGCTCACAGGAACTTCTACAAAAACGCTGTTCCAATTTGCCATGGCCCCGTTCCATAATCCGGGAAGTTCCAGGGCTTTTATTGCTTTCCCATCAATTGTTTTTGAGGTAATAAAACAGGTTTCGGGATCTACAAATTCGGTTAAATCAAATGCTT
>Ga0307487_1002916_pt1 | contig 10497 bp, 12 predicted proteins | sample CBIW12metaG_FD_203665 | JGI IMG/M metagenome (GOLD analysis project Ga0307487, IMG submission 203665) | Sea-ice brine microbial communities from Beaufort Sea near Barrow, Alaska, United States - CBIW 1.2 | ecosystem: Environmental > Aquatic > Marine > Coastal | place: USA: Alaska | collected... | reverse complement strand
AATACGGTTGGTCGTGTGGTTAGCAATTTCTGGTTTTAAGCTATGTAGATCTGCCAGGTTTGTTCTAAACTTTGTATCTACAAAAGACTTGTCATTATCTTTAATACCAAAGACCAACCAAGCCACTGCCTTCCCGTTTAAATTAGCCTCATTACTCAGGGCAGAAAAATACTTGCCTATTTTATTAAAATCGTACCCGTTTTTAGCTTCTTTAAACTCAATAACCTCGTTCTCGAAACCTTGTGCTAAAAGCTCCTGTAATTTTGATGTTATGTTTTGAGAGGAATTCATTTTGTTTACTATTTATTATAATGGGCAGCTTCTTCTGCTACCATTGCCAAAGGCGTTTCTTCTAGAAATTGAAATAACAAATCTTTATAAATACAATTTACATTGTCATAATTGTATTTTCTCTTTGCACATAATTGTTGCTGACCACTAAATAGTCAACAATATGCTTTTCAAAGCCTTTTTTTTTGTGCTAGTGGTTTTATTCATTTTCTGCTTCAACATATTTTGTAATTTCTTCAGCAACCAATGCTAAATTTTCTTCTTGCTTTGTTATTTCATTTCCGAAATTTGACAAGTCAATTTTGCCAAAAACAGCGTTAAAAATCAGTGTTTGAAGATATTCTTTTAAATAGCCTGTTTTGGGATTTGTTTTACCAAAAATTAATGAGTTATAGTCTTTTAAGATTTTAATCTGTTTTTTCTTTAACTCTATAAAATCAACGATTTTATTTTGTTCTTCAATATCTGGCACAAAACAAGGTATGTTGTAAAACTTATCTGAATATAAACGAAGCCTACTTTCAATAATTCCGGTTGATTTTCGTTTAAATTCTGATTTATATATTTCGGTTTTAAATAAGTGTTCAAAATATTTGGGATTAAAATCCCCTCTAAATGTATAGGTGCAATATGCGGGACTAATTATTCCATCATATTTAGAAATTGCAATTGAACCATTCCAAGCTAGCATAATATTACTAACTAATTGATTTTGATAGACTTTTTTATATCCAATCAATGATTGAGCATTAGTTAGATTATCATTTTCATCTTTTAATTTATCTTTCTTTTTTTCAACTCCTGTATATTGTGAAAGGGATAATAATTCTTCGTTTCCAATTTCAGTTTTTTCTGTTACTTCAAAAAGAATGTGCTTAACCTTTTGAAGGTTCCAAGTTGATGGAATTTTACCAAGCCAATCATATTTTGTTTGTATAAAATCAGTTCTATATATCATTTTAATACAGTATTTAAAAGACCTAATGTTTTAGATTCTAAAAGTTCAATATCATTAATTATGTCTTCTATTTCTCGATATTCATTTGCTTGATGAAATCTTTCAATAAAGTTTATTGAGTATCCAATTTTGATAGATTTTATATCTGGTTTTGCGTTTGGTGTATATTTTAAAACTTCATCTTTTAAATACTTATCAATATTTTCAGTTAAAGGAACATATTCAAAATCTTTGAACTCATGATTATCTTTAAAATCTTTTTGTGAATGTTTAATTTTTAGTGAATAATATCCAAATTCTTCATTTGTATAAATTTTCGAATATTCATTATTGATATTGTTCGTATATAATTCAACAATTAGATTGATATGTTCGGGATTCAGTTCACTCCTTTTATTGCCAAGAGCTTTGATCATTTTTTTAAAGAATGTATCGGCTTTGATTAATTGAACAAATCCCTTTCTTGATTTATTTTTTTTATTTGATAAAATTAAAATGTATGTCGGTTGACCTGTGTTATAGAACATATCTAGAGGAAGAGCTATTACTGCTTCTAAAAGATCATTCTCCAAGATGTATTGCCTTATACCACTTTCTCCACTTCCAGCATCCCCAGTGAATAGGGCAGAACCATTATGAACCGAAGCAATACGACTCCCTCCATCTTTTGGGTCTTTCATTTTGGAAAGCATGTGTAGCATAAACATAAGCTGTCCGTCATTGCTTCGGGAAGTCAAACATTTTTCTTCGAGTTCTCCTTTGAAGTTTTTAATGGGTAAATTAAATCGCCTGTCGTTAATTTCGGTTTTTTTACCACTACCAACATTTAGATTGTCTATATCCTGTTTCCAACTCGTTCCATAAGGTGGATTGGTCAACATAAAGTTGAACTTCAAGTTTGGTTCAAAACCGTATTCACTTAATGTAGAGCCAAATTTTATTTTGTCTGGGTCTTCTCCTTTTAGCAACATATCACTTTTGCAAGTGGCATACATTTCACCCGTATTTTCTTGTCCATATAGATGAAAGGTGGCTTTAGATCTTATTTCTCCGTCTGGGTCAGTAACATACTTTTTAGATTGGGTGAGCATTGCACCGGAACCTACACAAGGGTCGTACACTAAATAAGTTCCGTTTTGAATTTTGTCTTTTACAGGCAAATACACCAAATGGGTCATTAATTCAATAATCTCTCTTGGCGTGAAGTGTCGTCCGGCAGCAGCATTTGTTTTTTCGTTAAATCGCCGGAGCAAATCCTCAAACATATACCCCATTGCCATAGGTGATATTTTATCGGGACTTAGTTGAACTTTAGGGTTATAAAATTTTTCGATTAGTGAAAAAGTAATTCCTGTATCTTCAAAAACATCTAACTGATTTCTAAATCGAAATTTTGTTATAATATCTTGTACATTCTCTGAAAAACCGTTTATGTAATCTAAAAAGTTACTGTCAATATTCTTTGGATCATCCAGTAACATTTTCATTGTGTATGGAGAAGTGTTGTAAAAGGCTAATCCTGAACCGTGTTCTTTGCTCGTAAGAAGCCCTTCAAGGTTATCCATTCTGGATTTAAACTCGTTATGAGTTTTCAAGACTTTATCTTTGCTGTTTTCCAGAGCTAAATCCAATCTTCTCAAAACGGTCATTGGTAAAATGACGTCTTGATATTTATTTTCAGGAAATTTATTTATGAGTACATCATCTGCTACTGTCCAGATGAAATTTATTATTGGTTGTAAGCTTTGTGTATCTAAATTCATTCAGTTTTTTTTCGTTCATTCCGAGCGTTGGCTAAAAATAGTTCTTTTGTTTTTCCTGGCGTTGGCTTTTTAATATAGATAATCATTTTGGGCTGAATGGATTAATAAGACGGATATTTTCTGACACAATTCTAGTTGGTTTTTCCGTTATGGCTATCGTGTATTTTTCTGTACTCAAATTGGCATAATAAACTTTGATTTTCTCATCTTGATCTTTGTTAGCTTTCTCAACAATATCTAAAATTCTCTTTTCATATTCTATGGAAGCACGAAACCCTAAGATTACACCCTTTAAACTTTTCCTCCTAAAAATTTTCTCTACTCCTTGATTTAAAGTAATCCGGTATTCCTGTTCATAAGCCCAATTCAATGACTTTGTAAATAATACGCGGTTTAATTCCCTTTTGAGATTTGTATCAGTACCTTGATATTCATCATAATAGATAGTTGGGATGTGGTTTGAATAAGTAATATCACCAAAATTAGCCGTTAGACCATACAAGATCACTTCATATTCATCAAAAACATAACATACCCCGTGATGTTTATCAGAATAATGGCTCCACATCAGTGGTTCATTAGGAGTTTTACTAAAACAACTAATCTCTGTGTTGTTGAGAAACTCTCTCTTCCTCTTATGAGTTTCTTCAGATACTGAATTCATTAATCTATGAGCAATTTCAAACGGATCATTTAATCTTCCTGCCTTACTAAAGCCCAACCGATTATGAATTAATGTATCTTCTAAATGTTGTAGAGTACCATATTTAAAAATTAGGCCTTCGCCGAAAGTTATTTCATTTTCCACTGTAATTATGGGCTTAAGGAATAAATAAGTAACAATTAGTGCGAATTTAAACATTTCAAATTTATTCCCATTTATAAAGTTAAATAAAGGAATATTTCCGCCCCTTAAATAAAAAAACCCAACAAACGTACTGTTTATAGGGGTTTAAAAGCGTATTCTGTGGTCCCACTTGGTTCGAACCAAAGACCACCTTATTATGAGATCGTTATTTCAATTAAATTTGAATTTCTTATTATTCTATACGCCTGATATTTTAAGGATTAAATACAACACTGAAATATCAAACATTTTTAGAATTCCATAAAATTAGTTTCCAACGGCTTCCCCAATAAAATCATATTTAGAACTACCCACCCCTCAGCACATTCCCCTTTATCCCGACACTCCCCAAAAGAGACGTTATGTAATGCGGAGAAAGCGCTTCGTCGAAAAGGTCTTGGACACAGACAAAAAAGTTAATTCCCTTCGTTGCGCTAATCCGCAGAAAAAGCGGAAACGCTCCACTCTGGGAAACACTTTTTTGCCTTAGTCCGCCGGATCTGACCTCCTTTCACGATTAATACTTACCGGGACCGGTTGGAACTTCACCCAGTTGGTTGATTTATCTACCTGACCCATTCTGCCATATACCATTTTTTGAGAAAGCAAAGTTCCGGAATTTAGAAATTAGCCGGCCCTATAGCTGAGTCCTCCCAAAATTCAGGATTCCCGGTTAATGGCATATCAAAAAATGGCTCCAGCGATTGGCCTTTAGGAAGTAAATCAAATTCGACAAGTCTTATTCAATTCAACCTGTATTTTTTCTTTCAACCTGAAAATCAAAAATGGAAAACGCTCCGGATATAAACAGTAAATTCCTAAAGGCTGTGGTATGGATGCTTTTGGAAAAATGAAATTCCGGTAATAGAAAGAAGTGATGCTGCATGATCCCTCCGAAATACCCAGTATTTTTTGATAGTTTTCAAAAATTACCGGATATTGATTTAGATAAGGATATAAGGAAGGCTTTTAACGGCAAGTTATTTTATATCATTTATCAACAGACAGGAACAAAAACAATGCGCGGAGGGAGTAAAGCAGCTTTTGATGGAGATCAAATATTGAAGATTAAAAAACATGAGAATTACCAGGATAATTATGTTTTTGCAAATAAAAACAGATACCGGGAAGATCCGGAATTAAAGTTTAATATTTATAATGGTCAGTTAATCCAAGAAGGAGAAAATGATATTGCTGATTATCTAAAATCGCCAGTATTCTGGCAGCCAATTAATTTCTAAATTACTATGTTAAAGTCTCAGTTAAGGACAAGTTTTACTCTTTTCATCTTCTAATTTGCGGACAATACCCTCGACATCAAAAATGAAAAAGTTTGTGTTATAAGATTCCATTTTAATACCAGGATCATACTTCATCAGCTCATAGTCAGTTATCATTTTATTTGTAAAAAATTGAATTTCAGCCTCAATTGAATCTCTTTCTTTCTTTGTTTTTACTTTTTCCTTTTCGTTTTTCTTGACCTTTATTCTATTTAAATCTCCTTTTAATTCACTTAATTTTTGACTAATCATTCTGGTAATTTTAATTAATATTAAATTTTGCTACATCTCCGTCAAGAAAGGATATATTGAAATCTAAATTTTCATTGAAGCCTTCATTATAAATGTAAATGATTGAATTTTCAATATCTGTATAATTTTCTTGGTTGGCTTTATGCCAGAGAACAGCTACGTGACCTTCTTTATTTCTAAATACCTTTGAAATTTTTAATCCTTTTTCATAAGATCCTTTAGATTTAAGTATTTCAGGTAAATTATCAATTAAAGAATTTAATGTGTAAGTGTCAGAGGGATTAAATATACTCTCATCTTTAATCGAATTAAATTTGGTTGGCTTATTTGGATTTGGAGAATGATTCTTTCTTACTTTATTAATACAATAATCATTTTTCAAAAATAAAGACTTAAGTAATAATTCAGTTCCTATCCCTATAAACAGCCTTTTCTGAATATTTCTACCCATCAATTTATAAGGCTCTTTAATTGAAATATCTTTCTTTAAAATTTGAGCCGCATTTTCAAAATTTGTCGGCATGACCTTATATTTAAAAATGAAAACTACCCTTTTCTAAAACCGGAAACAAACAATATTTTATATACTTTGTTATGCCATGTACTGATAATTATTACAACTGAATTGATTAGAAAGGAAACCATCCTTTTTAAGATCGGCTTTTTCTTTAAATATGACACTAAATATGGTGAATTTTTGTAATAAAATTGAATAAAATTTCTGCCAATTTTTGATCGGGTCAAAGTGTCATCTCTAAATTTTCTAAGAATTTTCACCTTTGGATGTTCATAATTAGTGTAAACCATAGTTGCTACATAACAAGATCCTTTTTTTGCATATTTCCCAGTATTATACATTTGATGTCTTTGGTCTTCCATCACCAGGATTTTTTCCGTTAATTCTAAACACATTGCACCAGACCAACCCTTTTCATTTATGTTTCTTTTCAGATCAAATAATTGTTTAGTTGAAATCCCATTTTCTCTGATCATTGGAAATTTTGTTCCATAAATAGAAGCAGAAGTAGAAGTATACAAATCTGCATATAACCCATCCTTTTCACCTAAATATAAATATTCTATGTTAGTTTCGGAACTCTTATTTAATTGACAATCCTTTTCCTTTTTGTTTAATAAAATGCCTTTAAAATTATAAATTTGTTGCTTGTAAGGTAAATTGTCAAGATTATAATTAGATACATTCCTGAATGAATTATTATTAATATTTCTTTCTATGAATGGATATTCTGTGAAATATATTTTCTCATTTTCTTCATCAATGTCATATTTATTATATTTAAAACCAATGACTTCTTTTTTAAAAAAATCCAAAACACCAATTAAATATTGATCCCCGTAGTTTAAAGACTTACTCTCACATATCAACCCAATTTTATTGTGTACCTTTATGTTGATGACATTTAATAGATATTTTTTTAAGTTTGTGTCAAATAGAAATTTTGCTGATCCCCAATCTGAAAAATTCTGAAGATATAATCCATTCGGGAGTTTATTAGTGAACTGTATTTTCTCTCCAATTAAGCTACCATTTTTATCAATTAAGAAAACATATTTATATCTATTATGGGTTTCAACTAAATGTTTTTCTTCATTTAAAGAATGGACTGCATTATATTTACTTTTAACTGTATCAATAAAGTCAAATCGTTCGGGAAGGAATATTTCCTTATGTAGAATACTATTTATTTTTTTTAAGAAAAAATTGGATCGAAGGAAAAAAATTTGCCAAAAAAAATCTCTCTCTTCATTCTCTGTTTTTATTAAATATAATCCCGTTTTAAATCTAGAATTTTTATTTACTGTAGAAAATTTTATTTCTGAAAGGTTATACACATAAGGAAAGGAAAAATATTTGTTATCTCCAAGGAAATCTTCAAATTCATTCTGAAGTTCAACCAAATTATCAGTTGAATATTTAAAGAAACCATCAATTGATTTACTTTGACCTAGTAAATTGGTAAATTCTTCTAAAAACTTGTTGGTTAATTTAGTATCTCCTCTGGAAATTTGAATGTTTTCTTTATTGGTAGAGGCTTTAAATGTCCAATTATATGAGCCATTTATTATAATGTTTTTATCAATTATACAGAATTTATTATGCATTAAGTTTCGATAAAGATGGACTTTCACATTACTGTAATATAATTTTTCAAAATGTTGTTTTTTATTAATTTTGTCATCATAAACAATTATTTCTACTGAAACCCCTCTTTTTGCTACTTCATTAACTTCTTCAAGTATTTTTTTATCTGTAAACCAAGCAACTGCGATTTTTAAATCCTTTTCAGATTGCCTTATATTTTTAATTATTTCATTTCTGATGTCAGAAAAGTGTACTTCACTCACTATATTATAGTTTTGCAGAAAAAATTAACTGCGTTTGTAATTAATCAGTTTAATAATATTTCACCACCTCTATAATGGTATTAGTCCATTTTCGCCATTTAAGTAGGTAAAGACCTAATTTTTGTTTGTAAGATTTCTTGAAATATTTTTTTGCATCTGACTTTTAAATATAAAGAATTATTCGGTCTTAGAATGCTTCCCGATGTATGAATAATTTGTGCAGTTATTGTGCATAGTATTAAAATGGTAAACCGTCGTTCCAAAAACTATCTTTTTCTACACGTTCCTTACTTTCATCAGCCCACTCATTAGAAAATTTGAGTGCACGGTCTTTTATTTCATTCCAGCTTATGGCCATTGGTATTTTTTTATTTTAGATTAGAGATTGTAGTTTCTTTCCGTAATTTGCGATAACCATTATTGCGCTTAGTTTTAATACTCAGGCTTGATATAACCCTTTTGATCTGTATGTGGATTATAATTAGGTTTAGAAGTATAATTGTCCTTTTGAGTATGATTTTTAGAAGTTCTGTAATAGCTAGGTACATATGTCCCATTATCTCTATAATATGCATCTACCTTTATTTCATTTGGATTTACACCATTATTTATAGGAATATTATAAGATGGAGGAATTAAATAATCTGAGTAATGAGAATAATTATTTAAAGCATCTAAATTGTAATATTTAGAACTTTTGTCATTAATTAATTCATCGACTTCTTTCATTTGTCGCTCAAAATCCATATGAGCTATTCTTTCCTGATATTCTTTTTCTTTCTGTTCTTTATAATCCTCAATTTTCTTTATTCCTATGGCACTAGTAATAAGGATAGTCCGATTAATAAAATCTTTATAGTTGGTAGTAATTGTATCTAAGGATAGTAAACTATTTTTTATGTTAGAAATATCTTGATTGTATAGTTTTACTGATATTATTTCATTTTCATATTTTCTTATGAAATCTTCTAACTCAATAAGATAGTCCTTTTGGCGATCAATTTTTCTATTTTCTGATTCAATTTCTTCGTATAAATTATCTAAAGATTGAATGTATTTTCCGTAGTCTGAAACTTCATTTGAGTTTAAATAAACTGAATCATTAATTAAATTTATTGTGATTCTTATATTTTCTATTTCATCAATGTATTCAATTGATTTATCTCGGATATTGTCTAACTTATACTTATCTTCATCATATGCGATAGTAGAAAAGTGATTTTTTTCCCTTTCAAAAAATCTCTCGTAAGGTTTATAAAAGCGATATTCTCCAGCAACATATTCCATTTTTTTAACAATGAAAATGGAATAAATAAATATCAGGAATCCAAAGAATAAAAATATATAGATTAATTTTTTCACTTCTCTTGATTTAGCGCGTTGTGGTTGTTTTTATAATAGTAGTGTCCGCGTTTTTTTACCATTTCCTTTTCAATAAAGCACTGCTGATATATCCACTATAACCGTCAACTACTACTTTATAGTATTTTTCATTACTTGTGTCCACAACCTTAACTACCGCCTTTTTTGGGCATTTGTAAACTGCTTTTGACATTACATTTGGTTCTGCTCTAAGAAAAATATCTATAGGTACAGAAATGAAACCAGTTTCAAAATTCATGCTACTGGTTTTACTGTTTGTAGAGTTATTAGGGTAATTGTTAGAATAAGTTGTCTTACTTGACATATTATTTACATATTTGATAATTCTGTTGAATTCTCTTGTGAAATAGTTTTTGACATCTACTTTAGTACTATTGCTTGAAAAATCTACCATACTATTTTTATTGTTAAAAGCTGTAATTACCTCTGCAAACATACTTATAGCCTTTTCCTCCTTCTCATAATCATCATACTCCGTTAGTTGATTTTGCAACTGTTCTAAATGATTTGTTATGTCAGCAATATTGTTATCATATCTTTCTTGTTTAGCCGCCAATGTTCTATGAACCAAATCAGGGTTGTAGGTGGAAACTGGTTTTTGATAAGTACTCCTTCTTTCTTGACGTTGTTCCACTTTGTGATACTCCCACCTTTGCATTATATCATTATAAGTTTTGTAACTTACTAATTGATTGTTACTGTCATAATATTCATATCTATTTTGAATATCATTGTATTTTTCATACAGATCTTGACTGAACATTGAAAAATTGAATAAAATGAAAAAGAAAAGAACAAAGGTTTTCATAATTAATAATTTAATAATATTTAACACATATTTACGATAATTTTTCTAATTTTAGAGAAATGTTAAAATTTATTTTATGCTAACTTTCAAGGGCGACACCATTTTAGAAAACTCAAATAAAATTATTATTAGTGGTTACGATTTTTTTTATACCGATTTTCCACCTTCAGTAATAAACAATTTAACAGGTACAAATTGTATTTGTATTGCTTCTTGTTTTAATTATCATCCTGACGGCAGTCAATGGATTAATTACACTCATATTGTTTTTTATAAAGACATTTCTGAATTTTTCAAATCAGACTCATCAAATTGGATGGGAATAAATAGTTTTTATTTTAAAAGTGTAGATAATGAAAAAGAATCAGTACTTATTATTAAAAAAATGAAACAAAATAATCCCAATAGCTTAATTAATTAGTAAATAACTCAAGTTTCGCACCCCGAAAACACTAGGGTTTTAGTGTAGAAAAAACAAAAAAAGTAGCATACAAACCTTGCGTAATGCCTGATTTTACTGTATTTTTAAGGTATCAAACACAAAAATA
>Ga0307487_1002914_pt1 | contig 10502 bp, 10 predicted proteins | sample CBIW12metaG_FD_203665 | JGI IMG/M metagenome (GOLD analysis project Ga0307487, IMG submission 203665) | Sea-ice brine microbial communities from Beaufort Sea near Barrow, Alaska, United States - CBIW 1.2 | ecosystem: Environmental > Aquatic > Marine > Coastal | place: USA: Alaska | collected... | reverse complement strand
CACACACGTCAGGCGCAGGTTCAGCGGCCCGGCGCAGGAAAGAACCTGCGCCCCACCACCAAACCTGCGCCCAGAACAAGAGCGAGGTGCCGGCCGGTTGCTACTCGGGAGCGAAGGCGACGAACAGTTCGCTCAATGAGTTGTAGTACGCATCGGTGCGCCCCCGGTGCGTCATCCCGATACGCAGGCACACCCGCTGTGATGGGCGGTTGCTGGGGGTGGTTACGGCCACCACCCGGTCGAGTCCGGTCTTCCAGCCTTCGGCCAACACGGCGGATGCCGCTTCGGTCGCGTAACCGTGGTGCCACGCGTTCGGGTGAAAGTGCCAGCCGATCTCGGTGTCCCCCGATGGCTTGAGCGGTGTGACCGCACTCGACGCTGGGATGGACTTGAGCAGCAGGTTGCCGAAGACTTCGCCCGTGTCGGCATCAGTCACCGCTCGGAAGGCATGAATTGGATGGTCCATGCTCTGCCAACGCTTGATCACGGCGATTGCCTCCGCGCGGTCGGTCATCACGCGCGGATGCAGGCCGATGTGTTGCTGCACGGCCCAGAGGGAGTACAGGCCGAAGACAAAGTCGGTGTCGTCGAGGGTCCAGGGGCGCAGCAGCAGGCGTTCGGTTCGAAGGATTTCCACGACGTTCATCTTGCCACCCGCACCTGTCGACCCCCTGCAATGGAGCCGCCGTGCCGCGATGCTTACTCGACGAAAATACCCGCCAGCGTCTTCTTGCCGCGACGCAGTACGGCTACTCCCCCGGGAAGCACCGAACCCTCGATGGTCAGGTCGACACTGGTGACCTTTTCGTTGTTCAGGTAGACGCCGCCCTGTTGCACCGCACGACGGGCCTCGCCGACGCTCTTCGACAGCTCGGTGTCGACGAGCAGCTGCACGACGGTCGCGTACGGCGCCGTCGTCGTGTGCGGCAGCTCGCGTAGCGCGGCTTCGAGGGTATCGGGGTCGAGTAGGGCGAGGTCGCCCTGCCCGAACAGCGCCCCGGCGGCGTGCATGGCAGCTTCAGTTGCCGCCTGCCCGTGCACCAGACTGGTCACCTCGAGGGCGAGCCGGCGCTGCGCTTCGCGGCGGAACGGTTCGTTCTCAACAAGCTCGGCGTATCGCTCGATTTCCGCACGCGAGAGAAAGGTGAAAACCCTGAGCCGAAAGACCACGTCGGCATCGTCGGTGTTGAGCCAGAACTGGTAGAAGGCGTACGGGCTCGTGAGGTTCGGGTCGAGCCACACAGCGTTGCCCTCGCTCTTGCCGAACTTGGTGCCGTCGCTGTTGGTAATGAGCGGGGTGCCGATGGCATGCACCGTGCCACTTTCGGCACGACGGATGAGGTCGGTTCCGCTTGTGAGGTTGCCCCACTGGTCGCTGCCGCCGGTTTGCAAGACACAGCCATAGCTGCGGAACAGCTCAAGGTAATCCAGGCCCTGCAGAATCTGGTAACTGAACTCGGTGTAGCTGATGCCGGCGTCGGAGTTCAACCGCGCACTGACGGCATCCTTCTTGATCATCGTTCCCACCCGGTAGTACTTGCCGACTTCGCGCAAGAAGTCGATGGCGCTCAGGGGGGCGGTCCAATCGAGGTTGTTCACGAGCGTGACGGCGTTGTCGCCCTCGGAACTGAGAAACCGCGAGACCTGCGCCTGCAGGTATCCGACCCACTCTGCGACGGTATCGGCGGGGGTCAGCGTGCGCTCAGCCGTCGGGCGCGGGTCGCCGATGAGCCCGGTGGAGCCGCCGACCAATCCCAGCGGATGATGCCCCGCCAGTTGCAAGCGCCGCATCAACAGCAGCTGCACCAGGTTGCCGAGGTGCAGGCTCGGCGCCGTGGGGTCGAATCCGCAGTAGTAGGTGATCGATTCGCCGCCCAGTAGTGCTTTGAGCTCGGTCTCATCGGTGGAGACGTGCACGAGGCCACGCCAATTGATCTCCTCCCACACGGAATCGAAGGAGGAATCGTTGGTCTGTTGGGCGAGGATGGCGGGGTCTGACACGCGTTTAGATTACCAGCCAGGGCGTCTCACCGAATTTCGGCACTATTCGCTCACCGCCACGATGATTTAGCCTAGAACCTATATCTTTCTTGATTTAGCCTGTGGACTGAATTACACTGAATGCAGGACGGAGCCTCAGCCATGTTTGTCATCACCGCCGACCAGATCGACAGCCGCAACGATCACGATCGTGCGCGCGAGATGATCGCGCGACTCGTGGCGCAGAGCCCGCAGGCGTTCCGGCTGCCGCCCGACCAGACCGCCGGCGATGAGATCCAACTGCTCATCTCGGATGCCCAGCCCACGCTCGATGCCATTCTCGCCCTGCATCGGTCCGGGCACTGGAGCATCGGGCTTGGCATCGGCAGCGTGCGCACTCCCCTTCCGGTGTCGACCCGGCAGGCCACCGGTGGCGCGTTCATCGCGGCCCGCGACGCCGTGCTGCGGGCGAAAAGAACCGAGGCGCATTTTGCGCTTGAAACGGGTGAGACAGCCATCGACGAGACAGCCACCGGCGTCGAGGCCTTGCTGACCATGCTTCTCCTGCTGCGTCAACGACGCACCCCCAACGGTTGGGAGGCCGGCGACCTGTTCGAAAGCGGACTCGCCCAGACCGATATCGCTACATCGCTCGGCATTACGACAGGGGCGGTCAGCCAGCGACTCAAGGCAGCGCAGTACCGGGTCGAGCAAGCGGCGCGACCCGCGTTGGTTAGGCTGTTGGAGCAGCTCGACCATGACCCGCTCGAACCTAAAAACACCGAAACGGGCGACAACGAAACGGACAGTACCGCATGACTTTCACCGTTCTCACGTTTTTGTACTGGGTCGCCTTACTCCTGGTCACACTCGCCTCGCTCGCCTGCGCCGCGATCGCCTTCAAACTGCACCGGCAGATCTTCGCGATCGCCGCGATGGTCGGTCTCGGCCTCGCCCTCGTGCTCGCCGCGGTGCCCGTTGGCCCCGGCCCGAGCGCCTTCGGCATTGTCCTCGGCATGCTCGCGCTGGCCCTCGCCGTGCTCGGCGGCGGCCCCGTCGCCGTTCTCGCCCTCGACCTCGCCACCAACAACTCGGTGCCACCAGGCCAGCACGGCGGCATCATGGTGCTCAACGCCGGCAAACCGGCCCCGACCATGGCCGGCCTCGCCGACCCGGAGACCCACGAGGTGCTGCGCGGCGGCTTGACCATCGGGATCCTGGAACGTGTCGCCGTGGCCGGGGCGATCCTGGCCGGTTTTCCCGAGGCCATCGCCATCGTCGTCGCCATCAAGGGTGTCGGCCGATTCACCGAGCTGGCCGCAGCGGAGTCGCGCGAAAGGTTCATCATCGGCACTCTGGCGAGCCTGATCTGGGCCTGCGCCTGCGCCGCCCTCGTGCAGATGACCCTGGTCTAGCGCGAAAGTTCAGCGCGCACGTTTAGCGCGCACGTGCCGGCGGTACGGCGAGACGGATGCCTCTCCCGGCACCCAAAATCGCCAGGGGTAGTCGGCTCCCCCGCCGGGCCCGCTCACCCCGGTGCGCGGCCCCGTCGAAAATTCGACCCGGCGCGTGGGCAACTCCAGGTCGAACGGTGCTCGGCTCAGATCAGCGCCGTCATCACCGAGCACAATACCGAGGGCCTTGGTCAGCCGGGCCGGTCCGCGTGCCAGGTCGGCATCGGTCTTCGAGGTCGGACGGCGCCCGCGGGCCTCATCTAGTCCGGCAGTGATCTCGCCGGCCCTCAGCAACACCGCCGAGGCCTCCCCCTCGGTCGAACAGACAACATTGGCGCAGACATGCATGCCATAGCTGAAATAGGCGTAAATGTGCCCGGCCGGGCCGAACATTGTTCTGGTGCGAGGCGTCGGCCCACGAAAGGCGTGTGAGCCAGGGTCCTTCTCGCCGAGGTACGCCTCGACCTCGGTGAGGCGCACCGAGACTGACCCTCGAGTGAGCACCGCGCCGAGCAGCAGCGGGGCGACCTCGACAGACGGTCGCTCAAGCAGGCCCGGCGCGAACGGCACGGTCTGCCCGGTCTACCGGCCGAGCGCCGCGGTCAGGTCGCGTACGCGGTTCACAAGGTGTGCGCGCTGCTCGGCGACGCGCACGGGCGCGGTTCCGCCGGCGCCGTCACGGCTCTCGACCGATCCACGAATGGTGAGCACCTCACGCACGTCGGGAACCAGACGCACGGACAGCCTCTGCAGGTCTTCATCGCTGACCTCGTGCAGGTCAACATGGTTGGTTTCGGCGAATTTCACGAGCAAACCGGTGATCTCGTGCGCATCCCGGAACGAGACGTGACGTTTGACCAGCCACTCCGCAACATCCGTGGCCAGCGAAAAGCCCTGCGGAGCCAGTTCGGCCATGCGTTCGGTGTGGAAGGTGAGCGTCGCGACCATGCCGGTGAAGGCGGGCAGCAGCACTTCGAGGGTGTTGATTGAGTCGAAGACCGGCTCTTTGTCTTCCTGCAGGTCGCGATTGTACGCGAGCGGCAGTCCTTTGAGCGTTGACAGCAGACCCGTGAGATTGCCGATCATACGACCGGACTTGCCACGGGCAAGCTCGGCGATGTCGGGGTTCTTCTTTTGGGGCATGATCGACGATCCGGTGGAATAGGCGTCGTCGAGGGTGACGAAATCGAATTCGCGGGTGTTCCACAGAATTATCTCTTCGGCCAGTCGGGACATGTCGATGCCGATTTGCGCCGTGATGTAGGCGAATTCGGCGACCAGGTCGCGGCTCGCGGTACCGTCGATGGAGTTTTCGACAACAGCGGCGAAGCCGAGGTCTGCGGCCACGAGGTGTGCGTCGAGGCCGAGGGTGTTGCCCGCAAGGGCACCTGAACCGTACGGGGACGCATCCGCTCTCCGCTTCCAGTCAGCGAAGCGGTCGAGGTCGCGCACGAGCGGCCAGCAGTGCGCCAGCAGGTGGTGGGCGAGCAGCACCGGCTGGGCATGCTGCAGGTGAGTGCGGCCAGGCATAATGGCGTCTTCGTGCGCTTCGGCCTGAGCGGCGAGGGCATCGATCAGTTCGATCACGAGCGACGCCAGGATAGCCGCGTGGTCACGCAGCCACATGCGCACCATGGTCGCAACCTGGTCGTTGCGGCTGCGGCCGGCGCGGAGCTTGCCGCCGATCTCAACGCCGATGATGTCGATCAATCCCCGCTCAAGGGCGGAGTGCACGTCTTCATCGGACTCGGCCGGCAGAAATTCGCCGGCAATGACGGCGCGCTCGAGTTCTTCGAGCGCGCCGACCATCTGCGTCAGTTCGGTGTCGGTGAGATACCCGGCGGCGGCGAGGGCCCTGGCGTGAGCGCGGCTGCCCTGCAGGTCATACTCGGCCAGCATCCAGTCGAAGTCCGTCGACTTGCTCAGCCGCGCCAGCTCCGGCGACGGTCCCCCGGCGAAACGGCCACCCCAGAGGGCACCCGCCTTGCCGGCGCGGTTCGCGTTCTTCTCACTCGACACGCGTGCCCTACTTCGCGGCCGCGGCGTCGCGTCGTGCGGCCACCTTGCTCGGCAGCGACCACAGTTCGATGAATCCCTTGGCCATCGACTGGTCGAAGGAGTCACCGGTGTCGTAGGTCGCGAGGTTGAAGTCGTACAGGCTCGTCGTGCTGGAGCGGCCGGTGACGACAGCGCTGCCGGCGTGCATTTTCAACCGGATGTCGCCGGTCACGTACTTCTGGGTGTCCTCGATGAAGACGTCGAGGCTTCGCTTGAGGCCGGAGAACCAGAGTCCGTCGTAGACGAGTTCGGCCCACTTGCTCTCAACGCCGCGCTTGTACCTGGCGACGTCACGCTCGAGTGTCATGTTCTCCAGCTCCTCGTGGGCGGCGATGAGCGCCATTCCCGCGGGGGCTTCGTAAATCTCGCGACTCTTGATGCCGACCAGGCGGTCTTCGACGATGTCGACGCGGCCGACACCCTGGTCGCCGGCGAGACGATTCATGAGCTGAATCATCTGCAGCGGTGTGACCTTCTTGCCATCGATGGCGACGGGCACACCCTGCTCGAAGCTGACGACAACCTCGGTGGGGGCGCGGGTAACCGACGGGTCCTGAGTGTAGGTGTACAGGTCTTCGATCGGCGCGTTCCACGGATCTTCGAGGAATCCGGTTTCGACGGCACGACCCCAGACGTTCTGGTCGACGGAGTACGGGCTCTTCTTGGACTGCACGATGGGCAGGTCGTGGGTGGAGGCATACTCGATGGCCTTGTCGCGGGTCAGCGCGAAGTCGCGCACCGGGGCGAGCGAGGTCAGGTCGGGGGCCAGGGCGGCGACGGCCGCTTCGAAGCGAACCTGGTCGTTGCCCTTGCCGGTGCAGCCGTGGGCGACGCTGTCGGCGCCGAGTTCCTTGGCGGTCGAGGCGAGGTATTTGGCGATCAGCGGACGACTGATGGCAGAGACCAGCGGGTAGCGCTTCTGGTACAGGGCGTTCGCCTTGAGCGTCGGCACGATGTAATCGTTGGCGAATTCGTCCTTAGCATCGATGACGATGGATTCGACGGCGCCGCAGTCGAGTGCGCGCTGACGGATCACGTCCATGTCTTCGCCTTCCTGTCCGACGTCAACGGCGAGGGCTACGACCTCTTTGCCGGTGGCGTCTTTCAGCCAGCCGATGCCGACCGAGGTATCCAGTCCACCGGAGTATGCGAGCACAACACGTTCAGCCATGGTTCTCCCTAAATCTTTGATCAATAACGAGTTTACGTGGTCTCGACGAGCACGACCGGCGAGGACGAGACCGAGGTTTTACTTCTGGTTGTGGGCGAGCAGCCAGACCAGCAGTGCTTTCTGGGCGTGCAGGCGGTTCTCGGCCTCGTCCCAGATGATGCTCTGCGGCCCGTCGATGACGTCGGCGGTCACTTCGTAGCCGCGGTCGGCCGGCAGGCAGTGCATGAAGTGTGCGCCCGGCTTGGCCAGGTCCATCAGCTCCGCGTCGACCCGGTATTGACCGAGGTCGCCGAGCCGCGTTGACTTCTCCTCTTCCTTGCCCATCGACACCCACGTGTCGGTGATGACCACGTCGACGCCGGCGACCGCTTCGCGCGGGTCGGTGAAGAGGGCGACCGAGCCGCCGGTGCGCACTGCGATGGCCGTCGCATCCGCTATGACCTGATCGGTCGGGGTGTAGCCGACCGGCGAGGCAATGCGCACGTGCATGCCGGCGGTCGCGCCGGCGAGCAGGTAGGACTGGCCCATGTTGCAGGCTCCGTCGCCGAGAAAGGCGAGGGTCTGACCGGCGAGGTCGCCGCGGTGTTCGCGAATGGTGAGCAGGTCGGCCAGCAGCTGGCAGGGGTGGAAGTCGTCGCTGAGCGCGTTGATGACGGGCACGGTTGTGCCGAACGCCATTTCTTCGAGTCCGGCCTGGCCGTAGGTGCGCCAGACAATCGCGGCCACCTGGCGTTCGAGCACCCGCGCGGTGTCGGAAGCTGTCTCTTTGCCGCCGAGCTGGCTGTTCGCCGTGCTGATGATGAGCGGGCTGCCGCCGAGGTCGGCGATGCCGACCGCAAACGAGACCCGGGTGCGGGTCGAGGACTTGTCGAAAATGACCGCAACGGTTTGGGGGCCGGCGAGTGGGCGCACCGCAAATCGGTCTCGCTTCAGCTCCAGGGCCAGATCGAGAATCTCGGCTTGTTCGGCCGGGGAGATGTCGTCGTCGCGCAGGAAATGGCGGGTCACGGTGTCACTTTCGGTTGTGGTGTTGGCAATGTGGTCGTGTTATCACGGGATGAGCGGATGCGGCACGACCGGATAATCGCTCCTACGCCGGCCGAAGCCCGCGCAAAGTGGGATTCGTCCAGCCTAGAGGCTGGCGAGCGCACGCCCGAACCGCTCCTGGAAGTCGGCGAGTTCGGCGTCGCCCATGATCAGCGGCGGAGCGATGCGCATGCTGGTCTCGTTGGCGGCGTTGATGATGAGACCCTGGGCGAGAGCGGCAGCGCCCAATGCCAGCGCGACCGGTTCGGTCAGACCGACCCCGAGGAGCAGTCCGCTTCCGCGTACCTCCTCGATCAGCGGTGACTCGAAGCCGAGGATGATCTCGCGCAGCTGCTTGCCGCGGCGGGCCGCGTTGGCGGCGAGGTCGTCCCGTTCGATCACACCGAGCACAGTGTTGGCGGTCGCCGTGACGAGCGGGTTGCCGGCGAAGGTCGAGCCATGCTGGCCGCGACTGAACAATTCGGAGGCCCAGCCGAAGGTGACGAGCGCGCCGATGGGAATACCCCCGCCCATCCCCTTCGCGATGGTGACGGCATCCGGAAGAATGTCGGCGTGGTTATAGGCGAACCAGGCGCCGGTGCGGGCTATGCCGGTCTGGATTTCGTCGAGGATCAGAAGCACACCGTGTTCGGTGCACAGCTCGCGGGCCCGCTTCAGAAAGCCCTCCGGGAGATCGATAACGCCAGCCTCGCCCTTGACCGGTTCCAGAAAGAGGGCGGCGACGGTGTTGTCGATGCTCGCCTCGAGCGCTTTGATTGTGCTGTCGATATGTTCCACGCCGCCCGGTACCGGTTCGAAGGCCTCGCGCATGTGTGGTTTGCCGGAGAGGGCGAGTGCACCCATGGTGCGTCCGTGAAATGAGTCGCGCAGTGAGATGATGCGGCTGCGGTGGCCGCCCTTCACGTTCAGCCGGGCCAATTTGAACGCCGCCTCGTTGGCCTCCGCACCGGAGTTGCAGAAGTACACGCGACCCTCGTCGCCGGCGCCGGTGATGCGTTTGAGACGTTCGGCCAGTTCGATCTGGGGCGGTGTGGCGAAATAGTTGGAGACGTGGCTGATCGTGCTGATCTGCTTGGTGACCGCGGCGACGACCTCTGGGTGGGCATGGCCGAGCGAATTCACGGCGATTCCGGCGAGAAAGTCGAGATACTTTGTGCCGTTTTCATCCCAGACGTAGCAGCCTTCACCGCGCACGAGCATGGCCAGCGGCGGGCTGAAGGTGCGCATCATGGAGTCGGCGAACCGGTTCTGCCAGGGCTTTTCTACGGTCGTGCTCATTCGGGTACTACCTCCGTGCCAATGCCGCTTCCAGTGAATATTTCGAGCAGGATCGAGTGCGGCACCCGTCCGTCGATGATCGCGGCCTTGGCCACGCCGCCGTCGACAGCGTCGAGGCAGGCCGTCATCTTGGGAATCATCCCCGATTCCAGTTCCGGCAGCAGGCTGCGCAACGAGGCCACGTCGATGATCGACACGAGAGAGTCCCGGTTCGGCCAGTCCCGATACAGTCCGGCGACGTCGGTGAGAATCACGAGCTTGGCCGCGCCGAGTGCGATCGCGAGTGCGGCAGCAGCAGCGTCGGCGTTGACATTCAGGGACTGTCCCGGAACATCCGAGTCGGGAGCGATTGACGAAACCACGGGGATGCGACCGGCCGCGAGCTGGGCGAGCACCGCTTCAGGGTCGACGCCGATGACGTCGCCGACGAGCCCGAGGTCGACTTCTTCACCGTCGATGACCACCCCGCGTCGGCGCCCGCGGAACAGGCCGGCGTCTTCACCGGAGAGCCCGGCCGCCAGCGGGCCGTGCTGGTTGATGTGGCTGACCAGGTCGCGGTTGATCTGGCCGGTGAGCACCATGCGCACGACGTCCATCGCTTCGGGTGTGGTCACCCGATAACCGCCGCGAAATTCGCTATCGATGCCGAGGCGTTTCAGCATGGCTGAGATCTGCGGCCCGCCGCCGTGCACGACGACCGGGCGGATGCCCGCGTACCGCAGGTAGACCATGTCCTCAGCGAAGGCTCGCTGCAGCTCGTCGCTCACCATGGCGTTGCCGCCGAACTTCACGACGATGATCTGGTCGTGAAAGCGTTTGAGCCAGGGCAACGCTTCGATCAGGGCCGCCGCTTTAACGGATGCTTCGGCCTGGCTCGTCTCGTCGGTGCCGGTGATGGGAATGTCAATATCGCTCATGATCAGCTCGAGTATGCGCTGTTCTCTTCGACATAGTCGTGAGTGAGGTCGTTGGTCCAGAGGGTGGCCGTTTCGCTGCCGGCGTGCAGATCGATCAGCACAGTCACGCCGCGGCCCGAGAGATCGACGAGTTCGCGCGGCTGATCGGGCTCGCCCGCGGTGCACACCTGCACGCCGTTGATCGCGACATCGATGCCATAGGGGTTGAAGGCGGCGTCTGCGACCGGCACGGTTCCGACAGCTGCAAGGACCCGGCCCCAGTTCGGGTCGTTGCCGAAGATGGCGGATTTAAACAGATTACTGCGGGAGACGGCACGGGCGACGGTCACGGCTTCGTCCTCGGAGACGGCGTTGCTGACCGTGATCGCCACGTCGTGCGCGGCGCCCTCAGCATCTCCCTGCAGCTGCAGAACGAGGTCGCGGCAGATTTCAACGAGCGCGGTGGTGAATTCGGCAAGGTCGGCGGTGACGCCGCTCGCGCCGGAGCAGAGCAGGCTCACGGTGTCGTTGGTCGACATGCAGCCGTCGGAGTCGAGGCGGTCGAAGGTGACCCGGGTCGCCGCGCGCAGGGCGGTGTCGAGCTCGGCCGAGTCGAGC
>Ga0307487_1002906_pt1 | contig 10522 bp, 6 predicted proteins | sample CBIW12metaG_FD_203665 | JGI IMG/M metagenome (GOLD analysis project Ga0307487, IMG submission 203665) | Sea-ice brine microbial communities from Beaufort Sea near Barrow, Alaska, United States - CBIW 1.2 | ecosystem: Environmental > Aquatic > Marine > Coastal | place: USA: Alaska | collected... | reverse complement strand
ATACCGACAAGAAAAGCAATTTTGTCTTTGAGTACTGGGTCCTTTTCCTGAGAAAGTCTGATAGCCTTTATAAAACAACCAACTCCGCTGATTGCCACCCTACCCTCAAGCTGTTTAATTTTTTCCAGCGCAGTTGCCAGCGTTACGGGGTGATAGCGCGTTTTCGAAATGTGTGCTAGATCAGCTTTATTGCTAACGATGTGGTACTGATAGTGTGCGTTAGCAGATTCAGATTCACCAACGGTAATAACATGATTTATAACACCACTATCAAAAAGCTTTTCATAAACGAATGTGGCAATACCGCCCGAGGATGAAGTCGCACGATGTTTTTTCGAATAACCGGCGTAGATTGAATGATAGCGGCCAATCTTTGAATGATGCACTGGCGCTTCTACCAAAAAATCTGCAGCCAAGCCATTCTCATCTTTATATCCTAGACCAGGGTCTGGGTTAAACGGACACACCTCAATGCAAGCGCCACCTCCATCACAGCGGTTATCGTTGCTTGTCGCTACCAGAAATCCATGATTGTCCCAGCTCACATCTAACGCTTTGCTTGGGCAGGCTTGTACACATGCACCACAGCCGATACACAGGTCACTCTCTACAACCTTGGATACAACAAGGGGTTTCATCAAATTCATATCAACTGATCCTCGCTTTTAGCGACTTCAAGAGGCTTGCGAGCTGTTGTTTTTCAAGCTTGTCAAGCCCAAACAACCATATTGTAATAATCGAGATCAAAGCTGGAAGTACCAGATTTCCTAGCGCAGCAAGCAAAGAGCCTTCTATTTCCATGCGGATAAAGTAAGCGCTTCCTCCCGCCATCATTGAAATCAGACTTACCCTTGCAATTACTCTAGATAGAAAAGAGGTTATTGAAAGACTGATTAGTGGAGAAATTATATAAAGACGGGCAATCAATGCGACTATTGCGAGACCAATACCTACCAGCAATACGGCCGGAGGGGGTAATCCATATGAAAGAAAAAAATAACTAACCGGAACATTAAGCAACAGTATACCGCCCACTAGGGTGTGGTAAAGACGGATATAGCCTGTTGCCTGAGCAGAAGTCATTAACGGGCCTGATATCGAATTAATTAGCGAGACTATTATGGTTAGCTGTAAAAATACCACGGTATAAGGCGGTGTCTGCACCAACCAGAGCTCCAGCAATATGTCGGTATTCAATAGCACTGGCAGCGCGAGAGTAAGAAGGATGTAGAAATTATACTTAGCGGCTCGTAGCACAAGCTGATTCATTCCAGCCGTGTCACCGCTGGCATATAATTTGACAATTTGTGGATTAACCGCAGCTTGAACATTCACAACAAAATTATTCAATGCTCCGTTGGCTTGGCTTGCAATGCTGCGACCGGCGTTTACTGCAGGGCCAAAGAAAATATTCAGTAAGACGTTATTGCCGTTTTCTGACAGGGCCGCCGCCAAGTTGCCCCAGGTATTCCAGGCGGTAAAGCCAAGCATGCTGCGAAAGCCTGCAGCATTAAATTCCCGCTGGAGGCGTACCGTCGGAAAAACTGATCGATTAATGAGCAGGTAACCGGTGAAGGTGACCAGCGCCACTGACAGCAGCAAGGCGCCGTATGTGCTCAGCTTGTCGTAGGCCAGATGGGATAAGAGCAGTACGGCCATTAGTTTGAGCAGCACATCCACCATACTCATTAGGGCAAATAGCCCCATACGTTCGTTGGCCATGAGCATAGCGGTGAACGGTACTGTCATCACGCCTACAGCAAAGGCGACTACCGAGAAATGATAAGCGTTGAGCGCGGCATCCATTCTGCCTTCAGGGATGGTCAGTTGGGTGCTAACAAACCAGTAACCCACCGTTTCAGCTATCAACATAATACAGATGGAGAGCAGTGCATGTACCTGCAGACTGGTATTAAACAAACTGCGCAAGTTCTTGCCGTTATTCTGCCCCAAGTCAAAGGCGAAGTAACGCTGGGTCGCGGTAGTCATGGCTCCTTGCATAAAGCCGAGCAATGCAACAAATCCCGCGACCACATGATATATGCCAAAATCTTCTATCCCAAGTACATCTAAAACCACACGGGAGGTATACAGTCCTACACTCATTGCCAGCAGCATGCGGATATAGAGCATCCCCGTGTTGCGCAGAATCCGCTTATGATTGCTGGCTAGCATGCTTTCTCAACGCTACACATTTGAAACCTTGCTCCATTCATGGTGTTGAACCTTAACTACGATTCAGATAGCTTCATTGGCGGAATGCCTAGCTTAAAGTTGCGAGAGTACAGTCGCTATTGAGAGCATATCTGCTCCGCACCTTACTATTCCACGGTGACCGACTTCGCTAAATTTCTTGGCTTATCCACGTCTGTGCCTTTGACCAGTGCTACGTGATAGCTGAGCAGTTGCAGCGGAATGGTGTAAATGATCGGTGAGACGCTTTCATATACCCAAGGCAATTTGATGTGGGTGATGCCTTCACCGTTATCCAGCTCTGCCCGTTCACAGGCGAAGTTGATCAGTTGTCCACCGCGGGCACGTACTTCCTGCAGATTGGATTTGAGCTTTTCCAGCAGGCTGTCGCTGGGGGCGACGCTGACGACGGGCATGTCTTCATCTACCAGTGCTAACGGGCCGTGCTTTAGTTCGCCAGCAGCGTAAGCTTCTGCGTGAATGTAGGAGATCTCCTTTAATTTGAGAGCCCCTTCCATGGCGATGGGGTAATGGGTGCCGCGGCCGAGAAAAAGTGCGTGATGCTTGTTAGCGAAGGTATGCGACAGGTTTTCTATGACGCTGTCCAGCTTCAGTACCTTTTCTACTAATGCCGGCAAGCCGCGCAGGGCGCGCACGTTAGCGGCGATCATTTCTGGCGCGCGTTTGCGCTCCTGGGCCAGTGCGGTGGTCAGCCATAGCAGAGCAACCAACTGAGTAGTGAACGCCTTGGTAGAGGCGACGCCGATTTCCGGGCCTGCTTGGGTGAGCAGACGCCAGTCGGCTTCGCGTACTAGCGAGCTGCCCGCTACGTTACAAATGGCCAGCGTGCCCAGGTAGCCCTGTTGTTTGGCATAGCGTAATGCTGCAAGCGTGTCGGCGGTTTCGCCTGACTGGGAAATGGTGATCAGCAGGGTCCCTTCTGGTACTGATACATTGCGATAACGGTATTCGCTTGCCACCTCTACCTGGCAGGGCAGTCCGGCTTGGTCTTCTATCCAGTAGCGGGCAACGAGGCCTGCGTGATAGCTGGTGCCGCAAGCGACAATGTGGATGTTGCGAATGTCTTTCAGCTTGTTTTCGGCTTCGGGTCCCAGGATCGCGGTGAGGACGTGGTCGTCTCCCAGAGTGCCGCTCAGGGTGTTGGCGATGGCCGCGGGCTGCTCGTATATTTCTTTGAGCATGAAATGCCGGTATTCGCCCTTGTCCAGGCTATGAGCTGCGTGCTCGTAGCGTTGCACGGCATGTTCAACGGGCTGATGGTTGTTGTTCCATATATGGCATTCGTTCAGCGTCAGCCGGGCGTGCTCGCCTTCATTCAGGTAGATGAACTGGTCGGTTACCTGCAGCAGGGCCAATGGATCGGAGCCGATAAAGTGCTCTTCGCTGCCGATGCCGATGACCAGCGGGCTGCCCATGCGGGCGCAATACAGGGTGTTTGGCTCATCCTGGTGAATGATGCCCAGGGCAAAGGCGCCGTGCAGGTCTGCCAGAGTGCTGCGCAGGGCGCCAAGCATGTTCTGGTGTTTGGCGTAGTAGTAAGCCATGAGATGGGCGACTACTTCGGTGTCGGTGTCGGAGGTGAATGCGTAGCCCTTGTCTTTGAGTTTGCTGCGCAGATTGCTGTGATTTTCGATAATGCCGTTATGTACCACCGCGAGACGTTCAGACAGGTGCGGATGGGCGTTGCGCTCCGACGGTTTGCCGTGGGTGGCCCAGCGGGTGTGAGCGATGCCCAGGTGGCCGTCGGCGGGTGCCGATTGCAGTGCGCGTTCGAGCTCTGCAACCTTGCCCATGGCGCGAGTGCGCTTGATACCGTTGCCATCCGCCAGAACGGCGACACCGGCGGAGTCGTAACCCCGGTATTCGAGGCGGCGCAGGCCTTCGATCAGGATGGGGGTGATGTTTCGCAATGCGACTGCGCCGACGATTCCGCACATTTTTTGGGGGTCTTCCTGGGGTTGTGATGCGTTCTGGTGATTGTATGTATTGGACATTTTCGCGGCGGGGCCGCCGCTCCTACCTGGCGGGGTGGGAGCTGGGTGCCGAGTTTGGACCGGGGGTTTGTGTATTAGTTCGCTTTTAGGCACGCTACCGCCCCAAGATTTGCAGTCGATTTCTTGAGGACATGACATTATTAATTGTACGGCTGCGCTTTTGCGGGCCGCTCGGCATTCTTTGATGCCTGTTTATGGGGTGCTCAGGCGGTGGATCGGAGTGCTCTGAGGGGTACTTTTATGCTTTGCTGTCGCTGCATGAGGCTAAGCAGGATGATGGCCCGCTCCTCTCCGTCGAGGCTGCTGAATATAGCTTCTAGATCGCGAAAGGGTCCATCTGTGACTGTCACGCTCTGACCGGCGGCAAACAGAGGTTTACTGCTGGGTGTTTGATCGAGGCGTGACTGAATACCCGCTACTATGCTGTCGCCTACCGGTACCGCTTGATTGGCGAAGGTGACCAGGCGCAATACACCGCGGGTAGAACGGATCGGGTGCCAGCTCTCGGTGTATTCACAGAGTTGGATAAACAGATAACCTGGAAACAGCGGTTCGGCCACGCTGACGCGTTTGCCGTGGCGGATCTTTTCAACTGAGTGCGCAGGCGAGTAGCAGGTGAATGCCTGGTTGCGCAGGTTCTCTTCCGCCCGCGCTTCCTGACGAGCCTTGCACCTAAGAAGATACCATTTTGCTGTAGCTGATTTAGACATCCTCTCCTTCAATCACGCCGCGTTGCACGCGGTTACATAATAGAGGCCGCGCATGATACAGACCTGCTACCCCGCTCTACAAGACTTGACTTGTCCTATAAAAACGATGGACACATAGGAGCCATGCATGGCTCAGGTGACTCATTGATAGACGGTTATGGCCGGTGGGAGTTCAAAGCTTTTATTGCATCAGGGAATAATTACCTGCAGTGAATGGCTGCGTTCAGCAGCTTTTTCTCGCAATAGATCTGCCAGCGTGGCTTTGGCCCCTTCATCGCCGTGAACCAGTCTTACTTCTGTTGGCCAGCTGCGCATGCCTGTGATAAATCGGACTAGGCCCGCTTGATCGGCGTGGGCTGAATAGCCGCCCAGACTGTGAACACCCGCTTTGATTGCGTAGCGCTCTCCATCCAGATCGACATAACCGCCTTTGGGGCCGTATTGCTGGATCTGGGCACCGGGCGTGCCGCGGGCCTGGTAGCCAACGAAGAGGACATTATTGCGGGAATCGCCGAGCATGGCTTTGAGGTAATTAACGACTCGGCCGGCGTTGCACATGCCGCTACCGGTGATGACGATGGCCGGTTGTTTGCTGTGGGCCAGGCGATTAACCATAGCTTGGTGTTGGGCGTGGGTTTGAACGGTGAGCAGTTGTTCAAAACCCAGGGGGCGACGGCCGTTGGTGATGCGTTTAAGGGCTTCGGCATTCCAGTAGGGGGTTAGTTGGCGGTATAGGGTGGTGAAGCGGGTTGCAAGGGGGGCGTCCAAAATGATGGGGATGTTATGCCAGGGGTTGGTGGAAGTAGACCGTGCATTCTGATTCCCGACGGGGCCGTCGGTCCTACCGGTCCTATTGATGATGTCTTCCAGTTCGTAGAGGAGTTCCTGGGTGCGGCCTATGCTGAAGGCGGGAATGATAATGGTGCCGCCGTCCTGGAGGGCTTGTTCTATTACGGCCTGAAGCCTGGCGCGCCGGGTTTTGCGGTTTTCGTGCAGGCGGTTGCCGTAGGTGCTTTCGAGTACCACGACGTCTGCTTTGTGCGGTGGTTTGGGTGCAGGGAGCATGGGGGCGTGCGGTGCGCCCAGGTCGCCGGAGAAAACGATACGGCGGCTACGCTCTTCCTGTGGGTAGGTGATGTCGCACTCCACGTAGGCGGAGCCGAGGATGTGGCCGGCGCGTTGAAAGCGGATGCGGCAGACCAGGTCATCGCGCTCCAGCAGGGTGACCCACTGTGTGTATGGATGGCCGACGAGCATGCCGCTGACTTTCTTGATAAAGCGTCCGGCTAGTGCAGGGTCGCGTTTGATGCCGACCATAAAGGCATCTTCCAATACGGTGGGCATCAGTAACCGGGAGGGCTCGGTGCAATGCACCTTTTGTTTGAATCCGGCGGCGATAAGCCAGGGCAGTCTGCCTATATGGTCGATATGCACGTGGGTGGCGATGAGCGCGCGGACCGAATCCAGGGCAAATTCGATAGCCAAGGCGTCTGCACCGGCGCCTCTGTCAGAGGCTTCTGCCCCTTGAAACAGGCCGCAGTCAATCAGCAGGCTGTCATTTGCTGTCAGCCAGAGCTGATGGCAGGAACCGGTAACGCCGTCGACGGCGCCGTGATGTTGAATCCATGGGAAAGTGTGGGACATGGGCAACTCCTTTTGCGAGCCAACACTGTAAAGGGCGCAGCACCATCATTCAGCGAACTAATCCACATAAACACGATAAATTCAGTTTACAATGTGCTTTTTGCGCAGGCGCCTTGACCGCCCAGGATGCAGAAACTAATGTGCGGCCGTAAATGTCCGCCCCTCTTCGCTTTGGATGTCTTAGTACTGAATGATCAAGTCAATTCTCATAGTCTGCGTGGGCAATATTTGCCGCAGCCCCACGGCTGAAGCGCTGTTTAAAGCCAAGTTAGCTGACAAGGGCATCAAGGTCAGCTCGGCTGGGCTCGGCGCGTTGGTGGACAAACCAGTGGATGCTACTGCCCATGAGGTAATGAACGCCGCCGGGTATGCGTTGTCTGATCATCAGGCGCGACAAGTGACCTCCTCCATGCTGCGCGAGGCCGATCTGATTCTGGCGATGGAAACACGGCACATCCATTCTATTCATGCGATGGCACCCGAATCCCGGGGCAAGACACTGTTGATTGGCAAGTGGCAAGAGGGCCGTGAAGTGCCCGACCCCTACCGCCAGCAACGACCCGCTTTCGAACATGTATTCCGAGTTCTTGATAACGCCACCAGTGCTTGGCTGCCTTATCTATAATAATTTATGTAATGGAAGATAACGTTTAATGCAGAACACGCCCGTAACGCCCGTCAATGACAACAACGACGAGATCGACCTGCTTGCGCTGCTGGGCGCACTGATTGACCACAAGATGACTATCATCCTCTGCACCCTGGTGTTCGCCCTGGGTGGTATCGCCTATGCGTTGCTGACCACCCCGGTGTACCAGGCCAATGCCGTGATCCAGATCGAGGAGAAGTCCCAAGGCATTGGTAGCTTGCTGGGTGATGCGGCCGGGGGCGATATGTTCTCCAGCGCTTCTGCAGCAGCAACAGAAATTGAATTGCTGAAATCGCGCAGGGTGATCGGTCAGGCGGTCGACAATCTCAAGCTCGACATCGTTGCCCAGCCCAAGCTGTTTCCGGTGGTGGGTTCGTTCTTTTATCGTCGTTTCAGTGCGGATGCCGAACAAGCCCTAGCCAGTCCTGTGCTGGGTGCGAGCAGCTACGCCTGGGGCGGCGAATCAATCGATATTTTTCAGCTTGAGGTTCCAACTTCTTATATAGGTAAGGAACTGATCCTGCGCGCGGTCGAGAATGGCGCCTATACCCTCCTCAATGCAGACGGTGGCGCGCTGGTGTCCGGTGCGGTTGGCACGCCCCTGGCGGAACAGGGCTTTCGCATTCAGGTAGCCGAGCTGATCGCGCGGCCGGGTACTGATTTTACCGTCACCAAGCGCAATGATCTGAGCACCATACTGAGCTACCAGCGCGACGTGGGCGTGAGCGAGAAAGGCCGCGACTCGGGGATTCTGTCCCTGAGCCTGGAGAGCATGGATCCGCAGCAGGCCGTACGTACGCTGGATGAGATCAGCCGGCTGTATGTACGCCAGAACGTAGAGCGCAAATCCGCTGAAGCCCAGCAGAGCCTGGACTTTCTTGAAGAGCAGCTACCTGAAGTACGGATGCAACTGGAGCGTGCCGAAACAGCCTTGAATACCTATCAGGCCAGCGCCGGTTCAGTCGACATTACCCTGGAGACCCAAGCCGTACTGGATCGGGTGGTCGAGCTGGAGACCGCTATCTCCGAACTGGAACTCAAGCGCTCGGAAATGGAACGCCGCTTCACCCGCGAGCACCCCAACTATCGCGCTCTGGTCGATCAGCGCGCTCAGCTGGAACAGCGCCGCGATGATCTGGTTGAACGGGTTGGCGGCCTGCCCGAGACGCAGCAGGAGTTGCTGCGCCTGGCACGTGACGTCAAGGTGAGCACTGAAATTTACACCGCAATGTTGAACACCTCTCAGGAGCTGGACATCGTACGTGCGGGTACCGTGGGTAATGTGCGCATCATCGACAATGCGATTGTCGATACTACCGAGCCGGTCAAGCCGAAGAAGGCGCTTATCGTGGTGCTGGCCACCCTGCTGGGCGGCATGCTGGGCGTGGCTATTGCCTTGCTGCGTCATGCATTGAACCGCGGCATCGAGAATCCCGAAGTCATCGAGCAGCTGGGCCTGCCGGTGTATGCCACCGTACCTTTCAGTAAGGATCAGCAGGTATTGGAGCGCAGCATCAAGGGCAAGGGCTCCCAGGCCATGAGCTCGCACCTGTTGGCCGCGACCAATCCGGCGGATCTGGCGATCGAGTCGTTGCGTAGCCTGCGCACCAGCTTGCATTTCGCCATGCTGGAGGCGAAGAATAATGTACTGATGATTTCCGGGCCTAGTCCGAGCGTGGGCAAGTCCTTCGTGTCTGCCAACCTGGCTGCAATCGTGGCCCAGAGCGGCAAGAAGGTCATCCTGGTCGACGGGGATATGCGCAAGGGTTATGTACACAAGCTGCTGAACAAGGATCCGGAACCGGGTTTGTCCGGCTTGCTGGCCAGCACCCATACGTTGGCGGATGTGATTCACAAGACGGAAGTGGAAAACCTGCACTTTGTTACCCGGGGTCAGATTCCACCTAACCCGTCGGAGCTGCTGATGCATGCCAATTTCGAGACCCTGCTGCAGCAGTTGAGCAAGATGTACGACATGGTCATCATCGATACGCCGCCGATTCTGGCCGTGACCGACGCCGCTTTAGTCGGTCGCTTTGCCGGCACCAGCCTGATCGTGACGCGTTTTGGTCTGAACCCGGCAAAAGAAATTCAGACAACACTGCAACGTTTCCGTAATAACGGTATCGAAATAAAAGGGGCTATCTTCAACGCAGTCGAGAAGAAGGCGTCTGCCTATGGTTATGGCAATTACGGCTATTACCAGTACGAGTATAAGTCCGACGCAAAATAGGACGAACGGTAGACTTGGGTGCGTTGAGGCAATCGATTTTTAACTTGCACGTCGCTACAGTATCTGGTTACGGGGTTTTAATTAACGGGGATCGGCGTATAATCGTCCTCAATTGTAAAAATTTAAGGGAGATTCATTATGAAAAAACACATTACCGCATTGCTCTTTGGTGGTGCCTTGATGGTTACGGGTTCTGCATTCGCTATGGGATCGATTTTCTTTCCACAACAAGCAACCCCTGATATTCAACCGTTTACTCCATCTTCACAAAATGTTCAGAGTGACGCTCAAAGCAACGCTCAAGGAACCACTCCCGGAACAACCGGCACTACAGGTGGCGGTATTGGCGGCATGAGTGGTACTACGATAGCGGTTACTACTGCTGTTATTGGCGGCGCAGCTGCCGCAGCAGGTGATAGCGGTAGCGGTGGCTCATCCACCAGCACCAGCACTACCCCCTAATTTATTTTAGTGGTTAGTCGATTAGCCATCTGAAACGTTGTTTTAGATGGCTTTTTTATGTTTTACGAATAAAAACCAAGGCCAGCTCGCAACCATGACCCGCTACCCACTTATTGCATTGGGCGCTTCTGCGCTATTTCTCCAGGCGTGCGTGTTCTCCCCCGGCATGCACATGAACACGGACCGTTTGATCAGCCAGGACTCTGCAGAAAACAGCATGGTCGAGATGGTACAGATCACCCCGAAATTGATAGCCCAGGAACAGGCTGTTAATAAACGGATGCACATACCCGAAGAACTGCTCGATTACGAGCCGGAAAATTATTTGATTGGCGCAAACGATGCGCTATTCATCACTGTTTGGGACCATCCCGAGCTCACCGCGCCTGGTGGTCAGCAACAAAATAGCGAGGCAAACGCCCGTGTTGTCCGTGATGACGGCACGCTGTTCTATCCCTTTGTCGGCAATGTAAAGGTAGCCGGTCTAACGCTGGAAGAACTGCGGAAAATTCTGACAGAACGCCTTGCCCGCTATATCGAGCAGCCGCAGGTAGATGTGAACGTTATTGGCTACAACAGCCAGAAGATCATCATTAGCGGGGCTTTTCAGAATTCG
>Ga0307487_1002904_pt1 | contig 10525 bp, 9 predicted proteins | sample CBIW12metaG_FD_203665 | JGI IMG/M metagenome (GOLD analysis project Ga0307487, IMG submission 203665) | Sea-ice brine microbial communities from Beaufort Sea near Barrow, Alaska, United States - CBIW 1.2 | ecosystem: Environmental > Aquatic > Marine > Coastal | place: USA: Alaska | collected... | reverse complement strand
ACACACCCACCGCGCCAACACACCCACCGCGCCAACACACCCACCGCGCCAACACACCCACCGCGCCAACACACCCATCGCACCAACACACCCATCGCGCCAACACACCCACCGCACCAACACACCCACCGCACCCACACACCCAGCGCCGACCCCTACTGGCGCACCTAAAACGAAATCCGCTCAAGCCGAAGGCATGCGCACACCGTGTCGCCAGACGGCGCTGGTCAGCGGTACCCCGACGCGGTAGGCGAGGTGCGAAATCGACGGAGCGTAAAGCACCTGAAGGTCGGCACGGCTGCCGACAAACAAGGAACCGACGGCATCCGGTCCCTGATCAAGTCCGAGCGACCGGGCCGCGCCTCGAGTTGCAGCCCAGACCGCCTCGCCCACGGTCAGCCCCATCTGCAAAACGGCGGTCGCCACACAGAACGGCATCGACGTCGTGTACGACGTGCCCGGATTGCAATTGGTCGCCAGGGCGATCGTCACTCCGGCGTCAAGCAGCCGCCGCGCCGGCGGAAAGGGTTGCCGAGTCGACAGGTCGCAAGCCGGAAGCAAAGTCGCGATCGTCGCGCCGGCGGCCAAGGCGTCGATATCGGCCGGCTCCAGATAGTTGCAGTGGTCGACGCTCGCTGCGCCCAGTTCAGCGGCGAGTCGAACGCCACCGCTGAAACCGAGCTGATTGCCGTGCACGCGCAATCCGAGGCCGGCGGCACGACCGGCCATCAGCACCTCCCGGGTTTCCTCCACGTCAAACGCACCCCGCTCACAGAACGCGTCGATGAACTGCACGTAGGGGCGCACGGCAGCAAGCATCGGCCCGGTGACGAGGTCGAGATAGTCGCGCCGATCCAGGCCGGCGGGCACAATGTGGGCGCCGAGAAAGGTCACCACATCGGCGACGCGCGCGGCGGCCCGCGCCGATCGCGTTTCGCTGGCCAGGTCGAGCCCGTACCCGGTTTTTGTTTCGATGAAGGTGGTGCCCTGGGCTTCGGCCTCGTGGCGCAGACCCTGAGCCGTGGCCACGAGCTGCTCCTCGGTCGCGGCACGCGTTGCGGCGACGGTCGTGTTGATACCGCCGGCGGCATAGGGCCGGCCGGCCATGCGGGCTTCGAACTCGATGGATCGGTCTCCGCCGAACAAGAGATGGGTGTGCGTGTCGACCCAGCCCGGCAGCACCGCGCGGCCACCGACATCCGTTCGACGATCTGCAGCGGGAGCCGCGGCGGCAGAGCCGATCCACACAATGCGGCCGTCGTCGATGACGAGGGCGGCGTCGTGCAGGCGCGCGCCGGGCTCAGACGAGTGCGCTTGCGTGGTCAGCTCACCGATGCCGGTGATCAGCTCGCTCATGCGCCAAGCCCGGCGAGTGCATCGGCCAGGAGCATCGCCGGCCGGGCGCCGCCGGCCAGTTCGCCGCCCACGGCCACGACGCGGCCGCCGACAACAACGCGCAGCACATCGGAGGAAGTCGCCGTCAGCGGAAGCTGCCCGAGCGCCGACCCTACCGTGCGCACGCCCGTCGTGTTGATCTCGACGAGATCACAGGGGCCACCCTGCTGCAGCCGATGGTGTCCGAGCCCGAGGGAAGCGTAGCCCGCCGTCGACGCGGCGGCCAGCAACGCTGCGGGGGTGAACCGTCCGCGCTGGTGCGAGGCGAGTCGCTCGCCCATTTCCAGGCCGTGCATTTCCAGAAACGGGTCGATGACGGCGTTTTGGTCGGAACCGAGCGCTATCGGCGAGCCGGCTTCGGCCAGCGCGAGCGCCGAACCGATGCCGTCGTCGAGATCAGCCTCGGTGGTTGGACACATCACGACGGAGACGCCGGCCTTGCCGAGCAGAGCCCGGTCGTCGGCGCTGAGATGAGTCGCGTGCACAGCGCTCAGCCGCGGCGCGAGAGCCCCGAGCGAATCGAGCAGGCCGGTCGGAGTGAGACCGTAGGCCGCCAGACAATCCGCGTTCTCCTGCGGTTGCTCCGAGAGATGAATGTGCAGGGGAGTCTGCGCCGGTATTCCGTCGAGAACCTCACGCATCGCGTCGGGTGTCACCGCTCGCACCGAGTGCAGTGCCGCGCCGAGTGACACGAGGTCGTCGCCGGCCAGCTCGGAACGCAGCGACTGCCACCGCGCCAACCAGCCGGCGGCGCTTCCGTCGCCGAAAGCGCGCTGCTCCGGCGCCAGACTCCGACCGATGGCGCCCTGCAGATACACAGTGTCGAGCAGCACCAAACGGATGCCGACGGCCCGCGCCGCCGCAGCGAGCGCGAGCTCCATGGCGTGCTCGCGTTCATACGGTTCGCCGTGGATGTCGTGATGCACGTAGTGAAACTCACCAACGGCGGTGTAACCGCTCACGAGCATCTCGGCAAACACCCCAGTGGCCAGCGCCTGGTACGTGTCGGGGTCGAGCTGCGCGGCAACCCGGTACATCCGCTCGCGCCAGAGCCAGAAGTCGCCGCCCTCCCCGTGCGTCTGGCCGCGCAACGCCCGGTGAAAAGCGTGCGAGTGCGCATTGCCGAACCCTGGCAGAACCGTTCCCAACCGGATGTCCGAAGCCTGCGCCGCAGCCCCGGGCTGAACCCGGGCGATGTTCCCGGCCTCGTCGACCTCAAGCCGCACCTGCGCAACGGCGGCTCCGTCGATCAGCAGGGATTTGCACCAAAATCCGTGCACCACAGACGCGGTCACAGCCGTGGCACCTCGCCGAGCGCCTGGGCAAATCGGACACGCAGGCCGGTGAGCGGCATCTAGTCTTCCCACATGGGCACGCGCAGGCCGCGCTCACGGGCAACTTCGTCGGCCCGCCCATAGCCGGCATCGACGTGCCGCATGACTCCGGTGCCGGGGTCGTTGGTGAGCACACGTTCGATCTTCTCGGCGGCCAGAGCGGTGCCGTCAGCCACGATGACCTGTCCGGCGTGGATGCTGCGGCCGATTCCGACGCCGCCACCGTGGTGAATCGACACCCAGGTCGCACCAGAGGCTGTATTGAGCAGCGCGTTCAGCAGCGGCCAGTCGGCGATTGCGTCGGAACCATCTTTCATGTCCTCGGTCTCGCGATACGGTGACGCAACCGAGCCGGAGTCGAGGTGGTCGCGGCCGATCACGATCGGCGCGCTCAGCTCACCGGAGGCAACCATCTCGTTGAATTTGAGCCCGGCCAGGTGACGCTCCTGGTAACCGAGCCAGCAGATGCGGGCCGGCAGACCTTCAAAATGCACCTTGTCCTCGGCTTTGGTGATCCAACGGTGCAGCTGCACGTCGTTCGGAAACAGCTCCAGAATTGCCTTGTCGGTAGCCAGAATGTCGGCCGGATCGCCCGATAGCGCCACCCAGCGGAACGGGCCCTTGCCCTCGGCGAACAGCGGGCGAATATACGCGGGAACAAATCCCGGAAACCCGAAGGCCCGCTCGTAGCCGCCGAGCTTGGCTTCGGCACGAATCGAGTTGCCGTAGTCGAAGACCTCAGCACCGGCATCCTGAAATTCGACCATGGCTTGCACCTGCTTGGCCATTGCAGCCCGGGCCCGCAGGGTGAATTCTTCGGGGTTCTCGGCGGCGTAGGCATGCCATTCTTCGACGGTGACACCCTCCGGCAGATAAGACAGGGGATCGTGGGCGCTGGTCTGGTCGGTGACGATGTCGATCGGCACCTCACGGGCCAGCAGCTCGGCGAACACTGTCGCCGCGTTGCCGACCAGCCCCACCGAGAGTGCCCGACGTTCGGTCTTGGCAGCAAGAACCCGGGTGACCGCGTCGTCGATGTCGGCGGTCATCTCGTCGAGATAGCCGTGGTCGACGCGGCGCTGCAGCCGTGCCGGGTCGACGTCGACGATGAGCACGACTCCGTCGTTCATGGTCACGGCGAGCGGCTGCGCGCCTCCCATGCCACCGGCGCCGCCGGTGAGGGTCAGGGTGCCCGCGAGGGTGCCGTTGAACCTCTTGGTCGCGACCGCGCCGAAGGTTTCGTAGGTGCCCTGCAGAATGCCCTGGGTGCCGATATAAATCCATGAACCGGCGGTCATCTGCCCGTACATGGTGAGTCCGAGGTGCTCGAGGCGGCGAAACTCGGGCCAGGTGGCCCAATCTCCGACAAGGTTGGAATTGGCGATGAGCACCCGTGGCGCCCACTCGTGCGTGCGAAAAACACCGACCGGTTTGCCCGACTGCACAAGCAGGGTTTCGTCTTTTTCCAGCGTCTCGAGGGTGCGCACGATCGCGTCGTAGCACTCCCAATTGCGTGCGGCCTTGCCGGTGCCGCCATAGACGACGAGGTCGTCGGGGCGCTCGGCAACCTCCGGGTCAAGGTTGTTCATGAGCATCCGCAGCGGCCCTTCGGTCTGCCAGCTCTTCGCGGTCAGCTCGGTGCCGCGGGCGGCGCGAACGAGTCGTGCGGTGTGGGTGGTGGCGGTCGTCATGCGTAACTCCCAGCTGGGCACGCTTCGTCTGGCACACCCTGTCTCGTGGGCTCAGTAAAACACCTGCCTCAGTAGTTGGCAATAACGTGGCCGATGACAACCGTCGCATCGAGTTCGTCGCTTCGGGCGATCCGGGGGAGCAGGCCGTGGCGAGTGAAGATTTCGGCCGTCTGTGGGGCTTGGCGCTGGCTGGTCTCGACGAGCAGGCATCCGTTTGGCGACAGCCACTGTGACGCGGCGATGACTATGCGTCGCTGAACGTGGAGCCCGTCGTCTCCGCCGTCAGCTGTGGCGCGGGGCTCATAGAGGCGAGCCTCCAGCGGCATGAGTTCGATCTCGGCGGTGGGCACGTAGGGCGCGTTGGCCACGATGATGTCGACATCACCGTGGAGCGCCGGGGGGAGCGGCGCGAACAGATTGCCCTCGAGTACCTGCCCACGGTCAGCCAGATTTCGTTGGGCACAGGCGACTGCGGTCGGATCAATGTCGGTCGCGAACAGCGTGGCGTCGGGGCGGGCCACGGCCAGCGCGGCGGCAACCGCTCCGGTTCCGCAGCAGAGATCGACGATGACGGCATCGCGCGGGCAATGGGCCAGCGCCTGCATGACCAGAAATTCGGTTCGTCGACGCGGCACGAAAACCCCGGGTTCGACGACAATGCGCAGGCCGCAGAACTCCGCCCAGCCGAGAATCTGCTCCAGCGGCGATCCCTCAACACGGCGGTCGATCATGGCGCAGAGCTCGTCGGGAGACTGGTCGACCGACAGGAGCAGGGCAGCCTCCTCTTCAGCGAACACGCAGCCGGCTGCGCGCAGTCGCGCCGTGATGCCGATGAGGTCGGCGGATGCGGGCATAGGCCATCTCCTGGGGAAGCCGGCTGAACAGAAGCATCATACGCTGGGGTCTTGAAGCCAGCCAGAGCGCTGGCTACCCTAAAAACATGTGCCGAAACATTTATGTCTTGCATAACTTTGAGCCCGCCGCGACTGACGACGAGGTGCACGCGGCAGCACTGCAATATGTGCGCAAAATCAGTGGATCGACGCACCCGTCGAAGGCGAACGCTGAAGCGTTCGAGCGTGCGGTGCACGAGATTGCGCACGTATCACGGCATCTCCTCGAAGACCTCGTGAGCACGGTGCCGCCAAAAAACCGCGAAGTCGAGGCCGACAAAGCCAAAGCGCGCGCACAGAAACGCTTCGCCGCCGTCTGAAGCGGCCCCGATGCTTCTTAGGCCTTGCGACTGAGCCGTTCGGCGTACAAGACCATGACCGCAGCCACAATACCGGCCGGCACGCCGAGCACCACGCCGAAGGTGATGGTGATGCCGGCATACACTCCGTCGTCCAGCAACGCGAGCACGGTCGCGATGACAGCAGACAGAAGAATCACACCGGCTGTCGCACCGACGGCGGCGAGCGCCGTTCTGGCGCGCACCGATTTCACAAGTCGGCGATCGAACACTGCCACGGCGGCCAGGCCACCGAGGAGTGCGGCTGCCCCGATGACGAGTCCGATCACCCCATAGTTCGCCATGGACCGCACGACAAACCAAAACCGATACTCGGTCTCTCCACTGCCGCCATTGGTCATCACGACAGCGACGACGGCCGCGAGAAGAAAACCCACGACCGGTGCAAACACCGCGATGCGCCAGTACCGCCGAATAATCATGTGCCAACCCTACGTGGTCGTCATATTAGGGCGCTGTTTTAGAATTCGGCCCACGGGCCGCGTCAGTTAGTCGGCTTCAGGGCCGATGACCCGGTCCTGCAGGTGCGCGCCGTAATAGTCGGACTGCTGCGACATCACCTCGCGCATTGACTCGTCGCGGCTCACACCGTAGACGGTGGTCAGAAAATTTAGGCCGCGCTGAATCGCCCAGATCTCATCGTGACGATCCGGCGACAGAATTTGCGCCGGATCACCCACCGCCACCCACCCGATCGGCACGACAGCACCGTCGTGCAGTCGGCTCCTGATCTGTACGACAGCGTTCACACGCACCTCGGAGCGCTTGCCGATCACGGAACCGGGAAAGAGCGCCGCGCCGGTGGCGATGAAGGCAGCCGCACCTATGGTCGCCCCGTTCACGTGGGCGTGCGGCCCGATCATGACCGAATTGCCCACGAGAGCCGGATACCCCGCCCGGCCCCGAATGACGGCGTTCTCCATCACAACTACGTTGTCGCCCAGCGAAACAGGGCCGTCTTCTGCGGTCACCACAGCGCCGTGCATAATACGCACTCCGGCCCCGATCGTCACCTCGCCGCTCACCACAGCGGTGGGCGCGATGTAGGCGGATTCGTGCACGGTCGGCCTTTTTCCGCGATGTTCGATCAACATGCACACACCATATCGACGCCAGGCGCCGATCGGTCAGGGTTTGGCAATATTCATCGACCTCAGTCATCGCCGTCAAGGGGCGATCGCTTTACTCTGAACGGATGGTTTCCGTTCAGAATCTGACCCTGTCCGACGGACGAACGCTGCGGGTGCACGAGAGTGCTGACCGCGCCGGCGGAGCGGATGCATTCACCGCGCTCTGGCAGCACGGCTCGCCGCAGACCGGGGCGCTGCTGGAACCGCTGCTGGTGGCGGCCGCCGCGCGGGGGACCGCACGCCCTGGCCTGCGCAGCTCTGCTGCCGGAACAGGTGCACGCTACGGCGTGCCTGGCCAGCCTGGCTCCGCTCGACGCCGACGGGCTGGACTGGTTTGACGGCATGGCGTCGGACGGTGCTTCGCTGCGCGCGGCGCTGCTCGGACGCGCGGCCAGAGACATGAGCAGACCGCGCAGTTCGACCCTGACAGTTTTATCGACAGCGACTATTCGGCATTGGCGGGCAGCTGGGCAGCCCTCGGGGCTGACGTCGGCGCGGCTTCCGAAGCCGGAGCCGATGGTCTCTTTGACGACGAAGTGGCGTTCGTGCAGCCCTGGGGTTGCAGCGCTGCTGACATCCAAACGCCCGTGCTCTACGCACAGGGAGGCCGTGACCGGGTGGTGCCGCCCGCCCACGCGACCTGGCTGCTGGAGAACACGCCAGAGGCGGAATTGTGGTTGCGCCCGCACGACGGGCATATAGCAGTCCTGAACGTCTGCGCCGTCGCGCTGGACTGGCTGCGCGCACACGGGTAGACGGCGTGGCACTGCCCGCACGGGCGAACCGCAGATGTGTAGCGATAACGTCGTGGCTGGTTGGACGTTCATGACCGGCATTAGTCTAAAGCGATGATCGCCTTGCCTGACCTCATCTGCTCCGACTGCGCCGCACGCTACCCGGTTGAGAGCCTGGTCTGGCAGTGCAGCTGCGGCGGGGTCCTGGACGTGGCCGAGTTTGCGATCGATATGGATATCGCAGCTCTGCCCGGTCGCACCTCCTCGCTGTGGCGCTATGCGGAAGCGCTGCCGATCGAGGTCGACCAGACACTCACCCTGGGCGAGGGCCTGTCGCCGCTCGTGCCCGCCCGCGCACTCTCGCACGTGCAACTCAAACTCGACTTTCTGCTACCGACACTGTCGTTCAAAGACCGCGGCGCCGTGGTGCTGGCGACCCTCGCCAAACGCCTGGGCGTCACGCGCGCGATGGTCGACAGCAGTGGGAATGCCGGCACCGCGATGGCCGCTTTTTTCGGGAGGGCCGGCATCGGCTGCACGGTGTATGTGCCCGAGTCGACGTCGCCCGCAAAGCTCAGACAGATGCGCGCGCATGGCGCAACGGTTGAGCTGGTCCCCGGTTCGCGGGCGGCGACCTCCGCGGCGGCCCTGCAGGCGGCGGGGCGCGACGGCGTACTCTACGCGAGCCACGTCTACCACCCGTACTTTCTGCACGGCGTCAAGACCTACGGCTACGAGATCTGGGAGCAACGTGAGCGCTCGCTGCCGGAGACTGTTGTGGTTCCGGTGGGCAACGGCACCCTCGTGCTCGGCTGTTACCTCGCCTTCAGCGAGCTGGTCGCGGCTGGGCTGGCCGAACGGATGCCGCGCATTGTCGCTGTGCAGGCATCCGCGTGTTCACCGTTGGAACAGGCGATGGCGCTGGGGAGGGACGAGCCCGTGGTCGTTGAAAGCGGTGCCACCATCGCGGACGGCATCGCCATCGCTCTGCCGCCCCGGGGACGGCAGGTTCTGCGCGCAGTGCGAGCAACCGGTGGCACGATAGTTTCAGTCGCCGACGAGCAGATCGCGGCCGCACGCCAGGAGCTCGCCGACGAAGGACTTTTTGTCGAGCCAACAGCGGCCGTCTGTTTCGCCGCCGTGCGCGCGGCCGTCGACCAGACTTTCGACCCGGACAGTCTGACCTGGGCGGGAGCGGCGAGCCTGCTGACAGCCGCGACGGTGGTCGTGCCACTGTGCGGGGCCGGCTTGAAATCTCCCGGGGACTCGACCCCGATGCAGGCCATCCTTCCCGAATAACTTTTCAATTACAGAAGAATCGCATTTCTTCTGGGCAACATTCCTGAGAAGACTGGTTGTTCTTGCGCCAATCTGGGGTTAACAGCCGATAGCGGCCCGTTGAGTCAGTAGTCCCGGCTCAGCCCAACTCACACGTCGAAGGAAATCACATGACTGGCTACCAGAAAGACATCGAGACGATCGAAGCCCTCAAGCAGCGGGTTGGCGCCAGCTGGGACGCCATCAACCCCGAGTCTGTTGCGCGTATGCGGGCTCAGAACCGGTTCAAGACCGGCCTCGAGATCGCGCAGTACACCGCCGACATCATGCGCAAGGACATGGGGGAGTACGACGCTGATTCCTCCATCTACACCCAGTCGCTCGGCGTCTGGCACGGCTTCATCGGCCAGCAGAAAATGATCTCGATCAAGAAGCACCTCAAGACCACCAATAAGCGCTACCTGTACCTGTCCGGCTGGATGGTTGCCGCGCTGCGCAGCGAGTTCGGTCCGCTCCCCGACCAGTCCATGCATGAGAAGACGGCCGTTCCCGCACTCGTCGAGGAGCTGTACACCTTCCTTCGCCAAGCCGATGCCCGCGAGCTGGACCTGCTGTTCACGGGTCTGGACAACGCCCGCGTTGTTGGCGATGACGCCAAAGCCGCCGCGTTTCTGAGTCAGATCGACGCCTATGAGACCCACGTCGTGCCGATCATTGCCGACATCGATGCCGGATTCGGCAATCCCGAAGCCACCTACCTCCTGGCTAAGAAGATGATCGAGGCCGGCGCCTGCGCCATCCAGATTGAGAATCAGGTCTCGGACGAGAAGCAGTGCGGCCACCAGGACGGCAAGGTCACGGTTCCGCACGAAGACTTCATCGCGAAGATCAACGCCGTGCGTTACGCCTTCCTCGAGCTCGGAATCGAAAACGGCATCATCGTCTCGCGCACCGACTCGCTCGGCGCCGGCCTCACGCAGAAGCTCGCCGTAACCCACCAGCCCGGCGACCTCGGTGACCAGTACAACTCCTTCCTCGACGTCGACGAGATCACCGAGGCCGACCTCGGCAACGGGGATGTCGTCATCAAGCGCGACGGCAAGCTGCTGCGACCGAAGCGTCTGGCGAGCAACCTCTTCAGGTTCCGTCCGGGAACCGGCGAGGCCCGCTGCGTGCTCGACAGCATCACGTCGTTGCAGAACGGCGCAGACCTGCTGTGGATCGAGACCGAGAAGCCGCACATCGGTCAGATCGCCGGCATGATGAACGAGGTTCGCAAGGCCATCCCGAACGCCAAACTGGTCTACAACAACAGCCCGTCGTTCAACTGGACCCTCAACTTTCGCCAGCAGATGTTCGACACGCTGGTCGAAGAGGGCAAGGACGTGTCGGCCTACGACCGTGCCAAGCTCATGAGCGTCGCCTACGACGAGACCGAGTTGGCCCAGCGTGCCGATGAGAAGATCCGCACCTTCCAGCGCGACGCGTCGGCTGAGGCGGGGATCTTCCACCACCTCATCACCCTGCCCACGTACCACACGGCCGCACTCTCGACGGATGACCTGGCCAAGGGATACTTCGCCGATCAAGGCATGCTCGCCTACGTCAAGGGCGTGCAGCGTCGCGAGATCCGCGAGGGAATTGCCACGGTCAAGCACCAGAACATGTCTGGCTCCGACCTGGGTGACAACCACAAGGAGTACTTCGCCGG
>Ga0307487_1002900_pt1 | contig 10542 bp, 9 predicted proteins | sample CBIW12metaG_FD_203665 | JGI IMG/M metagenome (GOLD analysis project Ga0307487, IMG submission 203665) | Sea-ice brine microbial communities from Beaufort Sea near Barrow, Alaska, United States - CBIW 1.2 | ecosystem: Environmental > Aquatic > Marine > Coastal | place: USA: Alaska | collected... | reverse complement strand
CCGCTTGAAGCCGGTGTTTGTCGGTGGTGTTACGGTATCCAACGCAACCTTGCACAATATGGACGAAGTACGACGACTGGATTTGCACATCGGCGATACGGTATTTATTCGCCGCGCTGGCGATGTGGGTGTCACCTTGGGCCAGTCAGCTTTCAACTAGGAGATACAGCGGGCTTTGCTATTGATCTAGAAAGGGTCTCTACAAAAATATCGTGAGTGTTGGGAGCTTTTCTACGGAGGGGTTCTCCTCGAAAGCTAAATTTCCGATAAGGTTTAGTATGTAATCCTAATTAAATTACATTAAATTATAAGAATTTAATAAATTTTTAAATGGGTTTTAAAATGAAAGTCCAGTTAAGTAAGGAACAGTTTTCAGTAATTAGAAGGGCAGGCATTGAAATAGAAAAGAGAAAAGCAGAAAGACTGTTATCTCTTGAGGAAGATTTGTGGGCGACCTCACCTGAAGACTTGACTTTAATACTTAATATGGCAAATTCTACATACAGGGCAGGGGTTCCAATTATATCCGATAGACATTATGACACCCTGTATATTAGGGAATTGGAAAGACAGGACCCTAATAATGACTTTCTTTTGTCTGTGGAACCGGAGCCATCTTTTGACTCTAAGGTTGTCGCGCTTCCAGAAAAAATGCTCTCTACAGACAAGGCATATAGCTATGGTGAAATAGATAAGTGGGTGAGCAGACTTGTTAAGTCTGCTGAGGAATTTGAACTTCCGCTGTCAGATTTATATATTAAAGTTACACCCAAGCTCGATGGTTATGCTGCCTATGATGACGGGAATAGACTTTATACTAGAGGGGATGGATCAAAGGGGCAGGACGTGTCTAGAGCTTTTGATAGAGGTCTGAAGGTAGCTCAAGGTGGCGATCGCGGCCAAGGTGCTGGGGAAATTGTAATAAAGAAAAGTTATTTTGATGAAAGGTTAAGTGGTTTTTTTGAGAACGCCAGGAATATTCAAGCATCGATAATTGCCGAGAAAAAAGTAGACGAAAAAGTGCAAGAGGCTATCGATAACAAGGCGTGTGTTTTCTATCCATTTAGTATTTTGAAAGGCTGGGTTGGGCATTATAAGGATTTTTTGGAGAGTTTTGATCATATTGTTAAAAATATGTGGGGTTCAGTGGACTATGAAATTGATGGCGTAGTAGCCGAGGCTGTCGATGAAAAACTTAAAAAATACATGGGGTCCACTAGGAAGCATCATCGGTGGCAAATCGCTTATAAGGTAAATGCTGAAATGGCTCGGGTTACGATTCTAGAGGTCGTTCCCCAAACTTCTAGGTCAGGAAGGTTAACTCCAGTTGCTGTCTTTAATCCAACTAAATTAAGTGGTGCGAAGATAAGTAGGGCAACGCTACACAATTATGGAATGGTTAGGGCTAAAGGGGTTGGAAAAGGAGCTTTAGTAGAGTTAGTTAGAAGTGGGTTAGTAATACCAAAAATTGAAAACGTAATTGAAAGTGTTGAACCAGATATTCCTGATGAGTGTCCGAGTTGTAATTCTCACGCTGTATGGGATGGAGATAATCTATTCTGTCCAAACACAACTAATTGCCCAGCACAAGCTGAGAGTACCATGATACATTTCTTTAAAACTTTAAGGAATGTTGACGGGTTTGGCCCAAAAATTATTGAAAAAATCTATAAATCAGGAGTTAGATCTATTCATGAAATTTATAGCTTAGATGTTGAACAATTAGTTAAAATTGGATTTGGTGAGAAGACGTCGAAGAATTTAGTAAACCAGTTGAGAGCTAGTAGATTTATTGAAGTTGAAGACTGGAGATTCTTGGCGGCGTTCGGTGTTCCAAGGTTGGGTGAGGCGAATTGTGAAAAGTTATTAGAGTATCATAATATAAGTGATATCTTTAAATTGTCCATTGAGGATATGATTGAGTTAGATGGTTTTGCTGAGATTAGTGCATCGACGATTTTTGAAGGATTAAAAATTATTCGTGATGATTTTGAAAAAATATACCAGTTAGGGTTTGAAATTAAAAAAACTAGAGAGACACGAAAAGAATTAAGTCTTTTTTTGAACGACCATGTAATTGTTTTTACAGGCACCATGGAGAGCGATAAGCGATCAAACATGGAGTTGAATGCAAAAAGCCTGGGAGCAAAGGTGAGCAAATCAGTATCTGGCAATACGACGTTTTTAGTTACAGGAAATAATGTGGGTGAAAATAAAATTCGAGATGCTGAGCAAAAAGGAATTAAAGTACTAATGGAACAAGAATATCTAGAATATATAGCCTTAAAGAATTAAATTAAATAAATTCAAAGCGCCTCTATCGATCTGAATTTATATTGAATGGGGACTTGGAAGGAAGTAGTATAAATCTTGTCCTTGGCGGTCACACCACTTGGCAGGTTGTAGTGGTGAACTAATCCCGGACAGTATTTTAAGTTTTTCTTCCGTGATCACAGGTGACATACCGTCATTGAATGTGTGGGTACGCTGCCAGTTGTAGTTATCCATCAGGTAGTTACCAATATATTTCCTTGCATCAGGAATTGAGCGATATCCGAGTGAAGGAATCCATTCGCTCTTCAAGCTGCGGAAGACTGTAAGAGCCAATAAATCAGCACCTACATTCCGGCTCGCCGATTGCACACACTGACGTCCTCACCCATTCCACGAGGAATCAGCATGACCCCAACCGTACGAGTACAGGTCTGGCAGCAGCATATTGCTGACTGGGAATCTCCGGCGTTTTCGGCAGCGCTTACTGCAAGCAACAGTCGCTGGTTTACCATCAATTTGTTTACTTTAACTGAGCACAACTCAGCCTGGGTTACAACTAAAGCAACGCCCTCCCTCGAAGTGTGAATATTCCCTCAGATAGCCACTTCCACCACAGCGAGAACATACTTGGGCTGGTTTTACTGGAGCCTCGGGGAATGGCCCTGTGACACGACTCGATTCCAATTTTTGAACTTCATCATCTGAAAAACCAAATCGATGTCTGTTATCAAGGATCGACATCAAGCGAGAGTAACTCAGCGGGCCAGTTTCCGCAGTCTTGAGTATGCCTTCCTTCAGATGTGCTAGGTCTGCCGGTTGCGCCTGGGGCAACGATTTGGGTTTAGGCTTAAGTTTAGGAGCATCTAAACCTGTCGAAGCAGAAGTGCGTGTACGGCTGTCGAAAACAATAACTGCGATACATGGAATCAAATATAGCGTGGATTCTAACAAAAAACTTTCTGATCCATTTATAAGCGCAATAACGACAGCCAGCCCAAAAAATGCTGCACCCAATATTGCCGGAAAAAACAAAAAAGCGAGAATAATTTTCATGGCCTGGCCCATCGACATTGTCTGCTCCATCATTATAAAGAATAGCCACCTTGGGACTTAACGCCAATAGTTTTTTAGCAAGAAAGCCCTTCAGTCAGGGAACAGTGGGAAGTCGAATATATGGCGTAGTAGTATTGAGGATCATATCCAATGCCCTACCCAAAATTAGATTAATCCAGGGATATTTTTAGCGCTTTATAAATACCACATCAGTGTTGTAATTAAAAAATTTAGCTCCTGATCCACAGAGTCACTGTACCTCCCATAGAACGTGGAGCATGAGCAACTTAAAGCCGGACGGACAGTCATTAAAAATAATATTTCTACAACATATAATGGTTCAGTTACGCTAGAGGGGAAAAGCTCACCTGCGCCTTAAGCTGCGCTTTCGCTCAAAGGTATGTTTTCAGGGGATAGGCCTAAATCCCGAGCGATTTTCGCACTGACGCCCAGTTCGGAAATGCTTTACTGCCAAATTGGATAAGCTCGCCTTCGAAGAGATCCTGCCCCTTTCCCTCAATGTTGTCGTCTATGAGGATGTCTCCCTTTAAAAGCCCCTTATGAGGGCAGAGAATGAGCTTTTCGCAAAAGTCGTATCCGATGTGGACCTCTACCCATTCTCGTTTCTCAGCGTAGCTGAGAGGATTTCTTATGCTGGGGGCAGAAAGGATATAAGGATTGTATTGCTCCGAATTGATCAAGTCCTTGACCGCCTTTATCGCCCCTTCTATCGGCTCAAGGTTGGCAAAGAAACGATACTGCGACTGCGGGTATTGGATGGCCGGATTCATCTTTAAGGCCGTTAAAAAGGCACTTTTGAAGTCACATAAGGTGTCATCTAGATCGATATACACAATCTTCATCGGCGCTCCCAATTGGTCCATGGTTTATGCATGATGTGTAGTGGTCAACTATCATCGTCCATCGCTAGTCCTAGACCTATGCCACCCAATGAGCCTGTAGAAAGACCCTTCACAGAGCTCAACCCACAGCCGCTTTGGGGCTATTTCTAGTGGCCTTATAGGCTTGCATCATGCCACTAACTGTCCGTAATTCGCCAGCTTCTAAATGTTGCGCTCCAAGCAATACAACTGCCACTGACACCGGGGGCCTGCACCTTCTTTTTGCTCCACAGGCTGCGGTTCAGACGTTTATTACTTACGATATTTCCGAAAGACTTTAATCTTCGCTACCAACCGGCCACCTCTTACTCCTTAAGTCATGGAGTCATTGCTGGAAATAGCTTTTTTGTTTCTTTCTTTCTTTCTTTCTTTATTTCTTTCTTTCTTTCTTTCTTTTCTTTTATACTCATAAATTATGTCTTAACTGATGGAGCTAACTGATGCGACCAGCCGAAATTGCGAATCAAGAAATAATTGAAGCGGGAAAGAGGCTGCAATCCACGGGAAAGAATATCACCGGCTATGGGCTCCGCCGCCTCCTCGGGGCAGGAGATCCGAAACGCCTGAAATCTGTTTGGGATGAATACAGCAGCAAAGACAAAACCGATAGAAATTCAGACTTGCGCCTTCCCGCAGAGCTTGAAGATCTGGTTGCTGAGCTTGAAAAAAATCTTGTGGAACAGGTTCGTCCGTTAACCGTTCAGCTTTATGATGGTGCTTTGAAGGCAGCGCAAAGGCAGGTTTCAGAGTCATCTCGCGAACTCAAACAATTAAAATTAGAGATAGATGCTGAGATTCTAGACGCCAACGCGATTATTGAGGACTTGGAGCAACGACTTGCCGACTCTACACAGCGACTTCAGGAGACCTCAGAAAAACTGAAGCAATCGGATGAAGCCCGTTATAAGTTCGAGCGACAAGCAATCACCGCTGAGGCTGAGCTAAAGCAGCTTAGAGAAAACTCAACATATGAAGAGATGATGAAGAGAATTACTGCGCTCGAAAGCAAAGGCAAGAATGATTGACCCTTGCTCCACATCTGAGTGGCGATAGCTGGGAAAATCGCCGATTGGGCTTTACGATTACTGGAGGAAACCTCGCCACTGTGTGAGTTGAATCTGCGTTGTGTCTAGCTTAGTAATGAATGGGGGTCGTTAGCCAAAGGTGTGGAATTTGGCTTTCTGAGATTTAAAAGTGTGGTTTTTGGTTCTTTTCGAGCACGAAAGTGTAATTTTTGGTTTTTGCTGAGTGCTTGAACGAGACATCGTCCAAAGAGGACTATTAAAAAGAATTCGTTCAGCCGCTCTTCGACGAATTTCAGGATGGCCAAGATTCTTAATCACGTTCTGTTTCGGCATCGGAAGGTGCGCTACCGGGGGCTGTTAAAGAACACTGCGCAGCTGTTTACGTTGTTTGCTCTGGGCAACCTGAAACTCGTAGCAGGATAAATCCGTCTCAAAGCGCCTAATATCTGCCTGAAAGGCGGAATTTTGGCCGTAAAAGGGCTTTTATAACCTGAAAACAGGACATTTAATGATTCTGGCTCTCGAATCGGCCAGCAATCGTGCTGAAATTTGAGTGGAGCTCACTCCGGCAGGGAATCACGATTAGTTCAGCGCTTCCCTAGACTGATGGTCAAATCAGCCAAACATTATGTATGACGACTCATCGTTCACCCTGGAACACGACTAGAAATGGATGATAATCCTGGGTCAGGGTCAGGTAACTAAAGTTCGCCCACCATGTGACGCCTGTTCCATCTCGTTCCTGAGCCGATGCCCTATGTGTCAGCGTAGTTGTCGCCTGATTATTTCAGAGGACAACCATGCCCCATTACTCACCAGAACGTAAGGAAGCCATTCTCCAAAAGATGGCGCCACCCCAGAGCCTGACCGTGGCAGAGCTATCCAGTCAGGAAGGCATCTGGTCTTCTCCGGATGAAAAGACTCAGAGTACCGTTAAGTTATCCCGCGCCGGACGGTTTCGATGGGGTGAGTCAGGCAACCTGCCGGGGTGGCAGCGTTGCCGTGGAATCAGTGGCAGGCTTCGTCTGGAATCACTGGCAACCTTGGTCTGGAATACGAAGATAAGCGGTTGGATTTAACCCTGGGGGAAGGTCGTGGCCGTTTTGTTCTCCGAGCAGACAAATCACCCGCTCCAATCGATTACTATTTGAACTATTTCGGCGCCCAGGTGCGCGAAAGTCTCCTGAGACCGGGATAGTGGTGAGCGCCGACATCGGCTCAGCTGGTGTTTAACTTGGGCCGAGGCAGGCGATATAACCGTTCGGTGACCGTGTGCAGGAGGGCCTTGACCGGGCAGCTACTTGGCAGGTGGAGCTTGATGCGGTCTTTGTACTGCACCACCCGCACAGCCAGTTTGAACAGTTTGATGATGACCGTCGAGGGCTGGTCCCGGGACAGTTCAGTGCCTTGCAACAGTTCGGCGCGCAAGGCGTGATGCAGCTCATAGGCGGCGCAGGAGAAAAACAGGCGCATGTGGTTAGCCGTAAAGTGGCAATCCGAGGTGCGGTCGCTGGCCAGATCGTTTTTCATCATCTTGATGAAATTCTCGTCCTGGCCCCGGGCGCAATACAGCTCGGCGTACAGCATCTCCGGGGCCGGCTCCTCCAGGGAGGTGACAACAAAGCGGGGGTTATCGCCGAGTCCCATGACTTCGGCTTTCAGGACGGTGCGAAAGGCCTGCGGCCAGGAGCGGGCCTGATAGTCGATCTCGTGGAAGGTGCGCGAGCGTTGCGGCGGCTCCTGTTCGGCGAGGCGGGCGTTGTGGCAGCAGGTATCGTGCAACCGCCGGGTGGATTGCAGATGTGGCTCGGCCATTTTTTTCAGGCGGCTGTTGCCGGTCAGGCCGAACAGAAAATCCGTGTACGGATCGTCGAGCGCCAACTGCATCAATTCCACGTTGGCAAAATGAGCGTCACCACGCAGCAGGATGCGGGTCTCGGGCCAGTGCTGGCGCAGCCGCTTGAGCACCCGCTTGAGGATCATCGCGTTCTCTGCCCCCTTCGGGCGTTTGCCGGGGCGCAGGGCTGCGGTGATGAACTTGCCCGACAGGCCCTCGAACAGAAACAGCGGCAGGTAGCAGTGACTCTGGTAATGATGATTGTAAAACGCCAGCTCCTGTTGGCCATGGGTCTGGTCTTCGGAATGATCCATGTCGAGCACGATCATCTTTGGAGGTTTGGCGTAGCTGGCGACAAACTGTTCCACAAAGGCCTGGGCCAGGCGGTAAAGGTCGCGATTGTTGGCGGTATTTTCCAGGCGCGAGAAGGTCGGAGCGCTGGCCAGATCCTGCTCAGTCTCAAGCGGCTTGCGCTCGGCGCCGAGCTTGAACATCGGGTCACGGCGCAGGGTGTTGGCGTCGTTGGCATCGGCATAGCCGCAAGCGATCTGGAAGATCCGTTGGGTCAGCAGAGCACCAAGCGAGTGGTCGATGTAGGACGCGTGACGGCGGTCGTCGATGGCCTGGGCCAGTCGATGGATCAGGCCGATCTGCTGGTCAACGCCCCGCAGCAGCAGGGGGCCGAAGTCGGATGACAGCGCCCCGCCCTCAAAATCAGCCCGTACGGTAAAGCCGGCAAAGGGAGGAAAGCGCAGTTGAGTTGAGTTGGGATAGAATCGGACATGGGCGAACCTTGTTTAGCTTCTTCCGAAGCGTTATTGGCCTAACTCCAATTATATCAATGGGTTGAGCAAGCTTCGCCTTTTTTTATGAATAATTCGGGTTAGGTCTATTTTACAAATATTGAAAAATATGCCTATGCTCAATGGCACTATTCTATAGAAATTAATTGCGGGCTAAATAGAGATTTTCGAGAGGTTTAATATGGGTGATTGGGATTATGCTGTTGAGCATGGGTTTGAAGATTCAAATGGAGATGGAAATGCTCAGATTCACGATTATTACAACGATGAGGATTCCCATGAAAAAGAAGGAAAAAGTAGCGTCAAGTCTATCAGTGTACAATTAACTCCAAGCAATTATTTAGACTCTAAAAGTAGATATATGAGAGCAAATTTAGTTAATCATAGACTAGATAGTATGCAGGTTGTGCTGGAAGTTTTGCATGATAGATTTAATGAGCAAGACTCGTTGGCCTTAGAAGTTTATTGCAATCAGCATTTTATTGGATATATACAAAAAAAGTACTCTGAAGTTAATATCGAAGAATTTTGCTTTTCAGGCGGTGAAGTGCTTCGTGACCTAATTCTTGACTGGAAAGATAACCACTTTGAATTGACATGTAAAAAATCGACTTCAAACGATTCAATCAAGCCTATATCTCTAGCACCTTACGAACGCAGAAGTATTCAGCATCTCTGGGAATGGGCTGATTACCATGATATATCGGAAATCGAATTTCCCAGAAATCATGATGATTTGATCGAACTGACAGAGCTTCGGATAAATCAGGAGGACTTACTTTATATACCTCCTGAAATCGGATGCCTGCAAAACCTAGTTACTCTAATAATTTCTTCTAATAGTATTCGACGAATTCCTGTCAGTATTGGAATGTTACGAGAACTGAATAAGCTAGAGATTAGTGGAGATAAGATCAGAAACCTTCCTTCTGAAATTGGCAACTTAGAAAAATTGACGATACTAAGTTTTTCTGGGAATAGTTTAACAAGTATTCCTACGGAATTAAATAATTTGAGTAAATTGACTCATCTAAGTTTTTCTGGGAATAGTTTACCAAGTATTCCTACGAAATTAAATAATTTGAGTAAATTGACTCATCTAGATATTGATGTTAATAAACTTGACCCAACAGTAAATTTTTCTTGGCTTACTGAGCTCAATGAGCTAGAGGTCCTAAGATTAAATATTAACGAACTTACTTCTATTCCAGGAGAAGTCTTTGATCTTAATAAGCTTAAGAGATTATCTATATGCGAAACTAAAATAGAAGAAATTCCTGAAGCAATAGGAAGCCTATCAAATCTAATTGAATTAAATATCAGTGATAATCGAGAATTGAAATCACTCCCAGATTCAATCGATGGACTAATCAACCTTGTTCGATTGACGGCATTTAGCACTCCCCTTGAAACTTTGCCTGAAAGCATCATCAACCTTACCAATGTTAGATTTCTGCGATTTTCGAGAGAAGTTGAATTACCAGACTGCTACCGGGAATGGGAAGATAAATACGGAATAAGTATGATGAGAACGCATGTGTAATGAATGGCCATTCGCCATGAGTAACTTGTGAGGATGATTAAAATTGTGCGCAAAGCTTATATCGTTGGAACTAACCATAAGTTCCAACGAGGTGAGCAACGACAGAGAGAATTCAGCTCTTTTCTAGAGAAGATCTGTATTAATTTAGATATTCAGCTTGTAGCAGAAGAAATCAACGATAATGCGAAGTTAATTGTCGCCAGAGACATAACTAATAAGCATGGTATTAAATATCTCATCATTGAACCAAGACCATCTCAGTACGAAGAATACGGCATAAAGCCAATCCACAAAATCAGATATGAAGTGATGCAAATTTTTGACCTAGAATCCTTACATGATCCGATCGATATTAGCGATAAAATAGCAAGGGAATTAGATCAGAGGATCGTCGATCTCCACAGTAGCCCTCGAGAGAAGGTTTGGTTATCACGTATTGAAATGGCGAATTTATGGCCAGTTTTAGTGATCTGCGGTGCAAACCATGTTACATCATTTTTTAGCTTGCTTACCCACAACGATGTTCTGACGAAGGTCGTTGAGCAACACTGGGGAGAATGATAGCAATGCATTAGAAGTGAGTCGGCAGGAATAGTGTCACAGTGTGTCGATTAATAAATCTAGAAAAATGAATTAGATTGCGAAAACTTGCAATGCTACCAATAGAATGATGATCGCCCTATGTATTGGTTCGTTTATTCAGCTTTTCCAATGGTAACGCCTCCATTCTTAGGGCGCAGAAAAATCAGAGCCTAGGTCACGGGAGCCAACATTAGTCAGTTAGTGACTACCTATTGCGTCGTGCGAAAAATCGCCTTTCACCAATCCTCCGCATGAGCAAAGGATCCAGCCGCACGCTAAAAATTCGATCTCGTTATCATTGCTCAAATAGCTTTTGCATGCGGAGCAACGCGTAGACCGACTAATTTTCTTGGAATTTCTCCTGATACCCTTGTATTCCAGCCCAACAATCTAGTATGAGTTCTGTTGGTGGACATCGCAGGCAACCTGCAAGCAGGTAAATTTTTTCGATTGTGATGTTGACTTGCCCCCTCTCAATCTTTCCCACATAGCTTCGATCTATTCCGGATTCATACGCTAGGCG
>Ga0307487_1002899_pt1 | contig 10542 bp, 18 predicted proteins | sample CBIW12metaG_FD_203665 | JGI IMG/M metagenome (GOLD analysis project Ga0307487, IMG submission 203665) | Sea-ice brine microbial communities from Beaufort Sea near Barrow, Alaska, United States - CBIW 1.2 | ecosystem: Environmental > Aquatic > Marine > Coastal | place: USA: Alaska | collected... | reverse complement strand
ACTGAAGTCCAAAGCTCTGCCATAAGCGCTGAAGCGACCAGACCAACGGCCATATAGATTAGTGGATACGCCATCTCCGCAACTAGGAGTGTTGACCCTAATCCGGTGCTAACAGACTTTTTATCAAGTGACGTCAAAAAATCATCCGGCAAAACAAATATAAGAGCAAAAACACCGATTCCGAACCCGAGCAGCGAAGGAAAAACACTCACCACCAGATCAGAAAAGTCGAGCGCATTCTTGGCTTCACCTGCTAGCAAGAATACCAATGCGACAAACGCCACATTGACAAAAAACTCCACAGCCACTCGGTCAAGCCAGAGCGGGGCCGGTGCAATCCTGAAAAGATACTCTGACTTGCCTTGCCCAACATAAAGATTCAGATACTTCAGGAAGAGACCGACCAAGGGTATATGCCTCAGTCTCATAATTATTTTTCTCCGCCTTCACTTTCTGGGAGCGGGAAAGTATTGTGAAGTTGATCTAACACCTGGCTTGATACCTGAGTTTTCTGTCGCGCAACACCAATGCTCTGCAGGACTCTAGCCATAAAGTTATCGTGAGATTCCTTCGGCAGTGGAACCACTTCTTCCCTAACTGGGTGGTCTTTCATGTGATAGTGAGACCACTTGCCGTCCGTTTGATAGTTCACATCTGCGTTGCCAAAACGAGCGGCAATAATAAGCATTGGCTTAGCGATCTTTGACAAGCCCGACATAAACCCTCCTGCAGCTGGTTTTTCGATATGCTCTACTGAGTGCACGCTCTTGTCTTTCAAATCTTGTTCAAGAAGACCAGCTTCCCCCAGAAGAGCATCGTCCAAGTCTGCCGAATTGGAAAATGTCACATCGACTCTAACACGCCTATAACGATCTGCATTGAATACCTTGTCTAAGGATTGCGCTGACGTCATTTCATGAATGCTAATCTGGTAGTCAGGAAAGAGCTCCTGTGAAACGGGTATAAAAATCTCACTAAGGGTCTTTGTCAGTGGGTTGACACTTGGCAACCCACCTTTCGACTGAATGGCTAAAGTATGCGATTTAAAATCAAACAAAAACCAGAAGTCATAGCGTTTGCTTGTACTTCCTCTACCGCCTTTGAACTCATCTTCATCAGTATATAAATTCGATACTTTTTCAACCTTGTCATACTTGATAAACATGCCCTGAACATAGTCTTTTTTGACTTCGATCTTAAATGGTGCGAAGTGGAAATCGTTTCTCAGGTCACCTGAAACCCTTTCCAGAGCTTTACCCTCCTTCGCACTCTGCAACCTCGCTGCGAGTTCTTGGAACATTCCCTTGTAACCTTCGACACCAACCTCTGCATGCGATTCCGTGTCAATTGCCAGCAACTGTACGTTGTAATACTTGAATACCGTCATTCCCTGCCCTTTCCTTGCAAAATTTTGTACCGCAAGGTTAGACCATAAGGGGCTTGTGTAGAAGTTTATAAAACACATAAAAAAACCCGGCACTGGGCCGGGCATGGAAAGGGGTTTTGTGTACAGCGAACAACTCAGATGCAATTTTCGGATCTTACGGGAAACAGAGTAGTTATCCGCATGCAGCTTGTCAATAATTTGATGGTAATGTTATCCATCAGAAAAATAACGCGCAATCAATCCACGCCTCACCGGCCCCCAACAAGTATCGAGCCCGCTCACGGCTGCCCAATCCAGCCTCCCGCGCTATGCGGGTTAAGCTACAACGGCCCAGGTACGCCATGGTCACCACGCGGCCCATAGTGGGGTCACGGTGCTTCAGGCGCGCAATGGCGCGGTCTACGCTCATGGCGTCATCATCGGTGCACACCGGCATAGCCACGCTGGCGCCTACGGCCAGGTTCACGCTCTTCATGCCCATAGCCACACCGCTACCGGCCCGCACCCAGTGGCCCCAGGCCTCCAGTCGCCGCTGTGTATCACTCAGCATGGCCAGCCCCCATCAGCGCCCACACGCCTGACATGCCTTGCCGGCCGGCTTTCTGCCTTGCCTGCTTCACCCCATCACCTTCTGGCAAGGCCACATCGAACACCTGGTAAGCTGCACAGCGGTTATCTTTAGCCAAGCCCAGAATACGGCCAACATCCGGCCAGTAGTAATCACCATCACCAGCAATCAGTTTGGCCTTTGCCCGCTCAAGCGCTTGCCCCATCTGGTCCCAGGTTAACTCGTCAATCTGGTGAGCCCACTCACGCCTACCAAGCATCACTGTTTTTTCATCGGGCCATTGCAGGGTGAAGCGGTTGCCGTAAATCAGCTGCAACCGGTTGAAAAAAAGCACGGTTTTCTGCTTTTGCTCACGGGTGAAGTTATCACCAGTTCTGGATTGCGTAGTCGGGGTCTGTGAGCTGCCTCTGCACTGCAGCTCGCTCTTCACGTTTTGAACGATGCTGTGAATCTGGCGTGCCTGGGCCATGGTTGCCTCGCTGTTGCTGGGTATGGTTATGCCTGTCCCGCTCAAGGGCGTAGGTTTCTGCAAACGTGCGGTAATACTCGGGGCCGTCTGGTATGCGCCCCAGGGTGGCCTCAGCACTGGCCATAATCAGGCGAATATCACCAATCGACAGGCCTAGCTGGGTCCAGTACTGGTAAAGGATTATTAGCTTTGGTCTGGAAACGCGATGGAATGCCCAGTTGCGCTCTCTGCCAAGGAAAGATCCCCAGTCACTGGGGGCTTTGGGTTTGCAGGTGTCGGGGAAGGCTTCAATTTCGCGGGCGCCCGCGTCATTAGAGTTAAGTAAAGTATAGTTATACAGATGTGTGTCGTTCCTCGGTGTTTTTGCTATGTTGTTCCCTGTGTTGTTCCGTGGTGTTTCTGGCGGCTGTATTTCTTTACTTTCCGGCAACTTAACCACGTTATTAACGTGTTGTTCCTTGTGTTGTTCCTTGGGGTCATTTTGGTGTTGTTCCTTTTCTCGACGGACTAATCCCAGGCCAGCTAACGGAAGCAAAAAAACGAGCCCCAAAGCTCGGCACGAACCGTGGTTTACCACCAGGCCCGCCCGCTGTAGCTCCGCAACACGGGCCCGCACACGGCCCAAACTGGAGCCACTGCCCCGCTCGCGCTTACTGCCCCAATCAGGGTCTACATCAATCAGTTCAGCCAGGGCTTTGTATGACAGCTTGCGCTTGTGCCCGCCGGCAACACCGGTTGCATAGTCCACGTAACGCCGAAAGCCCCGCAAATAGATTATCTGGGCTTCTGGTGTCAGGCCTTGCAGCGCTGCGTCTTCGTTGTTATTCCACTGTGATCGCACAGACAGTTACCTTCCAGGCGGTCAGTTACGCAACAGACTTCTGCGCATTAGGATTAGGAGAATCGCCGTAAATATCCGGCCGCATGGAGTAGCGATCGATGATTCCCCCTTTTTTTCTAACAGCAGCCTCTATAGCTAGAACGCGCCCCGCCGGGATTCTCACCCACTTGTGCAGACTCGGTGGTTTTACGCCTGCCGCTCGCGCAACAGCAGCCTGGCTGCCTAAACACTTTGATATATCAGCCAAAATTTTGATAGCCATTGGTTACCCCTTTGTTAGCTATCAGAATAGTAAACTAAGGCTAATGGGCGCGTCCACCCCAAAAGCTATCATCACGTTCAAACTTTTGACTTACTAAAGGATTAGTTAATGGCTAACATCGCGGTCATGATAGACGACTCCGAAAACGCCAGAGCCTCGCGGCTTAAAGAAGCCGTAGAAAACGGTCCGCTAAATATGAATGAAATAGCGGAGCGCCTTGGCGTGGCCAGAACCTCCGTTTTGAACTGGAAACGCCGCGGACTTATCAATATCGATAATTTGAAAGGAATCGCTGAACTTACTGGGTATCGCTTTTGGTGGCTGGCCTTTGGCGAAGGCCCGAAGACCTATGATGACGACACTCAGCTAATGCAGCAGCTACCCACAAGCAACGCAGCGGGCGCATCGCCAGCGCACGCCAGGTTAATCGAGTGCATATCACACCTCACGGCAGCTCAGATCCTCACGCCCGCTCTGGCTGACGGCTTGACGCAAACTCTGAATGCCATTGCAGCCGCAAAGAAACAAGAATAATCACCCAAATAAACAAAGCTCCAACGCTAAAAGGGCTTGAATGAAGAAAAGCACCGTGAGCCCGCAGCTCAAAAAAAAGATAGACGACAAGCGCCACTGGCGCAGCATTCGCCACACAAAGGCCCACGAAGAAGCACGCCTGCAAAAACATAAAGAAAAGCTTTATCGCGATATACGGTCACCGTGGGCCTACGAGGTGATAGCTCCACCAAAGATCAGCATCTACAACCCCCGCGATCATGAGCGCACCGTTATTTTTCTCGAAAATCTGCGGAAAGCGTTCTCTAAGCATCTGAAAATTAGAATATGTTTCAGAGATACCAAGGAAATCGCAGCAGCAGGCGGCCTGTTGTTTATTGCTGAAATTGACCGGCTGTGCACCCACTACCCACACGTAAAAGTAGACTGCACTCACCCGCCAAGACGCCACCACGGCAAATTTAAAAATGAGTCCTATGTAATAGAAAGCATCCTCAACCAGATAGGTTTCTTTAAATTAATTGGCAAGCCTGAAAGGAAAGTTCAATCTTACCCCACCGTATCCTGCTGGCAGCTAAGCCAAGGGCGTGTAGCCGAAGGCAGCATCGCCGGGGCGCTGATCAATCAAATAGATGAAAAGCTACCAAACATCGCAAAACAAAGACTGTATCGGGGCGCGATTGAGGCAATATCTAACTGTGTTGACCACGCTTACCCTACAATGAGACCAGACGGTCTTAAGATCTTAGACGATCGTTGGTGGATGTTTGTTGGCATAATAATGGATAAGCTCATAATAATAGTCTGTGATTTAGGCGTGGGCATTCCGTCAACCATCCCAAAAAACTACTCTGAAGCAACAATCAGAGCCGTGTTAGAGTTTTTGAAAGTATCGAAGACAAACGATTCAGAGCTGATTCACGCTTCGACTTATTTGAACAAAACCCGCACGAAAATGGCCCATAGAGGCAAAGGCGGGAAAGATATAAGAGGGCTTCTGGACCATTATCCAGGCGCCAATTTAGGCATTTACAGCAACAAAGGGTGCTTCAAAGACGGCAACAAAATCACCAAGTCTGGGGCAAAGCACGCATTTGCATTGAAAGATGAACAGAAAAAATCAATCAAAGGAACGGTCATAGAATGGTCCATTCCGATCGGGGAGCTTTCACAGTGAAAATCATAAAGATTAAAGACTTCGCCGAATTTCCTGGTCCAAGGTATAGAAAACTTGGGCCCTGTTCCGGTGAAGAATTCAGAGACTCAGTTTTAGAGCCAGCAATTCGTGAGTCTGGCGTAGATATTCAAATCGACTTAGACGGCGCGTTCGGCTACGGATCATCGTTTCTTGAAGAAGCGTTCGGCGGGCTTGTAAGGCTAAAAATAATCAACGCGGCCCAGGCAAAAGAGCTAAGCACCCATATCAAATCAGACGATGATCCCACGCTGGCGGAAGAAGTAAAAAGCTATCTGACCGACGCTATTGATGGGTTAGAGCAAAAGGCACGATGATCATAGAGGCGAGCACACTTCAAACGCTTGACTCCTTGATGCGCTGGCTTGTGGCCTTAACAGGCTGGGGTATGGCGCTTTGGGGCTGGAGGGTCAGGGGCCGGCAATCTCGTGAAATTGCCGATCACGCGGAAGTTAACAAAGCTATTGATGCAGCCTTAGAAAGAATCGAAAGACTGGAAGATATTTCAATATCGTTCTGGAAAGACCCCGATGCGCCTATTGTTCCGGCACAGGTCGGCGCTGCTGTGGATTCCTGTATATTTTATACTCAGCAACTCATTAGCCTACACCCCAGCCGGGAGCTTCCATCGACACTGTTTGTAGAAGTAAGAAAGCAGATAACAACAAACATGGAGCACGAAGCCCGAGGGCTTGACCACCAAAGAACCCGGATATCGCGGCTGGTGCGAATGACCGGAAAGCTTAAACGCGAACCTGTCTACAAAAAACATAGCCTCACAAAAAAAAGAAATCCTGACGATTTGAAATAAGAAACCTGACCACCCTTTAAAAAAAGCGCTGAGACCAGATGACACGGATAGTAGAAATTCTGGACGAGTCGAGATTTGTCGAGCACTTGTCGACGCCCGAAGATGGAATCTCTGCAGAAACCCGGGTTGCAACCATAGACTTGCCCACCCAGGGTATTACTGAATGCTACGTGAAAACCTACCCAAGCCTAAAAGAGGTTTTCAACGAAGTAACCGGCTATTTAATCGCAAAATCACTTAGCCTGCCCTGCGCGCCGTCGGCGGCGGTTATTGTTCTTCCCTGGCATATTTCCGGCTTTAATCCAGCGCTTGAAAACCCTCTCGCGCGCCTTTCATGGGTCACCACCAGCATTCTGGGCCACAATCCGTCCACTATCTGGAATTTTAACGGAAGAGGCGTGCCTGACGCCTTCCTTGAAGACCTACAACTGTGGGACAAACGTCATCACACGGTTGCGAAAGACGACTGGACTGGCAACGTAGATCGTAATATTGGCAATCTTCTGCGTATTGGCAAAGGAAAATACGTGCTGATTGATCACGGCCACCTGTACACGAATCCGCATTGGGTAGGCTGCTCGCTCAATCATAGCCAGCCAAGCTCACCCAATAAACTGCAGTTCATGCTGTGGGGAAACCGGGATTTACCTAAAACAGATGCTGGGGCTATCGTGCACTACAGCCAGGAGCACAGGCTGGCATTTCTGCGAATTAAAGAGGAATTGGACTGGTGGGCCACGCAGCTGCTGAGTAATATGGATCGCAGCTTTGCGCTAAACTACATTAAACAACGATCGCTAAACGCAGCAAGCCGACTAGGAACCCACTACGGAGTTCTGGAATTATGAGCGCCTTACTTCAGGAAATTCAAAGCAGCCGAATCGCCCGCCAAACCGAGGGTGAGTGGTTTGCTTTGCGCTGGCAACCAGACATCGCCACAGAAGAAATTCTGAACGTAGGCGTTGTGTTTCGTGACAGCCACTCTGGCCAAGTTAAAATTAAAACCTTGGATTACTGGGAGCGTCTGGACTGCTTGTTCGGCGAGTCTGCAAGGCAGCAGCTGGAATTTCTGGTAAAAATTGAATCAAACCAGATCCGCTTCGGGCTACAGGTTCCAAGTTCTGCAAATATGAAGTTCTCGGAACCGAGGCTTGCACGCGGCGAATCAGCAGACGAAATTGTACAGCGCCTTTACCATCGGGTTGTATCGCTGGGAAGAACACGGAACGTGCAACGGGAAGAGCCCCGTTTCCAAGGTGTAAGCACCGACCAGTTGCAGAGCTTCGTGTATAGCGAGCTCCATAAACGCACGCCATTTCTTCATACGAAGCTTACGTCCAACACAAGGGTAACTCCGCCAGAGGGCAAAGAACACAGCATGGATGTTTCATTCCTTGCCCCTGGATTGATTGGCAACGTGGTTTCCACGGTTTATAAAAATGCGCAAATCGCATCTTATTATTTGCTGGAAGCAACCACCCGCTTAGAGGCAGCCGCAAAATCACGCACCGGCATCGATTACGGTGATGACAATATCAAGCTTTTCGTGTTGACGCCGTCAAGGCACAGCCCAGGCATTACAACAGACGAAGTGACCACCATCCGCAAGCAAATCGACGAGCTGATGTTTCGGGTAAAGAAAACTGGGATCAATATTGTTGCCGAAGACACCAAAATAGCCTTGGCAAACGAAGTAATTGAATGGGGTGAACACACCGCCTTTGGCTAAGAACTAAGACGTAAAGAAAAAACCCTAAAGCCCCTCAGGCCAATGCCTCCGGGGTTTTTTTGTGCCTGAAAGAAAACCTTCACAGCAAACGCCCGCACAACCAATCACCCACTAATACAAAAAAATAAGTACAAAATATTGACGGTAATGTTAGCCGTAGTCTACGATATGTTCTATCAGCTACGACAATGGTGTCTTATGACTAACATCACCGGTTCAGAATTCGAAGTAAACGACCCCAACGGCATGCTCACCCCACGCCAACGCGAAGTGCTGCTGTGGGTTGCCGAAGGCAAAGAGAACTCCGCCATCGGCGCCATCATGGGCATAACCACCGGCACGGTGAAGTTCCACATGATTTGCCTGCTGGAAAAATTCAACGCACCCAACCGCCAGTTGATCATCAGCCGGGCTTTCGCCAAAGGCATGGTTAGCGCCCGCCACCTGGTGCTGGCCATGTTGATTGCCGCCAACTGCGTGCCATCCACCGGAAACGACCCCGTGGCCATGCGCACGCCCCGCGTGGCTCGCATTCGTGTAGGCGGCCGCAGCGGTAAAGACAACAACGCTCTGTTACCCCTAAACCTTGACGACCTGCTAACCGGGGACAAGGAGGCAGCATGATTCCCGAACTGATTACCCTTTCTGAAGCCGCCCGCGTGCTGAACCTTGGCCCACGCAAAATGGTAGCCGCCATGAAGGCCCGGAAGATTATTGACCAGCACCGCCTACCCAACTGGCGCTACACCCAGCAGGGCTTTTTCAAGGTGGAAACCAAGGCGTTTAACCACCCCGCACGCGGCTTGCAGCACACCGCCAAAACGCTGGTAACGCCCACGGGTGTTGAATTCCTACGGCAGCAGTTCGCCGACCAAATCGAACTGGAGAGAGCATCGTGAAGACAATAAGCACCCTTTTCGCCCTGATGGCGGAGTTCGGCACGTCCGAGATTCCGCTGGAAGACATCTGTGAAAAGTTCTTCGGCCTAAATCAGAAAATGGCCAAGGCCCGCGCCAGCCGCAACCAGCTGCCGATACCGGCTTACAAGGCGGGCACCCAGAAAAGCCAGTGGCTGATCAGCGCGGCGGATCTAGCCGAGTACATAGACACCCAGCGCCAGAAGGCGCAGGCGGAATGGAATCAATCAAACGTAGCGTAACGAGGGCACCCATGAAAACGCTGAAAGAAAAAGAGCTATTGAGCTGGAAGGCCATTTGGGAAGCGGTAACGACCGGCCAGCTGCGCCACGTGCAAGCCGCCATTAACGAGCACGTAGACAGCTTTCCGGTTGCAGACCAGACCGAAGTGCGGCTGCGCACCGTGCACATCGTGCGCGAATACCAGCGCGATACCAACGTTGTGAAAGGTCACATTCGCCGCGTAGACCGCACCATTCGCACGCTTCAACAGGGCTGCTTTAGTGCCAGAGCCCCAGAAAAGGACCACCGCCATGCGCATTGACCTACCAAAAAGCACCCGCGTTATAGACCTGGTGAAGTTTGCCAGCGCCCAGGGCAAGCGCCTGGTGTGGCGCAGCGAAGGTTTCAACTATGTACCGCACATGGAGAACGCCGCCAATGATATTCAGCCACCTTCTGTTACTCGCCTGCGCCCTCGGCTGCGTGTGGTTGATAGCTCGCCAAACTGAGGATTGCACCATGTTCACGCTTACAGCCAGCTCCAATGACATAGAACACGCCCTGCATGAGCTGCACCAGCTTGCCAGCACCGGCGAACTTAGCGATGCCCGCCACGCCGGCGAATTCCTGCTGGCTCTGTATGACGGCCACAGCCACCCGCTGAACCTTCAGGACTTCGCCAGCTTGTGCCCTATGCGCATGCGCCAGGCCATGCAGCTGCTCACCTTCCTGATGCTACACGGCAGCCCGCTGAACAAATTTATAGGCGAGGAAGCCATGGACCAGGTGAAAGCCAATCTGCGAAACCTGCAGGGCGGATTCAAGCCAACGCCGAAAACCTACAACCAACTGGAGACAGTTCAATGAGCCAGCCCAACCGCGGTACCGACCTGCCCGAATTTGTAAACGATTTGGACGGTGGCGTATTCGCCGAAAAAGTAGCCCGCGCCCTAAGCGACGTAGCCGCCGGCGTGATTGATTACGACGACAAAGGCGAGCTAACCCTGAAATTCAAACTGCAGCGCGTAGGCAACAGTTACCGCGTGGGCATAAAACACCAGCTTACCTACAAGGTTCCGGAAGCCAACGGCAGCTACAGCCAGAACAACGAAACCGAAAGCGTGATGCACGTGAACCCGGGCGGCCGGATGACCATGTTCCCCGAAAACCAGAACCAGCTATTCACCAAACACGGCCAACCCAACCCCACCAAAGAGCAGGACTAACCCATGCAACTCGATAGCACCAAAGACAACAGCGCCCTGAACACCTTCGCCAACGCCGTACAGGCCGAAGACTTGCGCAACTACATCACCGAAGCCAGCGACGGCACCGCCGTTGCCCTGCCCGAAGCCGTAAAACTGGCAGACCTGGAACCGTTCATGGAACAACGCCGCCGGTACCGGGGCACCATGAGAACAGCAGTCATAGAAGATTTTGTGGATTACACCGCCGCCATGAGCGAAGACGTACAAGCCACTTACGAACACCTGCCCTGCTTTGTAGACCCCGAAGCCATGGCCGCCCGAGTGTTCTTCAACCTTGGCGATCTGGACAGCCCAGGCCACGGCGACCACACCGCCGCCCTGAAACTCAAACGCACCAGCACCTTTGAAGAAGTGCTGAAA
>Ga0307487_1002897_pt1 | contig 10549 bp, 7 predicted proteins | sample CBIW12metaG_FD_203665 | JGI IMG/M metagenome (GOLD analysis project Ga0307487, IMG submission 203665) | Sea-ice brine microbial communities from Beaufort Sea near Barrow, Alaska, United States - CBIW 1.2 | ecosystem: Environmental > Aquatic > Marine > Coastal | place: USA: Alaska | collected... | reverse complement strand
AAAAGGCACACCGTATGTCCATGTTGGCAAATATGGCGTGTTCCCTAATTGAGCATAAACGCATAAACACAACTGTTGCAAAAGCAAAAGCTTTAAAACAGTTTGTAGAACCTTTGGTTACAAAATCTAAGGAAGATACAACCCACCACAGAAGATTGGTTTTTGCTAAACTTCGCGATAAGGATTCGGTTACCGAATTATTTCGTGATGTAGCGGTAAAAGTTGGGGATCGTCCTGGTGGATATACCCGAATCATCAAATTGGGTAACCGTCTTGGTGATAATGCAGACATGGCAATGATAGAATTGGTTGATTACAACGAGATCTATAACCTTACCAAACCAGAGAAGAAAAAATCTACTCGTAGAGCCGGTAAGAAAAAACCTGCTGAAGATGCCGCAGTAAAAGCTGAAAAGAAAACTACTGAGCCTAAAACAGGTGATAAAGAAGTTGTAAAGGAAGTTAAAAAAGCAGCAAAAAAAGACGATAAAAAAGAAGAATAGTAATGACTTTTTTTTAATTATAATTTTAAAGAGGGATGACCATTGAGGTTTATCCCTTTTTTTATGTCAATTAATAAATTATTTCTAAAATCGAAGTGTCCTTTGAAGATGACTGTTTTAGATGTTTGAAAATAAGTATATAAACTTTGGTTCTTTCTTTAATTATAAAGATGATTTAATTAATTTTGTCGAAATTTTGATAATAGGCCAGTAAAAAGATCATATGAAATGAGCATAACGAAAACACGGTACGATAACCAATAAAGATATGCGAATTACATATGACCTATAAAAAACAATAAGAATCTACATATGAAATACCAGTTGAGAAAAAAAGCCATCATTCTCCTTGCGGACGGAACCATTTTTCATGGAAAATCTGTAGGTGATAAAGATGGAAGTGCAGTAGGAGAGGTTTGTTTTAATACAGGAATGACCGGTTATCAGGAAATTTTTACAGATCCCAGTTATTTCGGACAGCTTATGGTTACCACCAATGCCCATATTGGAAATTATGGAGTTAACAATGAAGAAAACGAATCGGACAAACCTAAAATTTCAGGGCTTATCTGTAAAAATTTCAGTTACAACTTTTCCAGATCGGCTGCCGATGATTCTCTTCTGAAATTCCTTGATGAGAACGGGATCTTTGCAATTTCAGATGTAGATACCAGGGCCCTTGTAGCTTACATTCGTGAAAATGGTGCTATGAATGCAATTATTTCGTCCAGGGTAGATGAAATTGATGCGCTAAAATCTGAATTGCTCGAAGTTCCGGATATGAACGGCCTGGAATTAGCTTCAAAAGTTTCTACCAAGGAAGCTTATTATTTTGGTGACGAAAATGCTACATTTAAAATAGCAGCCCTGGATATTGGGATCAAAAAGAATATTCTCAGGAATTTTGCCGAAAGGGATGCTTTTGTAAAAGTCTTTCCTTATAACGCTACCTATGAAGAAATGAGCAGTTGGAATCCTGATGGATATTTCCTTTCAAACGGTCCGGGAGATCCCCAACCTTTGGAAAGTGCCATCAATTTAACCAAAAGAATTTTAGAGAAAAACCATCCCTTGTTTGGGATTTGTCTGGGTCACCAGGTTATCGCCCTGGCCAACGGGATTTCTACTTATAAAATGCACCATGGCCATCGCGGGATCAACCATCCGGTAAAAAATCTAAAAACAGGGAAGGGCGAAATCACCTCCCAAAATCACGGGTTTTCTGTAAGTAAGGAAGAAACCGAAGCGCATCCGGATTTTGAAATTACCCACATCTGTTTGAATGATCAAACTGTAGGAGGAATGCAAATGACCAATAAAAATTGCTTTTCTGTGCAATATCACCCTGAAGCAAGCCCCGGGCCACATGATGCAAGTTATCTCTTTGATGAATTTATGGATCGTATCAAATCAGTTAAAAAATAAAAAAAGCCCTCCCTGGAGGGCTTTTTTTATACATATATTTAAGATGTCATTTTAGTTCTAATATCGACGGGTTTGTTGTTGTTATTGTAGTTGCGGACGGCCGACCGCAACTACAATAACAACTTTTGGGTACGATCCGTTTCTTTTTTCAAAAAAACCTTTTTATTGCAGAATATGGAATAAATGTAATTCTGTAATTCTGTAGTTCTACTGCGACTTAATCATAAATATTCTTATTTTCAGGCTTTGTTTTATCGGTTAATTAAACGTTTTTCTAAGAATCTCCGAAAACGATATCGTTAAAATCAGGCTAAAACTATCTAAATTTTGCCCAAAATAAGGCCGTTAATTGTATCTTGCTGTCCGGTTAAAAAAATCATTAAAATTTAAAATTATGAGCATAATTATAAACATACACGCACGTCAAATATTTGACTCAAGAGGAAATCCAACGGTAGAAGTGGATGTGATGACAGAAAATGGAGTGTTAGGAAGGGCGGCAGTACCCTCAGGAGCTTCAACAGGGGAACACGAAGCTATGGAACTTCGTGATGGCGGGAAAGAGTTTATGGGAAAAGGCGTTTCCAAAGCAGTGGAAAATGTTAACACATCAATAGCCGAAGAATTATTGGGATATTCTGTATTTGAACAGAATTTGATCGATCAGGTAATGATAGATCTTGACGGAACCCCAAACAAAGCAAAACTTGGCGCGAATGCCATTTTAGGAGTTTCATTGGCTGTTGCAAAAGCTGCTGCGAATGAACTTAATATGCCTTTATACAGATATATTGGCGGGGTGAGCGCAAACACGATTCCCGTGCCAATGATGAACATTATTAACGGTGGGTCTCACAGTGACGCGCCTATTGCTTTTCAGGAATTTATGATCATGCCGGTAAAAGCAAAAAGCTTTTCTCATGCATTGCAAATGGGAACGGAAATATTCCACAACCTTAAAAAAGTGTTACATGATAGGGGTTTGAGTACTGCTGTTGGTGATGAAGGTGGTTTTGCTCCAACTTTGGACGGAACTGAAGATGCGTTGGAAACTATTTTGTTGGCTATAGAAAAAGCCGGTTACAAAGGAGGGGATGATGTTATGATCGCTCTTGATTGTGCCGCTGCTGAATTCTTTGAAAACGGAAAATACGATTATACCAAATTTGAAGGTGATAAAGGAATTATCAGGACCAGCGAAGAACAAGCCGATTATCTTGCAGAACTGGCTTCAAAATATCCAATTATATCCATTGAAGATGGAATGGATGAAAACGATTGGGATGGTTGGAAATATTTAACAGATAAGATCGGGGATAAAGTTCAGTTGGTAGGAGACGATTTGTTTGTAACCAATGTAGAGCGTCTTTCACGCGGGATTAAAGAAGGAATTGCAAATTCAATTCTAATAAAGTTAAACCAAATCGGGACTTTAACCGAAACTATTTCAGCGGTAAATATGGCTAAAAATGCCGGATATACCACTGTAATATCTCACCGCTCAGGAGAAACAGAAGACACTACCATTGCCGATTTGGCCGTAGCCCTTAACACCGGACAAATTAAAACCGGATCAGCTTCAAGAAGTGATCGTATGGCAAAATACAACCAGTTATTGCGTATTGAAGAAGAATTGGAAGGAGTGGCTTATTATCCTCAGGAAAATGCCTTTAAAATAAAATAATTGATATTATTTTTGAACTAAAAAAGCCTTTCTAATTTAGAAAGGCTTTTTTTTTTGTAATATTTAGGGTTTTCATTAAAATTATAAACATTATTAATTATCTTATGTGTTAAAGTAAATATCTAACATAATAGTTTAAATTAAATGTATAATTTTCTTTTTGTTGCCTCTGAGAATGATGCCATACCACATTGTAAAGCCGGTGGAATGGGTGATGTTGTAAGAGATGTCCCCCGCCAGATTTCAGAACGTGGCGATAAAGTTCACGTAATTGTCCCTTCTTATTCCAGATTGCATCACAAGGGAATTTTTAAGATGCACCTTAATTTTCAGCTCAGGGGTATAATCTATGTTGCCGATTTATATGAAGTTCCTCCCAAAAAAGAGTTCAGGAATATATATCATTATGTGATACATCATCCGGAAATTAAGGCCGGGGATATTGCCCATATTTATCATAACGATATCGAAGAACCTTTTTATACCGATACCATAAAATTTTTTATATTCTGTACTGCTGTTGCAGAGGCTATTAAACACGGTACTTTTGGAAAATTAGATATTGTACATTTACATGACTGGCATACAAGTATGCTATTGTTTTTAAAAAAATATCATCCCTCTTATGAAATATTGGGAGATATTCGGTTTGTATATACAATCCATAATCTGGCAATCCAGGGAATTCGTCCTTTTGAGAATAATTACTCTTCAGTTAAAAATTGGTTCCCCAATGTTTCCTTCAACACTAATGAATTGATGGATCCCCGTTATCAGGATTGCATCAATTTAATGGCGGTAGGAATTAGGCTTGCAGATGCTGTGCATACTGTCTCCCCATCCTATAAGGAGGATGTTTTACATCCCAGCAGCCCGCCGGAATTTATTGGTGGCGAAGGTTTGGAAAAGGATCTTCAACTTGCCGATAAGGAAGGGCGTTTTTTTGGGATTCTAAACGGATCTAATTATAGGAATATCAGGAAGTCTAAAAAGAATAATTTGTTTTCTCATGTGATAACGGCCATTTTTCATTGGCTTCAACAGGAGTCAAAAAAATATAAGGCAGATTTTTTGGCACATACCGGAGAAAAATTGGTTCCCTATTTAAAAAATAAACCGCTGTTTATCTGCTCGAGTGTGGCCAGGCTAACCGAACAAAAATTTTATTTTTTCAAACGATCTCCTGATGCGCTAATCGAAATCCTGGAAAAGCTTGATAAAATAAATGGGATTTTTATTTTGCTGGGCACAGGTGCCCCGGAATATGAGGAATTATTCAGAAAAATTAGTCATAAATACAAGAATTTTTTATTTATCAATGGGCAATCCGAAGATGTTATTGATTCCATATACCTGGAATCTGACCTTTATTTTATGCCCAGTTTGTTTGAACCTTGCGGAATAAGCCAAATGCTTGCTATGAGGAACGGAACTCCTTGCCTGGTTCACAAAACCGGGGGATTGAAGGATACGGTAGAAGATATGGTTACCGGATTTACTTTTGATGGGGAAACTTATGATGATAAAATAAAAAACATGGTTTCTGCCTTTGATAATGTCTTGGAAATTTTTATTAATGATAAATCAGCCTGGAATAAAATTGAGTTGAATGCCAAAAATATGAGATTTACCTGGAAGAAATCGGTAGATGAATATTACAGGTATTTGTACTCAATTAACACATAACATTAGAATTTTAAATTTTATTCAAAATAAATCATTTTTAATGTATTTTTCCTAATATTCTTACCCACTCTATACCATCTATTAATGGTAAATTTTGTATTTTTAGCTAAGAATAAATAAAAACATAAAAAACTAATTATATGGAAGTAATGAATGAAAAGAAAGTAATTGCTACACTAGAGGTAGATGGGAAAAAACATGAATTTCCTGTAATTACTGGAACCGAAAATGAAGTTGCTATTGATATTAAAAACTTAAGAGCACAAACAGGAATAATTACCCTGGATCCGGGTTATAAAAACACAGGAAGTTGTGAGAGCGCCATCACTTTTCTTGACGGAGAAAAAGGTATTTTAAGATACAGGGGTTATTCAATTGAAGATTTGGCAGAAAAAGCCGATTTTCTGGAAGTTGTATTTTTGTTGATATTTGGAGAATTACCGACAAAAAAAGAATTGGACAATTTTAAAGCCGATATCCTTGGCCAAAGTGACGTTAATGACGATATGAAGAAGGTTATTGCAGGTTTTCCAACTTCTGCCCACCCAATGGGAGTACTTTCCTCATTGACCAGTGCCCTTACCGCCTTCAATCCAAAATCTGTAAACGTAGATTCTGACGAGGATATGTACAAAGCCATTGTAAAAACGCTGGCTAAATTCCCAACTATTGCTGCCTGGACCTTGCGTAATAGAAACGATCTTCCTTTAAAAAACAGGGACAAAAACCTGGGTTTTGAAGAGAGTTTTTTAAAAATGATGTTTGAAAAACCGGGTGAGGTTTACAAATCAAATCCAATTGTGGTAGATGCGTTGAATAAATTATTAATTCTGCACGCAGATCACGAACAAAATTGTTCCACTTCAACGGTGCGAATGGTAGGTTCTTCCCAGGCTGGTTTATTTGCTTCTATTTCTGCGGGCGTTTCGGCTTTGTGGGGACCACTTCACGGTGGTGCTAACCAGGCCGTAATTGAAATGTTGGAGGAGATTGAAAAGGACGGCGGTGATACTTCAAAATTCATTAATAAAGCAAAAGATAAAGATGATCCATTTAGATTGATGGGTTTTGGGCACAGGGTATACAAAAACTTTGATCCACGCGCAAGAATTATCAAAAAAGCGGCAGATGAAGTTTTAAGTGACCTAGGTGTGAACGATCCAATTTTGGGCATTGCCAAATCTCTTGAAAAAGCAGCATTGGAAGATCCTTATTTTGTAGAACGTAAATTATATCCAAACGTAGATTTCTATTCAGGGATTATCTACCGTGCCATAGGAATTCCTACCGAAATGTTTACCGTATTATTTGCAGTAGGACGGCTTCCAGGATGGATCGCTCAATGGAGAGAAATGCGATTGGGAAAAGAACCAATTGGACGGCCACGCCAGATTTACATAGGAGAAAATCTTCGTGAATTCAAAGACGTTGATAATCGATAAAAATCGAAATTCCATAATATCAAAAAAGCTCCACTTTACAATGGAGCTTTTTTTATTTACACAATTGATTCATAAATTATAGGAAATGGAATATCACCGTAAAAACCCCATTCTTAAAAAGATTCGTATTCGGGCAGGATTAATTCTGAAGAGGGGTATGTAAACTGGATTTGCTTATTATTAAATAGTTACTGTCGTTACAAAAATAATCGTGAGCATTAAACCAGCGATAAATAATATTTTAAGATCCTTCAGAAAAATAAATTTTAAATGCAAATTCACATAGATATAGCTAAGATATGAAAAGTTATTTATTATAAATGTTTCATAAAATGGCACTTTAATTATTGAAATTTCAGCTGATATTTAATTCTTAAAATGATGAAGAAATAAAGGCTATTCAATTAAGTTGAAAAGACTCTTTTCCGTTGGCAGTTTATTTATATTTGTAAAAAAAATCAGGAATGCTTAAATTGAATATTACCAGTGAAACGGCGCCTTTAAAAGCTGTAGTGTTAGGGACTGCCATAAGCAATGGACCCACACCGGAACTTGCGGAGGCTTATGACCCAAAATCGGCAGAGCATATAAAGGCAGGGACTTATCCGGTAGAAAAAGATATGATGGCCGAGATGGAAGCGGTGGCAACCGTTCTGGAAAAATATAATGTAAAAGTTTTCAGGCCCAAAGTTATAAAAGATTACAACCAGATCTTCACCCGGGATATCGCTTTTGTACTTGAGGATAAATTTATAAAAGCCAATATTTTACCCGACAGAGACGAGGAAATTGAGGCGATAAACCATGTAATCGAGCAAATTGATCCGGAAAAAATAATAAGCCTTCCTGAAGATGCCCATATTGAAGGAGGAGATGTTATGCCTTACAAAGAATATATTTTGGTTGGCACTTATAAAGGAGATGATTATCCTGAATTTATTACAGCAAGGACTAACATGAAAGCCGTTGAAGCCTTGCAGAAATTATTTCCGCATAAAAAGGTGGTTTCCTTTAATTTAAAAAAATCCAATACCAATCCCCGGGAAAATGCTTTGCACCTGGATTGCTGTTTCCAGCCGGTGGGAAAGGATAAGGCAATTATATATAAAGGTGGTTTTTTAATTGAAGAGGAATACAACTGGCTTGTAAATTTATTTGGAAAAGAAAATATTTTTGAAATTACACAGGAAGAAATGTACAATATGAATTCCAATATCTTTTCTATTTCTGAAAAAGTGGTTATTTCTGAAAAAAACTTTACCCGCTTGAACAATTGGTTACGGAAACAGAATATTACAGTAGAAGAGGTTCCTTATGCTGAAATTTCCAAACAGGAAGGACTTTTAAGATGTTCTACTTTGCCATTAATTAGAGAATAAAAAACAATAATTATGGAACAAATAACAAATACCGTTTTAATGGTTCGGCCGGTTGCCTTCAGGATGAATGAGGAAACCGCGGTGAACAACTTTTTTCAGGAAAAGCTTCAGCTCAAAAATGAAGAAATAAATAAAAAGGCCCAGGAGGAATTTGATTCTTTGGTAAAAAAACTGGAGTCTGTTGGAGTAAATGTTGTGGTAGTGAATGATAAAAAGGAATTGGACACACCCGATTCTATTTTCCCCAACAACTGGGTTTCCTTTCACCAGGATGGAACAGCTGTGGTTTATCCTATGTTTGCTGAAAACAGGCGACGAGAGAGAAGAATGGATTTCTTTGAAGAACTGGAAAGCCAGGGTTTTAAAATAAATGAAGTTTTAGATTATACAAAGGCAGAAGAGGAATGTGTTTTTCTCGAAGGCACTGGAAGTATGATCCTGGACAGGGAAAATCAAAAAGCCTATTGTGCTTTATCTCCTCGTGCAGATGAAGATCTGTTGATAGAATTTTGTGAAGACATGGAATTCACCCCGGTAATTTTCTCTGCATATCAGGATGTTGACGGAAAAAGAAAGCTCATTTATCACACGAATGTGATGATGTGTGTCGCCGATGAATTTGCGGTAATTTGTCTGGATTGTATAGATGATAAGAAAGAACGCAATAATGTAAAAAGGCATTTAAAAGAAGATGGAAAGGAAATAATTGAAATTACCGAAGCCCAAATTCATGAGTTTGCAGGCAATATGTTACAGCTTAAAGGCGCGAAGGATAAAAAATATCTTGTAATGAGCACAACTGCTTACAAAAGTTTGACCAGGGAGCAAATAAGGAGAATTGAAAAACATTGCGAAATTTTAAGTTCAGACTTAAGCACAATTGAAACCTGTGGAGGCGGAAGTGCACGATGTATGATGGCAGAAGTTTTTTTGCCGAAAGCCTAACATTTAGAAAATTTATATAAAAAAGGGTCTGACTTTATAAGAAAATCAGACCCTTTTTTTATGAAGGAAGATTTTCAGAGGTTTCATTAACTGTTTCTCTAAACATTACCAGGATATAGATCAATGCTATTTATTTTGAAAGAGATTGCCGGGGAGCCTACAAACTAAATTGTATCAGGACAGGTTTTATCACTTTTAAATTCACCTTTTATCGAACCAAAATCGGCAGAAGTGTAATCAAAAACCCCCGATATGTCGGAACATTTTGCGCTTTCACTGCCTTCAGCTGTATACCGGTGTATGCCGGTCCATGTGATAGGCTCAGTTGTGAGGTTGTCGCCACTTTTAATTACGCAATTTGTATATTGCCCATTCGAGGTACAACTCTCATTAACCAACAGTTGTGTGTCCACTAAAATTCCCACAATTGCCTGAATACTAAGGTTTGTGTTCCCATCAGCCGTAGTGAGCAACATATTAAATGTTCTTTCCTCATTGTTTAACTCAATTCCATTTATAGTAGAGTTTTGATCCTGGCAGTTGGTGCAAACATAGGTTCCTGTCACTGGAGTCACAGGGGAGTCTGCTGTTTCCTGAGCAGCTATGATGGCAGCTGATTGTCCTTGAAAAACAACATCTGTTATCAATGGATTATTGTTTTCATCTAGAGAAAAGGTGAAAGTAAGATCTTTAGATCCAAAAACTAATTTAAAATCGGCGCTTTTTTGTATTAATTTCTCTGCCGGGGCTTCAAATACTTCACCTGTTTGCATGGTAACTGTACCGACAGCAGCTTTATTGAGTTCATTGAGATCGCCTTTCCCACGGGGAAGTGTAAGTTTGAAAATCCCCCTGAATTTTGAATTTCGGGTTGCGAAAATTCCTTTGTAAACAGTTGAAGCATCGCTAATTTCCCCGACAATATTTTTCTGCGGTTCCCCAGTAATTTCGGTATCTACACTACAGGAATATAAGATAAAGAATAAAAACAGAAGGGAAAAATTCCTTAGGATAGTTAATCCACTGATAGGGTTTCGCGGTGTAGTTATTGGGGTCTTTGCGCACATATTTTCATTTGCATTATTCATTGAAGGCCTAATCAAATTGTATTAACATTATTTTAAGAAGAATTTTCCCACCTTTAATTTTGAATCGAAAAAATCATTTGAGATAATTTCCAAAGACAATTCCCTGAAAATTCCATAAACCAATTGGCTTAGCTCACAAATTATTTAAAGCCAAAACTTTGTGATGTAAAAAATGTCTTCATAGGAGTAAAAAAGTAATGAACAAAGAACGTTCAAAATCAGATGAAAAGCAAAAATAATCGATGAATGGAGATTTTATTTTATAAATATTTGCTAAGTACATGACAAAAATTGCAATAAGTTAATATTTAGTTCATTATACCCTGTCAGCAATACCCTGGAGAGGTAATCAAGTCCATATTTACAAACACTAACGGCTCTCCTTCCGTGTTTTTTG
>Ga0307487_1002896_pt1 | contig 10549 bp, 9 predicted proteins | sample CBIW12metaG_FD_203665 | JGI IMG/M metagenome (GOLD analysis project Ga0307487, IMG submission 203665) | Sea-ice brine microbial communities from Beaufort Sea near Barrow, Alaska, United States - CBIW 1.2 | ecosystem: Environmental > Aquatic > Marine > Coastal | place: USA: Alaska | collected... | reverse complement strand
GCGATGACAGCGCACCATGCGGTACTGGTGGTGCAGGTGACCGACGTCGAAAGGCACAACGACACTGTGCCACCCATTGACGACTTCGACAGTTTGCCGCAGGTGGTGCGCAATCTCGTCGGATTGCTGGATCACAACGACATCGAGATGGTCACCGAGACCTATTGGCGTGCTACGCACTATATGAGCGACGTTGCCGCCCAGTACGCTGAAGGTAAGCTCAATCTGTCGCAGAAAGCGCTGGCCGAACAATGCTATTTCGCACTCTGCTCACGCCTGCATACGCTACTAAAGGCCCGGCAGCGTTCGCACCGGCAGGTGTTGGACGAGTTGAATGACAAGATGGCTGACAAGTACATCTGCAATTTTTCGGTATTCCAGAGCCTGCCCGATACCTGGGCGATCGATCAGGTGCTGCCAATAATACCGATCAACCGGCTGGGCGAAGAGCCCATGCGTCGGGCCGTTCTGCAGGATCTGACATGCGATTCGGATGGCAAGATCAGGCACTATGTTGACGAGCAGAGTATCGAGAACAGTTTGCCGGTGCACGAGTTGCGTGAGGGCGAAGACTACCTGTTGGGCATATTCATGGTGGGCGCCTATCAGGAGATCCTGGGTGACATGCACAACCTGTTCGGCGACACGGACTCGGTTAACGTCTACATGCGCAACGACGGTAAGGTCGAGCATGGCGGGATCGAGACGCACGACACTATCGAAGATATGCTGCGCTACGTCCACTTCGAGCCCGACGAGTTGGTTACCCGCTACCGTGACAAGGTTGCCGGTGCCCGTCTAACGCCAGCGGAGCGGGCGCGTTTTGTCGATGCGTTACGCCTGGGCCTGACTCGGTCATCCTACCTGACCGCCGAATAGGCGGTCATTTCGCGAGTGGCTGTCAGGTTGGCTGATAGGCGCGTGGTTCAGCTACCAGCCGCGTGGCCACTGAGGCGAATCGTATCTTCTGCACTGTGGTGGCCTAGAGAGCGGTTGCGGCCTTCACTTTTAGCTTGATGCAGGGCGTCTTCAGCCCTGCGTGTCATGCTCTCGAAGCTCTCCTGTGTGCTCAAGCAGGCGGAGCCGATGGTGACACTGACGTGGTTGTCGACTAGAAACGCGGCATCGCCTGCCTGCCTGCGCAGTTTTTCGGCTAGTTCCAGCGCCTGTTCGAGTCCGGTATGCGGCAGCAGAAGTAAAAAGGCCCCACCATTCCAGCGACAGACTGCATCGGACTGGCGTATCAGTGCTTGGGTCATCCGTGCCAGGCCGTTCAGCACGGAATCGCCGACGGTGTCGCTGTAGTCGCGATTTATCTGGTTGAAATGGTCGATATCCATGCAGACAACACTCAGAGGATGGCCATAACGGCGGCAGCGTGCCATTTCGATCTTTGCAATTTCTGTTAGGCGTTGGCGTGATAACAGCCCGGTTAACTGATCGATTTGCATCGATTTGCGCAACTGAATCATGCTCATTTCAGCCGCAGAGTTGGCTTCGTCGCGCTCGGTTGTCAGCACTCGGGTGCGGTAAAAAAGTCCAGCGCAGCCCGCACAGGCCAACATCAGGCAGACCAGCAACACTGGAATCAATATCGGCGATGACAATAGCCATTGCGCGTTCATAGGCAGTCGACTCATCGAGTTGTGAGACAGTGCAGCGTGGGTGGCCGTGATTCAGTACGTGCGTTTGGAGCAAGGTAGTCGAGTCGCATGAAGTTACTCTCCTTGTAAACATGCCCAGTGGGAGGATTTACGTCAAGAGGAGGCGATAGACTAGCCGACCGCCGGCGAAGATTGCGGTAATTCAGTCCGCCCAGCCGCCGCATACGGGGAATACCTGCCCGACAAAACAGTTGGCCGCGTCACTGCAAAGATACGCGGCGAACTGAGCATCCTCCTCAGCTGACACTAGGCGCCCCAGGGGGACTTCGCGTTTTAGACGTTCCTGGAATGCGGGGTTGGCTTGTATGTCGGCAGAAAAGTAGGTCGGATTATCCACGAAGTTTTGCGCGATAGCGTTGACCTGGATGTTATGCCTGGCGACTTCTACGCCTACGGCTCGCACATATGCCAGTTGTGCACCGCGTGCCGCACTGTAACTGGAGGCTCGCTTCATACCGCGTAGAGCCGAGGCGCTGCCCATCAAGAGTATCTTGCCATGCTGGCGCTCGATCATCGCGGGGAGAATGGCACGGGTGAGCTGCTGTAATGGATCAACCATGTAGGTAAACATGCTGCGCCATTCTTCGTCACTGGCCTCGGTCGCGGCACTGGAGGGTGCAGGTAGTCCAAGGTTGGCTACAAGCACATCGATATGCCCGGATTGGCTGACCAGCGCCTCCACGGCATCTCGAGAGTCAAGGCTGCCCGTGTCCGCTATTACCTGCGCGCCACAGCGGCTCAGTGCCGCATGCAATGCGGGTCCCATAAACGCGTCTGCCTGGGTCAGGAGAATACGCTTGCCACTCAGATCGCAGACATTCATTTGCTGTCACTCCGGTTGAATTCACGTGCCAGGAATTCTAGCAGCAGTGTATTAACGGGTTCGGGTTTTTCGCACTGTATCCAATGGCCGCAATGGGCGACAACATGTTGCTCGACACGCGGTACCACACTGGGCATTTTTTTGATGGTGTAACTCTCTAGCTCGCCTACCGGATCTACATCGCCAATGATAAACAGGGCGGGCTGATCGATATGCTGGCCGGCTAAGGGTGCAGTGCGTTCCCAGTTGCGTTCGAAATTGCGGTACCAGTTGACCGGGCCATGGAAGCCGCTACGCTTGAAGGTATCGACATATACTTGGAAGGCCTCGGGTGAGCACCACTCCGGCGGTACCCCAGGATCGCTCCGGTCATCCAGCCAACGCGCGTCGGCGGGCTTGTCCTGGACCAGCGTACTGCCACCATCGGTACCGGACATCCCGTGCATCATGATGCGCAGGGTACGTGGTACGTTCTCGGCCATTTCTGCTTCAGCCAGACCTGGTTTTTGAAAATACAGGATGTAGTGGAAACGATCCTGATACAACTCGCGCATGACCTCGATCGCCGGTCTCTTTGGGCGTCCCCCGAATGGCACCGACAGGGCGCAAACAACCTTAATCCGCTGGGGTTCGAGCAGCGCCAGATGCCAGGCTATTGGCGCGCCCCAGTCGTGTCCGATCATCGCGACCTGCTGGTGTCCAAGAGCATCCATGGCAGCCTGAATGTCGGCGCAAATCGTGATCAGATCGTAGGCGGCAGGGTCCTTGGGTGCGCTGCTCTGTCCGTAGCCGCGCATCTCGGGCACGTGGACCCGATACCCGGCTGCTGCCAGTGCCTGTATCTGGTGCCGCCAAGAGTGCCAGCATTCGGGGAATCCATGCAGCAGCCAGATCGGAAGTCCATCAGCGGGCCCTGCGGTGTAAAGGCTCAGACGAATCCCATTTACGTCGAGCATCTGATGGTCGGGTTGAAACATGAAAGCTCCGGTGCGTGAAGGTCAGGTTGTTCACTATCGCAAACAACAGCCTGCCGCGCTCCTGCATTCATTACTCGAAGGGTTCACCATGCGTGCAGCCAATGGCAGTCACATTTACATAAAGCCGGTGATATCAGAAAAAATCAGAGCGGACCTATTGCAACAATCAGAGCGATGCTGCTGATGATCAAAGCCGTAATGCTGATACCCAGACTGATCCTGGCGGAACCGCTGGAGTGCTTGTCCAGAGTATCGGGTAATGGTGCGGACGCTACCAGTACAGTACGTGCCGGTGCTGAGGCACGTGCCTCAATGACGGGTATCGTTGGGTCTGGGACACCCTGAAGTAATTGCATCATGCGCTCGACCAGATGATGATCGAAGAGGTAGGGGTCGAAGGTATCGAAGCCGTGTTCCTCCAGAAGCTTGAGCATGTGCTGGTCCACAGGAACGTATTTCATACACCAATCCGGGAAGGACAGGCGTTTGATTGGCTCGCTGGCAATGATCTTCAGATCTTTGTGCCGTGGATCCTTGAGCAGAGTCTTGTACAGCGCCTGGACTTTGGATGTTTCTCCTTCCAGACACTGAAAAAAACAACCGTCGCCGTAGTAAAGCATACCGACCAGTCCATTGCGGCGATTGTTGGTGCGCGATGTCGACAGTATGCGCGCGACTGTCGGTTCTATTCCGTCATTAGCGCTGGAAATTGGAAAGGTAGCTCGGCTTATGTAGACAATACGGATCAAATCAGTCATTCAGGCATCCAGGGGAGCTATTCTGTAATAAACAAAGGATAGGCTGTTAGCGTGTTGAAAAGGCAATAGTTATATTTCAAGAAACGTCCGCAGTAGCGAGTCGTATCTGGATACCAGTCGATACCTACCAGGTCAGGGTCAGTCGTTGCGGGCTGCCAGATGAAATTGTCCGCCCTGTGCTTCCAGCGGCAGCAGCCGGCGCTGACACAGTCGCAATTCTGCCAGCAGGGCGGGTACATCCGCACGTTCGAATACATGACTGACGCCCTGTTCCAGATACTGCACGGTCGCTTCCAGGCTGGTCAGCCCAAGGGCAGCAGGATGCCAAGCTAGATCCTCAATCGCCAGCAGCATACCGGTTTCAGGGTCAGCTTCTGTTTCGGCTGGCGTGTCTCGGGACAACAAGGTTGCCGCTTCATCCAGTTCCAGCAGGCTGATGTCGACAAATTCGCTGATGCGGCTGACGCCAAGACTGCGGCACAGTTCGTCCAGGGCAGGCAGGTGTTCGAGTATCTGGCAGAGGTTTTGCTGGACCTGTTCAAACTGACGGCCTTGCAGGGTCGTCAGCTGCAGTCGATTGGGCATGGGGTTTCCCGGGTAAAGTATCAATACGCGCAGTTTACCGCAGCCCGTTGCTGCCATAAACCTCCTGCATTCGCCAACCGCCACCTAGGGCGCGGAACAGGTCAACGCTGGCGAGCAGCCTCACGGCGCGTTGCTGGGTCAGCGTATCCTGGCTCTGATACAGGGTGCGCTGGGTGTCCAATAGTGATTGCAGGTCGCTCGACCCCGCCCGATAGCGTATCTCGGCCAGATCGAAAGCACGCCGGGCTTCGGTGGTCGCCAGCTCGAGAAACTGATAAGCCTGTCGCGCCCTTACCACGGCGCCGAGCGCGGTATCGGCCTCGCCTAGGGCGGTCAACAGGGTACGCCGGTAATCGATCAGTAAATCTTCCTGGCGGGCTTGGGATAACGCCACTTGGGCTCTGAGCGCACCGCCATCGAAGATCGACTGGGTCAGCCCCGCGACGAGTGTCCAGCCGGTAGCGGGGTTGCTCAGCAGGGCAGCAAGCGCTGCGCTTTGTGCGCCGAACTGGCCGGTTAGGGTGACTGACGGGAAGAGTGCAGCGCGTGCAGCTGTCAGGTCAGCGTTGGCTGCGATTAGACGCGCTTCGCTGGCCAGGATGTCCGGACGACGATTGATCAGTTCGGCGGGCAGCCCAGCGCCGACGACTGGAATATTGATGTCAGCAAGGTGTCTTGCTTTGGGCAGCGGTGTATCCGGCGCCTGCCCCAGTAGAAGCGCCATGCTATTGCGCAATTGCAGCCTCTGTTGTTCTAGCCCCGGGAGGCTTGCGCGCAGTTGGGCAACCAGCGTGCGTTGCTGGCTGACTGCCAGGCTGTCGTCTGCGCCGAATCGGTAGCGCGTCTCAACCAACTGCAGCACTCTCTCGGCATTGTTCAGACTGTCGCGCGCCAGATCAAGCCGCTGGGCGTTCTCCAGAATCTGTAGCCAGTTGCTGACGACGCTGGCCTGAATGCTGATTGCCAGCGTTTGTATGTCGAATTCGCTGGCCAGCAGACTGGCTCTGGCCGAGTCAGTTACAGCCTGATTACGGCCCCAGAAATCCAGTTCGTAACGGGTGTTCAGTCCGGCGCTGTAGGCTGTGCTGTTAGTATCTCCGTTGCGGTTGGCCTCGGCGCTGGCACTCACTTGGGGCAGCAGCGAAGCGCGAGCCTGCCGAAGCTGGGCGTTGGCCTGGCGCAATCGACTGGTGGCACTGGCCAGATCCAGATTGCCGGCTTCGGCTCGGGCCAGCAAATCCTCGAGTGACGGGCTTTTGTATTGCTGCCACCAGTCTCGTTGTGGCCATTGTGCGTTCGTTGCCTGTGTACTCCAGTGGGTAGGGGGTACAATCGCACTGTCAGGTACCGGCGTGTTCAAGCTGCATGCGCTCAGCAGCAGTGCAGGCAGTAGCAAGAGATAGTGTCTAGTCAGCACTGAGAGCCACCACAGGATCGAGATGAGCCGCTTTATGAGCGGGCATGTAACCGAAAATCAGGCCCGTGGCGAAGGCACAACCAAAAGCCAATATGACCGGCCCGGTGGTGAACTGGATCGCTGTACCCAATGCCTGCAGGCCGGCAGCGAAGGCCAGACCAGTACCGACGCCAAGTAGCCCACCGATCGCAGAAACGACCAGCGCCTCGACGATGAACTGCTGGAGTATGTGGCGAGTGCGCGCGCCGGTCGCGACCCGGATGCCGATCTCCCGGGTGCGCTCTGTGACATTGACCAGCATGATGTTCATCACCCCGATACCGCCCACCAGCAATGAAATAGCGGCGATTGAGCCGAGCAGCACAGTGAAGGTGTTCTGGGTGTCGGCGACGTCTTCGAGTAGGGACGCCATGTTGCGGATCTGAAAATCTTCTACACCACCGTGGGCCTGAAGCAATGTCTGCTGCACGGCATCCTGGGTGAGTTGGGACAGAGTCAGGTCGTCGATCATGATGGTGATTGAATTCAGGTGACGCTGTCCGATCAGGCGCAGACTTCCGGTGTTGAGGGGTACAAAGACTACATCATCCTGATCGGTGCCCCAGGGCGTGGCACCCTTGGGCGCCATCAAGCCTATTACCTGGAAGGGCACATTGTTGATCAATACGTACTCGCCCAGTGGATCGACACCTGCGCCGAACAGGTTGTCGGATACGGTAGTGCCCAACACTGCCACGGCGGAGTAGCGCCGGTTGTCTTCGGCGTCGATGAATACACCGCGGGCCACTGGCCAGTCACGTGCCAGCGGTAGCTCAGCGCTGGTGGCCGTTATCTGCGTCTGGTAGTCGGTATTGCCGGCGCGCAACGTGGCCCGGCCGCTCATCTCTGGCACCGAGGCGATCACATTGTCCAGCTGGCCTGCCAGTTCGGCGTCGAGGGGCATCAGGGTATTAGTCGAGCCATCCTGTGAGCGGCGCGTATTCGGTGCGCCCGGACGAACCAGCAGCAGATGGGTGCCCAGGGAACTGATGCGCTCAATGACCTCCTGACGGGCGCCATTGCCAACCGCCAGCATCACCACGACCGAGGCCACGCCAATGACGATACCGAGCAGGGTCAATACGGTACGAAAGACATTGGCCCGCAGTGCTCGCAGCGCCATACGTATGGCTTCCCCCGCATCCGCCAGGGACGAGGCAAGCGGATGGTCGGCGGCGAGCAGCGGGCTGGTTGCAGGGATTGCTCTAATAGCGCTGTCGTTGGATGTGGTGGTCGCCGCAGCGGTATCGCGGATGATCTGGCCATCGCGCATTTCGACCAGTCGCTGGGCATGGCTGGCGACTTCGGCATCGTGGGTAATGATAATGACCGTCTTGCCCTGCTGATGCAGTTGGGTGAGTAGCGCCAGGACATCCTTGCCGCTTTGGCTGTCCAGCGCACCCGTGGGTTCGTCGGCAAGAATGATCTGGGCGTCGTTCATCAACGCCCGGGCGATAGAGACGCGTTGTTGCTGGCCACCGGACAGTTGGCTGGGCTTGTTAAGCAGGCGATCACCCAGACCGAGTCCGGTCAGCAGCGATTCAGCCCTCTCGCGGCGCTCCAGGCGAGGTAGACCGGCATAAATGGCGGGTACTTCGACATTTTCGGTGGCGCTTGCCGAGGCGATCAGATGATAGCTCTGGAAAATGAAGCCGAATGTCTCTCGACGCAGTTGCGCCAGATCGTCACGTCCCAGGCTGGCGACGTCCTGACCATTGAGCCTATAGCGTCCGGTGGTGGGACGGTCGAGACATCCCAGCAGGTGCATCAGCGTCGACTTGCCCGAGCCGGATGCGCCCATGATAGCGACGAATTCACCCTGGTTGATCTGCAGATCGAGGTCGTGCAGTACCGTGGTCGATAACTCGCCGTTACGGTAGGTTCTGCTGATATCCCGTAGATCGATGAGGGCTTGAGTCATGCTTACATGTACCGTCTGGATGAGCGGCTACTGCTGCCATCAGCGTTGTGGGGCAGACCACCGGTGATGACCTGTTCGTCTTCTTCCAGACCCTCAAGCACTTCCGCAAGAACGCGGTTTCGCATGCCGATGCGAATTGCTCGCTGCTCTATTTCGCCATTGGAATTGAGCACCTGGACTTGGTTGGGCGTCCCGGGCCGGGACATGTCTAGGGTTTCGCTGGTATTAGTGCGCGTGGCTGAATCCTTCGGGTTGAGTGCGGCCACCGGAATGGTAAGTACATTCTTCGCGGCCTGGCGTACGAAGAATACCTGCGCGCTCATCTGTGGCAGTAGATCGCCGTCGCTGTTGCTGACATCGAAGAGTGCATTAAACAAGACAACGTTGTTGATCACTTCCGGGGTCGGGAGAATTTGCCGCAAGTTACCTTCCCAGCGCCGCTCAGGTCTGCCGAGTGTTGAGAAATAGGCAGGCATGCCAACCTCTAGTCTGCTGATATCAGCTTCCGATACCTGAGTACGAACGGTCATTGTCGAAAGATCAGCAATCTGCACCACGATGGGCGCGGTTTGATTGGCGTTGAGAGTCTGCCCCTGGTTGGCCAGCTGCTGGACAACGGTACCGGCCATGGGGGCGCTGATGCGGGTGTAATCCAGGTCTGCCTGGTCGCCTCGCAGGGTTGATTCAGTCTGGCGTATCTGCGCCTTTACCGCAGCAATCTGGGCAATGGCTGAGCGGAGTGTAGCTTCAGCGCTTTCCACTGACTCCTGGCTGGTGGCGTCGAGCTTGATCAGGTTCTGTTGGCGCTCGGCCTGCAAGCGCGCCAGGGTGTGCTGAGCTTCGCGGTCGGCGAGCTGTGCCTGCAGGTTGGCCAGCTGTGCAGTGCTGGCCTCAACCCGGGCCAGATACAATGTGGGATCTATCTCCGCCAATAGCTGCCCTTCTTCGACCCGATCTCCCAGCTCCACGTGCAGACGCATCACCTGACCGGATACCTGGGTGCCGACATCGACGTAATCCAATGGGCCCAACGTTCCCAGTGCGGTAATACTGTCTTCAATATCGCCGCGTTCAGCCGGGGCTGTTACATAATCGGTTGCGCGGTTCTGCGGACTCAGCCAGAACAACCACACACATGCGCCGATGGTAATCAGTGCTGCGATCAATGCCAGAAGCACCGCGAAGGAAAAACGAATCTTGCCAGCCTGCATGTACCTTTCCTGCATCGAATGTCTGTGGCCAGTCTACAGGCGGCTGCGTCAGGTCGGGCGGGAGAAAGGTAAAGAGTCTGTAAAGAACGGTGTCAGTCGCCTGTCCTTGCTTCGCGCAGGTAGTCGGGGTGGTCGATGAACAGTCGATCACGGGCGCCGGTGTTCGTTACTTCGAGCAATCCCGCATTGAACTCATCCAGCAGCCTCTGTGCTTGAGGGTGCGACCGAGGCACGATCAGATGCAGAGTGACATCATCTACCGGCTCGGGCAGTTCACGGATTTTACGCTGAATGAAGTGGGGTCCCTGTGCGGTCCAGGCAATCTCATCAGGGTTGCTGATAAGTACATCCGCGCGTCCCAACTGAAGCATTGCGTGGCATTGATCCATGGTGCGCGGGCGCACAAAGTTGAGTTCATCGCGGGCGCGGTGAACCCAGCCGCTGACTTCATACCCTGCGGGCAGGCAAAAGATTGCGCCTTTAAGCTCTTCTTGGGATCCGTACTGCCAAGGGCTGTCGTATTGGACATAGAGCCGGAGATTCAGTTGATACAAGGGATCGGAAAAAAGAAAATCTGATCTCCTTTGAGCCGTGCCGAGGTACGGAAAGGTTGCACTGTACTGGTGTCGCAAGGTCTCTTCGTAACCCCGGGTCCAGGGCTTGAACTCTACCTTTGTAGTATATCCGGCCGCAGCGAATGCCAGTCTTACCAGCTCGGTGAGCACGCCACCATCGGTCAAGGTGCTGCCCGTGAAGGGTGGATAGTCCTCACCGCTGGTGAGACTGATCGACTCTGCTGGCGCCGGAATCGATAATACGCACAACATCCCTGCAAGAGCGATGCTGCCTAATGGCTTGAACTGCTTCACGGTTGATCTCCTTTTCTACCGCTCCTGCTTTGACGTCGCGTATGACTTAAACTGCCTTGCCAGTGACCGACGCGCGTTCCGATAACTCTATCCATACTCCATCAGGGTCGCGCACGAACGCAATACGGGCAGTGTCACCAAGCGTAACCGGGGCACGACCACTGGTGGCGCCAGCTTTTAATGCGCTGGCGTAGGCCGCATCACAATCAAATACTTGAAGTGTCAGGTAGCGCAACCCTAGGGCAGCCAACGGCGCCTCATCCGGTACGGCCTCGGGGGCGTCTT
>Ga0307487_1002890_pt1 | contig 10558 bp, 11 predicted proteins | sample CBIW12metaG_FD_203665 | JGI IMG/M metagenome (GOLD analysis project Ga0307487, IMG submission 203665) | Sea-ice brine microbial communities from Beaufort Sea near Barrow, Alaska, United States - CBIW 1.2 | ecosystem: Environmental > Aquatic > Marine > Coastal | place: USA: Alaska | collected... | reverse complement strand
AGTCATCCACATCGTTGTCGCTCGTCGTGATTGGGCGAATCACGAGACGTTCGGTACGGATCGGGGTGCTGAACTCAAACGGTTTCATCTCGAACCCTCATCTTCGTGGGTGATGCTGCGTCGTGGGGTTGTTCTTAGGCCGGGAAAACTACGCGATGTGGGGACGAGTGGCAGCATCAGCGGTGCCGACGGCGCCAGAAGGTCGCACGACGGGGATGTTGTAGAGAGCGCCAAGCGCGGCATCGAACTCAGCCGCCCGACCATCAGCCGCAAACTCGCGGGCGCGAACGGATGGACCGTGCAGCAGCACGCCGCCAAGATGACGTAGGGCGGAAATGGTTTCTTCGCCAGCACCACGGGCGGTGGCACGCGCAATCTCGGCCTCCAACAGGGCGAAGTGGTGTGTGCGCAAAGCCACAATGGCGGGCTCCGCTTGGCTTTCGGCAGCGAATTCGTGGGCGGCCGTACGAACCAGATCCCGAGCATCCGCATGCGCATTCAACTCTTCGAGAGGAGCATGCAGGCTGATGGTTTCCAGGTCGAGCAAATCAATGCCGTCAAGGTGCCCCACGGCGGGGTCAACGTTGCGGGGGAGTCCGAGGTCGAGCACGAGACACTTGGTGGCGGCCGAGAAACGTTCGGTGCCGAGCACAGCGCTCACCGTGCACGTGACGATGACATCGACATCAAAATCTTCGCTCTGCGTGAGGCTGTGCTTGAGTGCGAACGCCGCATCGCGGCCCGAAGGGGAGAAGACGCGCAAATCGAGGGCGCCCTTATCGCGCAGCGCATTGACCGTGGTGACGGCGTAGCGGCCGGTGCCCACCACGAGAACACGTGTGGTCGACCAGTCAGCGACACGGCTCGATGCCAGTTCAAGAGCAAGCCGCACGAGCGACTTGCCCGAACCACCAATGGCAGTGCTGTTCTTGATGCCGCGGCTGGTGTGGGTGGCGCGCTGAAAAAGACGCTCAAGGTCGCGAGTGGTTGTGCCGTCCAGTCGAGCCTGATCGAGAGCCCGACTAACCTGCCCCGAGATTTCCGCTTCACCAACCACAACAGACTCAAGACCTGAGGTCACCGCAAAGAGGTGCGCTGCAGCATCCGCACCCTCATGAACGGTAATGGAAGAATGCAAAGTTTCGACGCTCACACCGCTTCTCTCGCTCAACGATTCCAGAAGCGAGCACACAGTGACGGCCGATGCGGCGGTGAGTGGTTCTTCAACATCGAGGTACGCTTCGAAGCGGTTGCAGGTGGCAACAACAACGGCGCCAGCAACGAAATCATTGGTCGAAACGAGCTCAGTGGTGGCGGCAGGGGCGACCTCAGACAGACTTTCGAGTACGTCTAAGCTCGCGTTGCGATGATTGGAGCTAAGACACAAGAGCACAACCTAATGTTAACCCCGTGACTCTGAATTCTGACCACCCACTTCTCGACGGCCGTACAGCTAACTCGCCTATAGTCCGGGCTTATCGCGGTGACCGCCCCGAAACGATCCCCGTCTGGTTTATGCGTCAGGCTGGCCGGTCACTGCCGGAGTACCGCACACTGCGCGAAGGCAACGAGATGCTTGAGGCGTGCCTGACGCCCGACCTTGCCAGTGAAATCACCCTGCAGCCGGTTCGACGCCACAAGGTTGATGCGGCAATCCTCTTCAGTGACATTGTTATCCCTGCCAAGCTTGCCGGCGTTGAGGTTGAGATCGTTCCCGGCCGCGGCCCCGTTTTTGCTCACCCGATTCGTACGGCGGCGGATGTTGCCAAGCTGCGCCCCATTGATCCGGCTGCGTTTGCACCAATCCGCGAAGCAGTCGCACACACCGTTGCCCAGTTGGGCACAACCCCGCTCATTGGGTTCGCCGGAGCCCCGTACACTCTCGCGTCGTACCTCGTTGAGGGCGGGCCGAGCAAAGACCAGCAGCGTGCTCGCACGCTCATGTATTCCGACCCGCAAACCTGGGCGACACTGCTCAACTGGTGTGCCGATATTGCGGGTGAGTTCTTAATCGCTCAGGTCGAAGCAGGCGCCTCTGCCGTGCAGCTCTTCGACTCCTGGGTGGGTTCGCTCTCAGAGCAGCAGTATGTGCGCCGGGTGGCCCCGCACTCCAAGCGTGCCTTTTCTCATTTGCGCGGCTATGACGTTCCCAAGGTTCACTTCGGTGTCGGCAGCGGCGAAGTACTGCGCCCGATGCACGACATCGGGGCCGACGTCATGGGGGTCGACTGGCGTATCCCGCTCGATGAGGCTGACCGTCGCCTCGGTGGCGGCGTACCGCTGCAGGGCAACATCGACCCCGCACTGCTCGGTGCACCCTGGCATGTGCTCGAAGCGCATGTGCGCGATGTGCTCAACCGCGGCCGTGTTGCCCCCGCCCATATTGTGAACCTCGGACACGGAGTTGGCCCAGACACTGACCCCGACGTGCTCACCAAAATTGTGGAGCTCGTTCACCAGGAAGGTTAGTGCGCGTGAGCACGACAGAATTCACCGTCATCGGAGGCGGCATCGCAGGGCTTGTCACTGCGCGCAGACTCGCGATGGCGGGGCGAACCGTGCGCCTCATTGAGGCAAGCGACCATCTCGGCGGCACTGTGGCATCCCACCTCGTCGGCGGCATCACTCTGGATGCCGGAGCCGAAAGTTTTGCCACCCGCGGCAATACTGTTGCTGATCTCGCCCGCGAACTTGGGCTCGGCAACGACATCGTCTCCCCCATCCACGAGGGTGCATGGCTGCAGCCTGTGGATGGCGCGACCCTTCCCCTGCCCAGCACCGGCGTGCTTGGCATCCCCTCGACTCCCCTCGACGCCCAGACGATTGCCGTGCTGGGTCTCGGCGGCGCATTTCGGGCACAGCTTGATTCGCTGATTCCCTGGTTTGGGCGCCGAACCGACATCTCGCTTGGTGCACTCGTGCGGAGGCGTATGGGTAAGGCGACGGTGGAGAAGCTGGTTGCCCCTGTCGTGCACGGCGTGTATTCGCTGCACCCGAACGATCTCCCGCTGGAGCGTGTTGCGGGGCTGACGGGGCGTCTCGCTCTGCACGGTTCACTGGCGATGGCGGTGCGGTCGATGCGCGAGGCGATGCCGGCTGGAACAGCGGTTCAGGGCATCCGCGGCGGAATTAACCGCATCGTGACCGAACTTGCTGCCGACCTCACAACCTACGGCGTGATTGTTGAATTTGGCCGGAGAATTGAGAGTGCTGAGGCGCTCGCAGACCTCGACGGCACCGTGATTGTTGCGGCCCCTGGCATCCTCGCTCCCGTGCGCGGACGCAACGCGACGCTCGCCACTCTCGTGCTCGATGCTCCTCAGCTGGATGCCGAACCGCGCGGTTCTGGAGTGCTTGTCGCCCCCAACTGCACCGCAGTTTCTGCTCGCGCGCTCACGCACTCGACCGCTAAATGGCAGTGGCTTAAGGAGTATGCGGAGGGTCGCCACGTCGTGCGTCTCTCATACAACGATGAGCACGAAAACTTGGCCGAGGTTGCGCGCCGGGATGCCGAAGTGTTGCTTGGGGTGTCCCTTCCGCCCGAATCGGTTGTGGACTTTGCGCGCCAACAGTGGATCCGCCCGGCAGCCCTGGCAGCAGCAGAACGAACGGATGGCATTGTTGTTGGCGAAACCGTGGGCGGTACCGGGCTGGCCGGCATCGTCGCGCACGCCTATGCCACGGTCGACCGACTGCTGGTGCTCGACTCAGGCGACTCACTCGACTCAGCCGACTCAGGCGACTCAGCCGATGCGCCCGACTCACCGGGAGCACCTGACTCCGACGAGCTAAACTAGTTAGGTTCACCTAACACACAGGTATTCTCCCAGTTTGCCCAGAAGGTGTGGGAGAGAATGGAAGACATGACTGACGTCGAGAAGACCACCGAAGTTTTGGGTTACACACTGTGGGCGGTGTTCCGTCGCGACCCACACCGTCCGGCGAATGCCGGTGACCTCGCGCCCGCGGTTGCCGCGGTTGAAGCCCGCGGCGTGACCGTTCGTGGTTTCTACGATGTTTCGGCGATGCGCGCCGATGCCGACCTCATGGTGTGGTTGCACGGCGACACCCCCGAAAACATTCAGTGGGCGCTGCGCGAACTGCGTCGCAGCGAGCAGCTTTCGACCTTGCTTCCTACCTGGAACGCTATGGGTGTGCACCGCGATGCCGAGTTCAGCAAGAGCCACATGCCCGCGTTCATGCTCGGCAAAGAACCCGAAGCCTGGCTCACCGTCTACCCGTTTGTGCGCAGCTATGAGTGGTACCTGCTTCCCGATGCGGAGCGAAGCGCAATGTTGCGCGACCACGGCATCAAGGGCTCTGAGATTCCTCAGGTTCTCGCGAACACTGTTGCCAGCTTCGCGCTCGGTGACTATGAGTGGATGCTCGCGCTCGAAGCCCCCGAACTTGTTGACCTTGTTGACCTCATGCGCCACCTGCGCCAAACCGAGGCCCGCCGTCATGTGCGTGAAGAGATCCCCTTCTACACGGGGCGACGTATTTCACTCGACGAGATCGCAGAGGTATTGGCATGACCCGCATACTTGGAGCAACGGATGCCGCAGCATCCGGTCCAGAACACGTGGAAGTACCCGTGGCCTACGACGCCATTCTGCTCGCCAGTTTTGGTGGCCCTGAGGGTCAAGACGATGTCATCCCGTTCCTGCGTAACGTCACTCGGGGGCGAGGCATCCCCGAGGAACGCCTCGAAGAGGTTGCGCATCACTACCGTGCGTTCGGCGGCGTCAGCCCCATCAACGATCAGAACCGCGAACTGAAGGTTGCACTCGAAGCTGAGCTTGCCCGCCGAGGAATCGACCTTCCCGTCATTTGGGGTAACCGCAACTGGAACCCCTACCTGCGCGACGCGCTCACCGAGGCGAACGAGCGCGGCTATAAAAAGCTCATCGCCGTCGGTACGAGTGCGTACAGCTCGTACTCGAGCTGCCGTCAGTACCGCGAAGACTACGCAATCGCACTGGAGGAGACCGGGCTGCTCGGCACAATTCAGATCGACAAAGTGCGTCAGTTCTTCGACCACCCCGGCTTTGTTCAACCGTTCATTGATGGTGTGCGTGACGGACTCGCACAGATTGCCGCGAAGGGCATCGCACCCGAAAAGACGCACGTGCTGTTCACCACCCACTCGATCCCGTCGACGGATGCCGCCAAGAGCGGCCCAGACTTCCGTGGCTTTGGAGAGGGTGGAGCCTACGCAGCGCAACACCTGGCCGTGGCCGAAGTCGTTATGGCGGCTCAAACTGCCAATCCCGAGCACACGGCGCAGCCCGCGCACAGCCTCGTCTATCAGTCACGCAGTGGCCCGCCGTCGATGCCGTGGCTTGAGCCTGACATCAGCGATGCGATCGATGTGCTTGCCGCTGATGGTATCGAAGCGGTGGTGATTGTGCCGGTCGGCTTCATTTCTGACCACATGGAAGTGAAGTGGGATCTCGATACTGAGGCGCTCGAAACTGCGGCAGGCCACAACATGTTCGCCGTTCGCGTTCCCACGCCCGGCGTGCATCCGGCATTCGTCACTGGCCTCGTTGACCTTGTCTTGGAACGTCGCGATGGAACTCCGGCAGCTGAGCGCCCCGCACTGACCAACTTGGGCCCGTGGTATGACGTGTGTCGCCCCGGATGCTGTGAGAATGTGCGGTTCGGCTTCAAGCCAGCCGCCGCGGGGGTAGCACCGTGACAGTAGTTCGTATCGGAACGCGGGGCAGCACACTCGCTATGGCGCAGACCACCACGGTGGCTCGCGCCCTCGAAAGCAAGACGGGTGTCGAGACGGAAATTATCCCGATCTCCACCCAGGGTGACCGCTCAACCGAATCGCTGTCGCTGATCGGCGGTCAGGGTGTGTTCGCGAATGCTCTTCGTGATTCCCTACTGGCCGGCGAATGCGATGTTGTTGTGCACTCGTTGAAAGACCTGCCAACGGCCGACATTCCCGGGCTCACGATTGCTGCCGTGCCGAAGCGTGCCGACGAGCGTGATGTGGTGTGCGCTCGCGATGAACTCACTCTCGCAACGCTTCCCGCTGGCGCCCGGGTGGGCACCGGCTCGCCCCGCCGCCAAGCGCAGCTGCGTTCGCGTTACCCCGCCCTTGAGGTTGTCGACCTGCGTGGCAATATCGATTCGCGCCTCGACAAAGTCACCAATGGTCATCTGGATGCCGTCATCCTCGCCGCTGCAGGCCTCGCCCGTGCCGGCCGTGCCGCGGCGATCACCGAATACCTCGGCATTGCTGGCTGGCCAACGGCGCCCGGCCAGGGTGCCCTCGCGATCGAGGTACGCACCGGCGAAGAGAAGCTCGCCGCCGTGCTCGACCACCGCCCCACCCGCACCAAGACGGATGCGGAACGTTACGTTCTCGCCTTGCTTGACGCCGGATGCTCGGCTCCCCTCGGAGCCCACGCGGTCATCGATGATGGCCTCCTGTTCTTGGATGCGCGCGTCTACGCTCTCGATGGCTCGCACTACCTCACCAGCTCCCACGCTCTGTATGTCAATGATGTTGATGACCCTCCGCGCGAGGCAGCACAGCGGGTCGCCGACGAACTGCTGGCACAGGGCGCAGGGGAACTCACGGGGGCTCGGGCGTGATCATCCGCCCCCGTCGTTTGCGCTCGAGCTCAGCACTGCGTCGCCTGGTCGCCGAAAACCGCACCCATCCCAGTCAACTGATTTTGCCCATGTTTGTGCGCGAGGGCTTGAGCGAACCGGTACCGATTAGTTCGATGCCTGGCGTGCAGCAGCACTCGCTCGACTCGATGCGCCGTGCGATTGCCGCCGCCGCCGAGGTGGGCATTGGTGGGGTGATGCTGTTCGGTGTTCCCGAACACAAGGATGCCGAAGGTTCCGGCGCGATTGACCCGAACGGAATCCTCAACGTCGCTACGCGCGCCGCTGTCGCTGAGGCCGGTGACGCCCTCGTGGTGCAAACCGATCTCTGTCTCGACGAATTTACCGACCACGGGCACTGCGGAGTGCTGCGTGAGCGCACCCACCCTGTGACGGGTGCGACCGAGCTGATCGTCGATAACGATGCATCGCTTGAGCGCTACCGCGAAATGGGTGTCGCCCAGGCCGAAGCTGGCTCGCAATTGCTTGGCCTTAGCGGAATGATGGACGGGCAGGTTGCCGCCGTGCGCGACGCCCTCGACACCGCAGGCCACACCGACACCCCCTTACTCGGTTATGCCGCGAAGTATGCGTCCGCGTTCTATGGACCCTTCCGTGAAGCCGTGCAGTCATCACTGCAGGGCGACCGTCGCGCCTACCAACAAAATCCAGCCAACCGGCGCGAGGGCATCCGCGAAGTCGAACTCGACATCGATGAGGGCGCCGACATCGTGATGGTCAAACCCGCGATGAGCTTCCTTGATGTGCTCGCCGAAGCTGCTGCCGTGAGCAGTGTTCCGGTGTGGGCGTACCAAGTCTCCGGCGAATACGCGATGATCGAGGCCGCAGCAGCGCACGGGTGGATCGACCGCCGCCGCGCCATCGAAGAGTCGGTGCTCAGCATCCAGAGGGCCGGCGCCGAAGCGGTGCTCACCTACTACGCAACAGAACTTGCAGAATGGTTACGCCGATGAGCAACACCCCGACCAGTACTCCCACCACCAACCAGCAATCGTTCGACCGCGCTCGTGGCATACTGCCGGGCGGTGTCAACTCGCCCGTACGTGCTTTCGGCTCGGTCGGCGGAACACCCCGCTTCTATGTGAAAGCATCCGGTTCTTATGTCACGGATGTTGAGGGCCGTTCGTACATTGACCTCGTCAACTCCTGGGGCCCCGCCATCCTTGGCCACGCTCATCCCGAAGTCATTGACGCTGTTCAGCAGGCGGCGTCACGCGGGCTCGGCTTTGGAGCGTCAACGCCCGCCGAGACTGAGCTCGCCGAACTCGTGCGTGCGCGCATCAGCGTCGGCGGGGTGAGCCCGATCGAACGTTTGCGTCTGGTCTCGACCGGCACCGAAGCGACGATGACCGCCATCCGGTTGGCTCGCGGTGCCACCGGTCGTCGGCTGCTCGTGAAGTTTGCCGGGCACTACCACGGGCACTCTGACGGACTGTTGGCCGAAGCAGGTTCGGGGCTCGCAACGCTATCGATGCCCGGCTCGGCCGGGGTCACCGCCGAGACTGCTGCACAAACTCTTGTCATCGAGTACAACAACGTTGCCGCCCTCGAGCAGGTCTTTGCTGAGCACGGTCACGACATCGCCGCAGTGATCTTCGAGGCTGCCGCCGCCAACATGGGTGTCGTGGCACCCCAGCCCGGCTTCAACGAAGCCATGGTGCGCATCGCCCACGAACACGGTGCCCTCGCCATTAGCGACGAAGTGCTCACCGGCTTCCGTGTCGATCCTGCCGGTTACTGGGGATTGGATGCTCGAGCCAGCGCCAGTGGGGCACGCTGGGTTCCCGACCTCTTCACCTTTGGCAAGGTCATCGGTGGCGGTCTGCCCTTGGCTGCCTTGGGCGGTTCAGCTCGCATCATGGAGTTGTTGGCTCCCCTCGGACCCGTTTATCAAGCGGGCACCCTCAGTGGAAACCCTGTCGCCGTTGCTGCGGGTCTTGCCACGCTGCGGCTCGCCGACGACGCCGTGTACTCCCGGCTCAATCAGGTTGCCAAAACCCTCAGCCATGAAACGTCTGCCGCACTCAGCGCCGAAGGTGTTGAGCATGTTGTTCAGAACGCCGGCAACCTGTTCTCGTTTGTATTCAGCCCGACCGAACCCATGAACTTCGCAGACGTGAAAGCGCAGCAGGGGTACCGTTATGCACCCTTCTTCCACTCGATGCTCGACTCGGGGGTTTCTCTGCCTCCGAGTGTGTTTGAGGCGTGGTTTGTTTCGGCGGCCCATGACGATGGCGTGGTGTCGAAGATTGTGGAAGCACTGCCGGCGGCGGCCAAGGCTGCTGCTGCGGCATCCGCCCCTCAGTAGTCAAACCAGTAGTAGCGCAACTGAAAAGTCTGTGTGAGTTCCGGGTTCTGCACTATGCCAATCTGAGAATATGCCCCAGACTAATATTTGCGTCAGCAGCGAAACGTGATCATGGCCTGCAGCTATCGCGAGTATGTTGAAATAACCATTCGGCAACAAGAAACGGAGTTCGCGATGAAGGGCAAGATCCTCCTAGTAGTAGGAATCGGCATCGGCTACGTGCTTGGCACCCGCGCTGGTCGCGAGAAGTACGAAAAAATTAAGGCGACGGCGGGCAAGCTGTGGAACGATCCCCGTATTGCGCAACAGCGACACAATGCTGAAGATTTTGTGAAAGACAAGGCACCGGATGTTGCGGAGTTTCTCGTAGACGGCGCCAAGAAGGTCGTCAAGCAGGTTGCCAGCAGCAAGAGTGACCGCAAGAGCTCGTCGGCTAAGTCGACAACGACGACCGCTGCTGCACAGAAGCCTGCCGCCAAGAAGTCTTCGTCAACGGCATCCTCGACGAAGTCCACTAACTCAAAGTAGGTCTGCCATGCACGGTGAATCACCGAAAACAGACCCACAGCGCGAACCGAAGCGCTCGCTAGCCGCACTCATTGTTGACGTGCCTCGCCTGCTTGGTGAGCTTGTTCGCGGCGAAATTGAGTCGCTCAAGAGCGAGATGGTCGCCAAGCTCAAGAACTCGGGAATCGGTGTCGGGCTGTTTGTGGGAGCCGCATTCGTTGCGCTCTTTGCACTGATGGTGTTGATTGCGGCAGCCATTCTTGGCCTAGCCGAAATGCTCCCCGCCTGGGCCGCGGCACTCATTGTTGCTGGGGTGCTGCTCATCATCACTGCAGCGTTGGTGATGATCGGGGTCAGGCTCGTCAAAAAGGGCACGCCACCGGCACCTACCGAAACAATGACAAGTATCAAGAACGACGTTCGTGCCATCAAAGGCACACGCAAGCGGAGGTCATAATGTCTGATAACAATGACAAGATCGAGCAGGCTCGCGCTGAACTCGAACGCACTCTCGACGCTATCGAAGACAAGTTCAATGTTGGCAAGCGCGTCAACGAAGTCACTACCCGCGCACGCAGCTCCTATGAGGGCAACCCGCTGCCTTGGATTATCGGGGCCGCAGCCGCAGCAGTCTCGCTTGTTGCCGTGGTTGCGTGGGCGCTGGCGAGCGACGACGACTAGCTCGATTAGCGTCTAACTCCCTTAGAGGGGGAGGATAGGAGCATGGTTAGCAAAGCACTCGATGGTTTGCGCGTGCTCGTACCACGCGGAGGCAATTGGGGCGACAGTGTCGCTGCGCTTCTCAGGGGCTACTCGGCAGTGCCCGTGATCGCACCGCTGGTCAATTTTGCGCCCTCCGAAAACATTCCGGCGCTCGCTAACGCGTTCCATGAACTAAACGATGGCCAGTTCGATTGGCTTGCCGTGACGAGCGCAACAACGGTCGACGTTCTCATGGTGAGCGGTGTCACAATCCCTGAGCACACCAAGATTGCTGCGGTGGGAGAAACCACCGCAGCCGCCCTCACTCTCGCCGGGCACCGAGTTGACTTCGTTCCCGAGTTCGACAACTCGGGTCGAGGCTTGGTTAAA
>Ga0307487_1002889_pt1 | contig 10565 bp, 7 predicted proteins | sample CBIW12metaG_FD_203665 | JGI IMG/M metagenome (GOLD analysis project Ga0307487, IMG submission 203665) | Sea-ice brine microbial communities from Beaufort Sea near Barrow, Alaska, United States - CBIW 1.2 | ecosystem: Environmental > Aquatic > Marine > Coastal | place: USA: Alaska | collected... | reverse complement strand
GTCCGTCACAGCAGTCTCGACTTTGACGAGTCGCCTGAGTTCGAGCCACGGTCGCCGCCCTGCCTCATGAGCAGCGCCAATCGCATAGATCAGCACATCCGGAAGATCGCGCGCTACACTTATCAGTTTGCTGAGGGTTCCCTTGTCGACTGCGAGGACATCTCCGATTTCAGCCCTGGTGAAACCCTGTTCTTCGAGCTTGATTGCGAAGATAGCTTGTTCAATGAAACTTCGCTCGAGGCGAGCGGAGTTTTCTAAGGCTTGAGAGACAAGTGCCTCACGTTGGTCCATTTCCTTGATGTAGGCTTTGACCTTGATCCCGAGCGCCCGACAGGCTGCGATTCTTCGGCGGCCATAGACGACTTCGTAGCGGGGGCCGACTCCACGCCGATACCGAAGCAGGGCAGGGAGCTGTTGACCAGAAGTCCGGATCGACTCAATCAGGTCGTCAAGTCCCTCGGCCACGTCAAATCTGTCTGCAATTTCGGAATCCGAGATTTCGCTGACATCCACTTCTTGGGCAGCTTGGGCCGAAACTTGCGAGAGCACGTCTGACATGCTTTTCAGCGAACGAGGGGCTCCCTCGCCGGGCTTCTGGTCATTCTCCTCCACAGCCGTAGAAGATTTGGAACCCATTTGCGCTAGGCTTTTGGCAAGTAGATCACGCTTCATTGCTGGCTCCTCGACCCCATGCGGACTGGATCATCATTTCAATATCGTTTGAGAAGCTGATCACGGATTCCAAGGCGCGGTCATAAGTCTTTCGGTTCTTCGAACCGGCAAGATCGACCTCGAAAATTGTCTTCTGAGATAAGCCAGCTTCGCTTACGGCGGATGACTTAACGAATGGGGACTTGATGACACTGTCACCAAGCAACTGCCTGATCCATTCGGCCAAATCTTGCTGCGTACTTATGGCTGTGTCGAACCGGGTCAGAAGATACGCGAAGTTGTCGTAGGTGCCGATTCCTCCGTTGGAATGAAGCACTTCCAAGACACCAGATGCCATTGTTAGAAACTGGCTGGCTGAAGCGAGGTCCACGCGCTCAGGGATAATGGTCATGAGCAGCGAGGTCGATGCGCATACTGCCGACATCGTGAGATAGCCAAGCTGAGGAGGGCAGTCGATCAAGATGACATCGTACTCGTCCTCAACTTGGCGTATCGGATCTCGAATCCGATTGAAAAACACCGGCTGCTCACCACGGCTCAATGCCATAGGGGTCTCGGTTTCAAACTCCGAGAGCATGATCCCTCCAGGAACTAGGTCCAGGTTGGGGAAGTAGGTCTTACGTAGAACGTCGGTGATCGGGACTCGGGATATTTCGCCGTCGTTGTAGCGGATTGCATCATAGAGCGTTCCGCCCTTACGAAAATCGATCTCTGGCTGATATCCGAAAAAGGTTGTGAGCGAAGCTTGCGGATCTGCGTCGATCAGACACACACGATAGCCGCGTAACGCTAGCCTCATGCCAAGCGTTACGGTGGTTGTCGTTTTGCTCGAGCCGCCTTTGAAGTTAACTGTGGACCAGATTTGCAATTTGTCGCCCTGACGTCGGCCAGGAAGGAACTGGTAAGGGTCCTTAGCGTTCTGTGACAGAATATTCCGGATCTCGAGAATCTTCTCGGCGGTGTAGAGGCGTTTGTTGTTAGAGCCTTGTTCGACATCGGGGATGCGATCGTCGAAGTGAGCTTTTCGCAGATAGCCATCGCTTACGCGCAACAACTCTGCCACTTCAGCGGTAGTGAAGCTCCGAAGCGTCTTTTCCTCTTTTGGCGCTAGGAAGAGCTTGGACATGTGTTCAAGGGCTTCGGAAAGCCGGTCTGCGTCTGCTCTTAGTTTATCATGCAGCACTGGATGCATTTTGTTCGTCCGCCTCACATCGTCCCATCTGCGTTACTCGATATAGGCTACCCTTGGGAGCACCTGGAAACGCGAAGAACGTATTTTTTCTTCTTTTCACGTTACAGCTATGACGCGAGAAATGGGGAAACTCAAGAAAAAATGTTTGCGACCGTCTTGTGCTGACTGAGGAGGTAACCACCATATGAAGCGCTGACGTTAAGACAACGCATCACGACTTTATGTTAACTCACTGATTTTACTTGTTTCTCTTTTGCAAAATTTGTCCTCCGGACAAGATTTGACCCCGGCGAGCGTGGGCACATGAAGCGTCACGACCAACTTCAGTAACGCAATTCATGCCCCTCTGACCACTTATAGGTTCTTGAGCGCAGCCCTGATGATTCCTCTATGCAGCCCAAAGTTTGAACGATCTGGCGACCGCTGTATGCCTTATCCCGTTACTTAGAGAGTAAGCTTGGACGTTCGGCGCGCTCCAGCAGCATCTTGACTGAAGACGGTTGCCAACTGGATCGTCCGCGCGGTGTGCGTTCGCGCATGGCTTCCAGCCGGTCGCAAATCGCCTGCAGCGTGATGTCCGGGTCCGCACCCTTAATTGCGGCGACGATTGCAGGGAGGCGGTCGTCGATATAGCGGTGCCCGGCACGGCCGAGCATGCTTTCCGGTAGGAAGCCGTCGCGCAAGTAGGCTTTCACAGCACGCAACAAACGGCTTTGCGTCCAGCGTCGCGCTTCGGGCAGAGGCGCGTTGACGATCCGCAGCACGTCTTCCCAAGCCATATGGGGGCGCAACCGACGGACATGCGGCACCCAGTCCTGCGCGGTCTCGTTCAGGCGCTCCATGTGGCCGTTCTGACGGGCCAGTCTGACTTTCCGCAGCGCCGCCGGATCTCTGTTGCGCAGACTAGGGTTGCCGCCGACCCGGCCCTTGGTACGTGCACTGGCCAGCCCGGCCTTTGTGCGTTCGCGGACCAGGGCACGTTCGAACTCGGCCGCAGCACCCAGCACCTGCCGGGTGAACTTGTCCTGCGGGAAAGCGGTGTCGATCGGGTCCTGGATCGAGCGGAAGAAAGCACCCTTGAATTCCAGCCGTTAGATCACCTCCAAGAGATGCGACAGGGATCGCGCCAGACGGTCTATTCGGATGACCACAAGCGTATCGCCCTTGCCGACTCGTTCCAGTACGCGGGCCAGCACCGGCCGTGCGCGATTGCCGCCCGAAGCCTGTTCTTCATGAATCTCGGCGCAACCCGCGGATTTCAGGGGCTGCGACTGGAGCAGGGGGGTCTGATCCTCGGTCGATACGCGGGCGTAGCCGGTCAAGGGAATGGAAACAGAGCGTTTTCAGTTCGGTCTATCACCACTTAACGACCGTTTGTAAACGAATGCAAGAGATGGTTCTGTAATCGCGCTTGTCAGATATCCCTTGGTTTCCATGCCCTGAACGCGACCAGAGAGAACTCACCGAGCATCGCGTGCGTGTACTATATAAGGAGAGTTGCAACCCGATGCTAAAACCCTTGGGTAATTTGCAGAATGGTTGTATTTTGCACATATGAAGCCGCATAACCCTTTTTTGCGTGATGATTTGGAGGATCTCCTCGAAGACACAGAGGAGGCCGAACAGGTATCAGAGGATGATCTCTGGTTCCTACCCGGCCCGATGGAAGAGGAGCCGGACTATCTGCCTCCCGGCCCACGGGCCGAGCCCTGCGAAGCCGCAGTCGTCGATGATTGGATACAGGCCGAAGCGAGTTGTGCCGCGCGTCTCGCCCGTGTTGCTGCACGGCTCGGCGCGCTGGACGACCGGCTGCGCCGCGGCCCGGAGGGATGGCGACATCGGCTTGCCCTTATTGAAGCTGCAGATCTCAGTTGGTTCGTGGGCGACCGGGTTGGCCTAGATCGGCTGGCGCATGGATGTCCATGCAGCTGTCGGGCGTGCAGGAGGACATCGGGGCGCTTGCGCGTGCGGCATGGGCCGTGCGGCGGTTGACGGGCGGTCCCGTGCCCGAGGCGGACCTGCCCTCGTTTCTCGATCGCCGCGATCCCGAAAACGTGGCAGATGATGCCGAGCCGTTCGCGGATCGCGCAGGCGGGTGGCTCGACCTGATGGCAGCAGCAGCTGATTTGCATCCGATTAGCCGCGGCTGTATGGGCTTTCACCTCTGGAACCTCGCGGGCCTCGGACAGCAAGGCGACCGGATGGAAGCAGCCGTCACGGCGGGGTGCATCGCGGCTGGCGAAGGAAAGGGGGCGGCCTTCGCACCGATGGCGATGGGCGGGGCCGGGGGCTTGCGTGCTAGTGGCCTACCCGCCGAGCGACTAGTCCGCTGGCTCGACGGTATGGAGAACGCCATTCTAACCGCGACGCGTCATTTAGACGATATTGAAGCCTGGTCGGCGCGGGCTGCAATTGTGATGGGTCTGTTGTCGGGCCGCACGCCGTCGGCCTTGCGCGTGGTGCTGACCGAATGGCCACTGCTGTCCGCCCGAATGGCCGAAACCCTGACGGGCGCAAGCCGGGCGGCAGTCCAGCGCAACCTCGCGTGGATGGAAACACGAGGTCTGATCCGGGAAGTGACGGGGCAAGGGCGGTTTCGGATGTGGCGTGGCGTCGTCTGAAAACAGACTCCACTCGACATCCACCGCGCCGTTCAGCATTCGGAGAGTATCGATCGGCCAAACTAAGGCTTAGTTGCCCGAAAGCCGAGAACGGTTCATCATGGTAATTTAGTGGGGTAGATGTGGAAAAGGGAACGTGGATGTGCAAGTCGTGCAGCCCCATTCTTGGGCGCGGAGGAAGCAACCATAAACTTCACTCACCTCCCGCGCTTCCTTGAACGCCGCCGCACGTTCCTCGGCGAGACTGCCCAAAAAGCACCATTAAATCGCCTATTTGTTCTCAAAAAGCCCATATAAGAAATAGGGATGGTAATGTTTGTCGTCAGCGATCAAATTACTGATGAATATTTGGGGGAATCTATTTGAGCACTTGGCCTATTTATCAAAAGGATATCGTTCAAGTCCTCTCCGTTTTCCTTTCAAATACACTTCCGGCGATAGGTGGTGATCATTGGTGGAAGTTCTACGTCCTAGATCAACTTAACCCCTATCAAGCCCATCGTCTTCAGAAGGCATGGGGGCAGTCGCTTGGGCAGTTGGACCTCGCGGCCCTTATTCGGGTGGCTTTGGCCAGTTGTGAGGAGATGACTGTCAAGAAATGCGCGACACGGGAGTTTCAGGATCTTCTGGAAGCGATGAAGGCTATACGGAACAGGCATGCACATTCCCCGGCCGATGGCATTCCAGTTGCAATTGAGGCCCGTGACCTTGAAAGTAGTGCTGATTTCGTTGCATGCATCGACAAGTCTTCAATTCTACCCGACCAGCTTCGAGCTGCAGCGAAGCAACTCCTCGATCAGGCATCTATGTTGAAGCCCGCAAAAGCTGCAACATCATCTAGAAAAAGCCCGCTTGCCGTGCTGCGCCATCCGGAACCATTGTTGCCTGAAAATAGTCTTCAGAACAAGACGTACATCGGAATGGATTTTGGCACCTCGACTACCGTTCTGAGTACAGTCTCACTAAGGGACGGAGCTGAACAGGTGGATGCTCTTATCATCGAGCAACCTGACCAGGATGGCGTGATGACGCGCAATCACTTGGTCAATACCGTCATCGCCTATGTCAACAAACGGCTGGTGTTCGGGCGCGAAGCATTCCGCCAAAGATCTTTTCTCCACGAAGGGCGCAATGTATTTTCTTCGTTCAAAATGCGTTTAGGAGTCGATCTTGGTCCAACTTATCCAGAGACGGCCGTGCGCGCTGGTGTGCTCAAGTCTGGCCACAAGATCGAGTCCGCACAAGACGCCGCGGCAATGTTCTTCCGCTTCATCAAGAGAGGCGTGCAAACCGCGCTGGATACCCCAAAATTGCCGAAAACGCCCGAGTGGTGTGTGTCTGTGCCCGCCTCATTTGAGGCGAACCAGCGCAAGGATCTGGAGACAGCTTTGCGAGCCGCGGGTATCGTTACCACTTCGGTCGCTCTTATAGATGAACCGAACGCCGCTTTTCTCTCCTACCTCTTCGAGACATCGCGAGGGTTGAACAGTAGTGAGCTTCTCGAAGTACTGCGCGAACGCCCTATCAACGTGCTGGTCTACGATTTTGGTGCCGGCACCTGCGACATTTCCGTGCTTCGTCTGGAGAGCCGTGCAGAGGGGATCCAGTCTCGAAACTTGGCGGTGTCGCGGTTTACTGCTCTAGGCGGCGACGATATCGATCTCGCTCTTGCGCGTCAGGTGCTGCTGCCGCAACTCATCGAATCGTCCGCTCCTGTGCAACCGTCCCAACGGGATATCGAAGAGCGGATCCTGCCAAGGCTTCAGCCCACAGCAGAGCTACTTAAGATCCGACTTCTTGAGCACGCACGCGACAAGGGCATCGAGACGACCGACGGGCTGCGAGAGGCCAGTGACCTGCGGGTGACTGCTCTGGATATTGAAAGCTTCAAGATAGGAGCCGATGAGTTCCATCTGCCGAAACCTGGTGCCACGCTCATTGACCTTGCCACTGCGCTCGAGCCATTCACCCGATTTCCAGTGCCAGCGGACGATCGCACTGCACATGTTTTTACCCCGGTCCAGGATGCTCTGGAAAAGTCTGGACTTACTGCGGACGATCTAGACGGCGTTCTCTTCATCGGTGGCAGCAGTGAAAACACTATCGTCCGCCATACTGTGATGAAGGCGCTTGGGGGGACAGTCGAAGCGATCGTGCCAAAGGATCTTCGAAGCCATGTCTCAAAGGGTGCGGCTCTGCATTCATACTGGTACAATGGTTGTGGCTTTGACTTCATACAACCGATCACTTCTGAACCGATCCTCGCGTTGGTCCGAGGTGGCGCGTTTGAAACGATCCTTCCGGCATCCACTCCGCTGCCAAGCCAAGTGACTATAAGTGATGAACTTATCGTGGAAGACGAGGGGCAGAAACGCATCGAGATACCGATCTGTGTCTCAACAGCAGATAAGCTGCTTGGCGTAATCGTGATCGATTCGCCAGACCGGGAGGGCTTTCAGCGTGGCACCAGAATTTCACTTTCCGCCAGCATTTCGCGTGACAAGCTGCTCGTGGTTGAGGCGAGGATCGGAGATCGCGTCGCAAAAACGGCCATGCTCAACCCGATGGCCAACCGACCCGTATCGGAAACCGAGGCAAGACTGCTAAAGGCGAAACAGGCCTTCAACGAAGTGCTTTTGAAATACGGCCCGCGCCCGCCGGCGGCAAAAGTAATTGCTTATGCGAACGCCGCCGAATCTGCAGGCGATCATCAACTTGCCGCTGAACTGTTTCAGAAAGCTGAGCAGCTTGATCCGACGCGCAACTTTGCTGTGTCTATCACCTATAACTTTGCTCGCGCTGGAAAACATCAACTAAAGGAACTGTGGGCGCGGAAGGCCTACGAGAGAGAGCCCTCGGCTGCTGCGGCCTACAATTTGGCCATCAATGTTGAAGGTTCGGACGAGAAGGAAGCATTATTCCGCGAAGCGCTTCGCTATGAGCCGGACTACCACTCCGCCATCCTCGCTCTTGGGCGGATATTGTTGAGGAAAGGGGATCCAGAAGGGACTGAACTCCTAGAGCGATCCGCTAAGAAGCTCAGCCAGCAGCTGAGCACACACAATATTGATGAGGGCGGATGCCGCGTGCTGGCAAGCGTATCACGCGAACTTGGCCAGACGGATGTTGCTCAGGAAGCTGAAGCTCGTGTAAAGACGCTTTCACCCAAGCAGCAGACATCCGCGGCGTATTCCGAAAATAACCTCGCCGCTCGGTCCAGAGCCGCGATAGAAGAAGCGTGAACGCATGGGCTGGTATGTTCCCTTTTCCAGCCTGAGCCAAACGCAAGAATCGATCATCAAAGAGATCACACGCGGTATCGAACAAGATAACCATTTCATTTGCGGTTTTGCAGGGAGCGGGAAATCTGTACTTCTAACCCACGTTCTGGAACGCCTTGTCGCGGACCATCAGGGATCACGTTTTGTATTTCTGAGCTTTACCCATGCGCTTGTTGGAATGGCCAAGATAGCACTGCTGGGTTCCGGGCTGGACGAGGGGACGGCGCAACGTATCGAATTTTCGACGGTACATCGTTTTATTTACGGGAAGGGGGAGGCGGATTTCGTCTTTGTCGATGAAGCTCAAGACCTGGAAGCAGATTGGCTGGATAGGATAAAGAGCAAATCGCGTCACGTCGTTCTCGCTGGAGATTACGAACAATCGATCTATGATGAGGGTGCCACGCGGGCCGAAATGATTGAGCGTTTCAAACCGAAGGTACACGAGCTCCGAGAAGTATTCCGTCTAACTCCGTCTCTCATGAAGACTGCTATCGCCATTAATCCTTCTGCGAGCAACATTGTCGAAGCAGATCCTGTTAACTCAGTAGATGCCGATATCAGAGACGTGGAATTCGACAGCTTGGAAAACGAAGTTGAATGGGTTTTGAATGAGGCACGGACACGGGCTCGCTCAAGTTACCCTTCGGCACTGCTTTTCCACCATCATCACGATTTAAGGCTCTTCTACGAAACAGTTTTCCATGTGCGCTCAATCAGCTTGCCGAGTGAACACCCGCGCGATCTGACGGAACGATACATCAACATGAACGATGCAATGCAAGCCGCAGGTATCCCTTTGAGCTACTATGGCAATAAGGTGGGCACGCTAACCCATGGAGAAAAAGGTCCCCATGTCTATCTGATGACGATACACAGCGCCAAAGGGCTCGATTTTCAGAATGTATTTCTGCCTGGCTTGAACCGCGGGCCTAACAGTGCCCTTTCTCCATCGGAGCCTTTTAAGCGCCCAGTATCATTCGTTGGCGTAACCAGAAGTTTTGAGAACTTGTTCTTGTCGCACTCGCAGGGCGCGATGGAAACGCCATTTGACCATTTGCCAGAAGACGTCGTGAAAAGGTGGAAGCCGCGCCGCCCGACCAATGTAGACGACGAGCTGTTTTTTTGACCGGGAGCCAAAAAATGAATAGGCACATCGTTGTCATCACTTTCCTTGAATTGCTGAACTGGAACAGTAAGGGTTTGCTTCGCGTTGCGTCGCAACGCCTAGTATGGTGCCACTTCGACGGCGCCGCTGCAGCTTTTCAATCGTCTCTGCAGTTCGCACCTGATCTCGAGCCTGCGGACGACGCTTTTCTCATCGCCAATGTCGAAACGCCGCCGCGCGACTCGGGAAACGGCACACTTTTGCTTCCCTTGGACGGAACTAAGTTCGAGGTGCTGTCAGAGCGCAGTTCTCGGCTCCTTTCGCCCGTCGCAAAGCGAATGAATGCTAATCTTGAACTTGCAATAGAAAGTGTCCAAGACGAATGGGTAGGCTGGAAAAAGCGCTACAACAGCGAGAGCGCAGACCAGCAGTCACGCCGCATCTGGGCTTGGGCTTGGGCAAATCCTTGGCCATCTGATCCGCAAAGCCCGCAAGAGCAACTTCTTAGAAATTCGAAAAAGTGCATCGCTGAAATGTCACGGCTACTCGCAGAGAAACCTGACCTACGAGAAAAAATTGCCGGAACTTCTGCTGAAGCGTGGATGCATATGGCCCTTGCAGCAGAGCAGGGGGAACTTCTTGCATCGGAAGATGATGCGGAATGGCGTCGAGCGACCAGAGCTTACATTACATCTTGTGCGCGGACCGGGCAGTTGAATGCAGCTTTTTTCCAGAACGCTGACACCATCTTTTCTAATGCCTTTGATGCACTTCCTCTCGACCGCGTCGAGATGGTAGAATTAGTGGCCACGGCAATCGGTGAGCATCATGCGCTGCGTTTGAATACCGGGCAAGAACCCGATCTTGATGCACTAGTTTCGGATCTTCGTATTCTGTCAGATCTTGCCGCCAAGGACGGGCCTGAGAGGCAGAAATTAATAATATCCACAGCACTTTTGGCTCTCGGAGGATTGTTGCCCGGTACTGCCGTAGGCGCGCTTATGGTTAAGAATGATCTCCAGGCTGGGTGGGGAACTACACTACTTCAAGGCAACAAAGAACAAGAAATAGCCGAGGACGGAATGCAAACAGTTTCACCTGGAAATCCTGCTGTTACGTTGCCCCATTCGATCACTGTGAGCGAGGCCATGGATAACGAAAGTGGGCCTTCTGGCGCGAAACCTGAAGCAGTTGCAGTTGATATTGATCGCGAGACAGAACCGCAGCCAAGCATGGTTTCCGCGACAGTTGCGCCCTTGGAAAGTAAAACGGAGGATGATGGGCACGCAGCATCAACGAAAAAGAGCAAGCCCAAACCGGGCACGAAGCCCAAAAACAAGAAAAAGCAGACATCCATTAGTAGCGAAGACGCTCCGCCACCTAACCAAGGCAAACTCCCTTTGTGAATGAGGGACCAACGGGGGGCGGTCAGAGCTTAAATGTGTCGTCGCGAAACGGGACACGCACTTGATCAATCAGCAGGTTTTCAATGCCTTCAGAGAACAAAACCTTAGAAACCGTTCTTACTATGCCAAATGACGGTCTTAATTACTATTCAATATCCTTTGGAGCGAAGTTAGGCGTGGCGGCTACGATGCGTTGCCGCAATACCTCCACTTCAGGCAATGCTCCGGAAAGCTTTGCCTGCTTCGGCAACACGTCTCCATGCAACTGTGCGCGCAACTCCATCC
>Ga0307487_1002888_pt1 | contig 10569 bp, 11 predicted proteins | sample CBIW12metaG_FD_203665 | JGI IMG/M metagenome (GOLD analysis project Ga0307487, IMG submission 203665) | Sea-ice brine microbial communities from Beaufort Sea near Barrow, Alaska, United States - CBIW 1.2 | ecosystem: Environmental > Aquatic > Marine > Coastal | place: USA: Alaska | collected... | reverse complement strand
TTTGTTTTAGGGTTAACCGTTCTCAAAATAAAGCTACAATCTTCAACAATCTAATTGTGAGGATGGTCCAAGCCGATAAAATAAATCAGAAACAAATTGTAAGTAACTAACTACTGACCTCTATAATTTAATATCTAACTTCCCTCATTCCAGGCTTAAAACCGAATGTTTTTCCCTAAAATCTTCATCAGGAAAAAAATCATACGCATATCCGACTTCCTTTAAAACCGGATTGTGATAGTTATTCAGGATGTACAAATATCTAATTTTTCCTGAGAGAAATACTTCGGAGGAAACAGGATATTCATTTTTATATTTTTCGGACACTCTTAATTGCTCCTCATAAACATCTTTGTAACGGAAGATCCTTAGAAATAGTAAAACACTAATTATTATTAGCATTAGGTTTGATACAAGTAAAAATCTCTTATCAAAATTCTTATAGTTTCGTGCCATCAGGATAAAAATATACGGATAGGTTAAAATAAAATAATGAGGAAAATTCTGAATAAGTACAGGAATTAAATTAACAAGGATTCCAATTATTAATATTCCATCAATTTTATTTTTTAACGGATTTATTCTTAAAAAGAATAAAGGGAAAATTAATAAGAGAAATACTTTAAATCCTACTATCAAACTAAAGATTGATTTTGTGGATGAGACACCCTTTTGACCATACCCTTTCCCACTTAATTGTTCAATTAAATTCATAAAGGAAACATTCTCAATTAGGAGAAAATAAACTAAAAATGCTACAAGCGGTATAGTAGCGCCTATAATAAAATTTATCAGATGTTTTTTATCAAAGCCGTGATATAGTCCAACTAACAAGAAAAAAGGAAGAAAATTTAATATCCCATATTGTTTGCAAAAAAAACTCAGCGCTAAAAATATTCCGGTCCAAAAGAATTGTTTATTTATTAAAAACCAAAAAGAAAGCAGCACGCATAATAGAATATAAACCTCTAAGTTTATATAATTTCCGTCTGAACTTAGAACTGCAATAAACAAGAACAATCCTAAAAAAGCAGATTTCAATTTATCCAAATCCAGTTTCCTGCAAATGAGATATAAAAAACCCGATGATATCAAAATCAATACATATTGAAAAACAAGAAAATAATGGTACCCGGGGTCATCAAAAATCCTAAATATCATTGAATTTAAGTACATCATCGCCGGAGTATAACTATTTAAAATATCCTTATAAAGTATCAAGCCATCGGATATATCCCTGGCAATGGATAAATAATAGGGCGCATCTGCACTTATAAAAGAATAAAATATGCTTAAATAAATTAACAATATAAGGACCAAGGTCCAAATAATATTAGATATTCTTAACTGCTTCATAAAGCTCATCTTTTATAAAATTAATGGTGTCCTTTTCCAATTCGTAAAAAAACGGAAGCCTTACAACACAATCTGTATAGCGGTCGGCATTTACCAAATTTCTGCCATCGTGTTTATCTATATAAAACGGACTTTTATGTAAGCTCAAATAGTGAAACACCGCCAATATACCATTCGATTTTAATTTATCCATCACTACATTTCTTTGTTCCAAATCTTTACATACCAGATAAAACATGTGCGCATTATTGGTTGCAAAGTCTGGAATTCCTGGAAGTCTAATATCATTTTCCATGGCCCATTCTTTTAAACCTTCCTGATACTTATTCCAATGCTGAAGTCTTTTAGCCTGTATATCGTCCAAATTCTCTAATTGTGCCCAGAGAAAGGCAGCAATAATTTCAGATGGCAAAAAAGAACTTCCTACAGCCACCCAACCATATTTATCTACTTCTCCCCTAAAAAAAGCAGATCTGTTGGTTCCCTTTTCCCAAATAATTTCGGCTTTGGCCATAAATTGTGGGTCGTTAATGGCCAGCATTCCTCCTTCCCCGGAAATGATATTCTTGGTTTCATGAAAAGAAAAAGCAGCCAAATGACCAATAGATCCAAGAGCTCTTTTAATACCGTCCTTTCCGGTATAAAAACTCTCAATTGCCTGTGCGGCATCTTCTATAACAAAAAGATCATATTTATCTGCCAATGCCATTATCTTATCCATATCACACGCAACTCCGGCATAATGCACCGGGACAATTGCTTTGGTCTTGGAGGTGATTAAGGCTTCAATGCTGTCTTCGTCAATTCCGGGATGATCTTTTCTGCTGTCTGCAAATATTATTTTAGCTCCTCTCAATACAAAGGCATTCGCAGTTGAAACAAAAGTATAGGAAGGCATAATCACTTCATCACCTGGCTTAATATCGATGAGGAGTGCCGCCATTTCCAGCGCATCTGTACAGGAAGTGGTGAGCAAACATTTCCCGAAGCCATAGCGCTCTTTTAAATAATCCTGACAAAGCTTGGTATATTTACCGTTCCCGGATATTTTGCCGGCATTTACCGCATCATAGATGTAATGCGTTTCTTTCCCTGTTAAATGAGGTTTATTAAATGGAATCATTATAAGTTTGTTATTGTTTTTATAGAAAATAATGGTCGTCTTTTACTCTCCTTGTATATTTTGCCAATATAAAGAGCCACAATTCCTATAAAGAATAATTGTATACCAAATCCTGCAATCAAAATACTAATTAATGAGGGCCAACCAGCTTGAAAATCTATCAATATAACTTTTAAAAAAATAATTACGAAGAGGCCAATAAAACCAATAGTTGAAATACTAGCTCCTACTCGAACTGCAATTTTCAAAGGCAATTCAGAAAAGTCTAATATTGCATCGAAGGCTAATTTCATCTTTCTTTTAAAATTGAATTTAGAAGTTCCCGCAAACCGTTCTCTCTGTGTTATTTCAATAATACTACGGTTCATACCAATATGCATAAATATACCTTCAACAAATCGATTTTGCTCTTGATATTCCAAAAATTTATTGGCAAAACGTCTATTGAATATTCTCATTACAGCAAGTCCTTTGGGCAATTGTAGATCAGTGAATTTATCTATTGTACCCCAAAATATCTTAGAAAGAAATATGTTAATCAAGGAATCCTTTTTCTCCTTTCGTATTCCAAATACCAAATCATAACCCTTTTCAATTTCAGTTAAGAAATTTGGAATTTCCATAGGGGGATCTTGCAAATCCGGATCCATATATAGTAAATAATCTCCATTTGCATGAGATATTCCAGCACTCACGGCTGCTTGTTTTCCTTGATTGTATGAAAGCTCTATTAATTTTATCCAATTATAAAGTCTAGCTTTTTCTATAATCAATTGTACAGTACTATCCTTACTACCATCATCAATAAAAATAATTTCATAATCATAAGATAATGTGTCCAAAACAGCTTTAGTTTCTTTAATAAATTGAAGTATGCATTCTTCTTCAAAATAAACAGGAACAATTAATGATATTAGTTTTTTATTCATAATTTCTTATTTAAAATAGCAGGGATACCTATATATAAGCCAGCTAATTCAATATCCTTCGTAACTACAGCTCCACCACCTGTACGTACATCATCTCTTATATCAATATTATCTATAACGGTGGTATTTATTCCCAAACTTACCCTTTTACCTATATTTATAAAGCCAGCCATAGTTACTCCAGGGGACAAGAAGCTATGCTTCCCTATTTTAGAATCATGAGCAATTACGCAGCCAGAATTAATTAATACATTAGATTCAATTTTTACTTTCATATCCAAAATACACCCTGGATAAATTATCACACCTTGACCTATTTCGCAACTTTCATCTACATATGCACTACTATGGATAATGGTAGCAAATGGAATTAGATCTTCAAATTTTTCAAAAATATTACTTCTAAATTCAAAATGTTTATATCCGATAGCAACAAATAAAAGATCAAAAGCTCCATCTAGGAAATTTTTATTTATATCATCAAGACTACCTAAAATAGGATACCCATATTTTTGAGATTGACTTGGCTCAAAGTCATCGAAAAATCCCACAACATTAAATTGCTTATCATGCACAGCATGATAAGCAATTTGTTCTCCTAAGTCACCAGAACCAATGATAGCTAGTCTTTTCATAACCATCTTTCAATTTCATTCATATTCCTAATTTTTAAAACATTAGTATATGGATAAATATTTAAACGATCGATTAAAATTGACGTAACACCTAAACTCTTTGCAGGAATTATATCTAATTTAAAAGAATCTCCTATATATAAAATTTCCTTAGGTTTTAATCCGCTTTCTTCAATCATTATTTCATAAAATTTCAAATTGGGTTTTCGAAATCCTTTTAACTCTGATCCTAAGATTGATCCAAAATGTACATTAGGAAAATTGATAGATAATTTTTCCGGCAATGATGTATCCCAATTTGAAATAACCCCTTTAGGATGCTCAATTTTGTCTAAAATTTTTAAGTCTTCAAACGGACTCCAAGGTAAATAGGTACATGCTTTAAATATATCCTTGATAATTTCTTCATTTGGTACTATTGATAATGAACAAAGTAATTCTTTATTAAAATTTTGATAAAAATCAAAAGAAGTTTTATCTGGAAATAAAATAATTTCGGAAAGCTGCTTGTGAATTCTTTCTAAATGATTTATAGGAATAGTATATCCATGCAATTTTAAAATTGAATCGATGTTTATAATCAAATCTTGTTTTTGTAGTAAGGTGTTAGCTACATCGAAATATATCGCTTTAATTTGACTCATTAATGTATGTAAAATTTATCCTTATTATTATCTATTTGCTTTAGAGAAATTTCAGGATATATGACATCAAATATCATTCTTAGAGCTGTGCCCTTATTTACCTTAGGAAGTGTAATGGACTGTCCTAATAAATATTCCTGCACGGTATAGGCAACATCAGGAAACCCAAACTGAGCTCTAACTGAGTTTGTACCAGAAATCCTAGAATTTATTTCGAAAGGAATAACACCTCTATTAGTAACTTTTGACTGAATATTACATGAACCTTTATAACCATAATGCTTGATCATTTTTTTTATTATTAGGGAGATCTCTTCATCATAGTCGAAAACCACTTCCGCTTTTGATGTATTACCTTGTTCTAATTCTCTTTTAAAGGTAATTAGACCATGCAAAGAACCATCTATCCGAATATAAAAAGTAGTTGTTAGCTCATCCCCTTCGAGATATTCTTGGATAAGATTTGAATCACTGAAGGATTTTGGGTTATCAGGATTTATATGAATCCCTCGACTTCCTCTACCTTCTCTAGGCTTAATTATAATTTTTTCAAACTCATTTTGGTAATCAGAAGGAAGAACAGACTTGGCAAATGGAATACTATATTTTGCAAACGCCTGATAATTTAAATATTTATCTAAAGAGAAATTAGTTACCTCTTCAGAGCAAGAAGCTAATACACATGGTAGCTGTGATCGATGCTTTGCTAGATAATACGATTCATAATCAGTACTTGGGATAATTAATCCTACATTTTCATCTACGCAAATTTTTTCAATAGTACCAATATAACTCGGGTCATAGGCAAATGGAACCTCATATACTTTGTCGCAAAGATGATTCCCGGCAGAAACCTTGATCGTATTTATACCAATGATATCATTTAGAAGCCGCATATCAGAAATATTTCTGAGAATTCCTTGACCAACAACACCTCCTATACCAGTCACTAAAATATTTTTCAAATTCATTCTATCATGTCTTTTAAGGTTTTAGAAATAGTATAATTCAATTTAAAATTTATTTTTTTGTAATTATTTTCATCATCATAAATAAATGATGGACTTTCATCCTTACCTATATATTCAATTTTAGTTGGATGATATTTATTAACTAGATTTACTATCTGTTTATTTGAAATAGAAAAATCTCCTATACCTAATATTATAATATTATCAGGATGGTCTGATAAATGTGAAATCAATCTAGCTGCGTCTCTAACATCTAAATAATTCTGTTTACGAGCACCATCTCCCCAAATAGTTATTATATTATTTTCCTTTGCTTGTTTTATAATCCTTGGCACAAATGTAATTGGTTTCATATTTGGACCGATTAACGAGGAAAACCTTATAATAGAATATCTATTATGATTCTGGACAATTGCCTCAGCAGCTAATTTTGATTTACCATATAATGTCGGCAATACAAAATTGCTATTGATGTTTAAAGGTAAATCGTAATTTACGCCATAAACCGATACGCTTGAGGCTAATATAAACTTAGCCGAAGGATACCTTAATGATAATTTGGCAGTCAATAATATATTAGTCCTTGTTAATTCATTATCAGGTTTATCCAGTACACCATATGGAATATGTGCTGCCAAATGAAAAATAACATCAAAGTGATTTTCGTTTATAAAAAGTTTATCTAAATCATAATAAGTTAAAAAATGAAAATGCTTAATACTTTTTCTTCTTAATAACAATGTAATTTCATAATTATTTGATTGAAGAATTTCTAATAAATTAGATCCTAAAAAACCCGTTCCTCCTGTAATTAGGACTTTCCTGACACCCATTTATTAAATTGTAATATATTATTATAAAAAAATCTTGTATATGTTTTCTATATCGAACAATGCTTTCTTAAAAAAATCCATTTTCATTTAGCTAAAGAAAATTCAATATATTTCAAAATATAAAATATATAAAAACTTATTATTAAAACTTAACGGTTACAATGGCACCTATTAATATGAAAACTAACCCCAAAACTTTTCCCCAAGAAAATGTTTCCTCTAAAAAAAATATTCCTACTAAAAATACCAATCCAGGAGCTATACTCATAAAAGGATATGCAATAGTGATTTCAAATTTAGTCATAGCAGCCATCCAAAATATAGATGCTAAAAATGCACTTATAAAACCAGATATAATATAAAAATCGAGTAATGCACTACTCAAAAAAGAAATTTTTCCCCAAATCGTCTCGGGTAAACTTCCTAACTGGTTTAAACGCCATTTAAGAATTATTTGGCCATAAACAGTAAATAAAATAGTGCCAAAAATATAAATATATCCTGTCATACCAATTTACTTAAATACTCTCCATATTTACTTTTTCCATACTTTTCTGTCGCAGCTTCAATTTCATCTTTACCTATAAATTTATGTATATATGCCACCTCCTCAATACAACCAATCATTGCACTTTGCCTATTTTGGATTACCCTGATAAATTCAGTTGCATCGTCCAAGGATTCTACTGTACCGGTATCGAACCAACTCATTCCTCGTGTCATAACCCCTACTTCCAGGTTTCCTGCATCTAGATACATCTGGTTAATTGTTGAAATTTCCTTCTCGCCACGATTGGAGGGTTTTACATTTTTAGCATATTCCACGACCTTATTGTCATAGAAGTACAAACCTGGAACTGCATATTGGGATTTTGGCTTTTTAGGTTTTTCTTCAATACTTATTGCTTTTTGGTCTTTATTGAATTCAACTACCCCATAACGTTCTGGGTCTTTTACCGGATAAGCGAATATTGCCGCCCCTTCCACATCTACTTTACTCCGCAGCAAAGTGCCCAGGCCATTTCCGTAAAAAATATTGTCGCCCAAAACTAATGCTACCTTTTCCTTACCAATAAATTCTTCCCCAATAATAAACGCTTCCGCCAATCCATTTGGTTGTTCCTGTACAGCAAATTCAAACTTACAACCTACCTGGGAACCATCCCCTAATAATTTTTTAAACGCTTCCTGATCATGAGGCGTGGTAATGAATAAAATATCCCTAATACCCGCCAGCATTAATACTGAAAGTGGGTAATAGATCATTGGTTTGTCATAAACAGGTAACAATTGTTTGCTTACTGCTATTGTTATAGGAAATAATCTTGTCCCAGATCCTCCTGCTAATATGATTCCTTTCATTTTCAAACACGGATTACACGGATTTAAACGGATTGCACGGATCAGTTTAACCCAAATTATTATTTTATTTAACCACGGAGTACGCAGATTTAAACGGATTCCACGGATTGTTTATTTACAAATTACTATTTTATTAAACGCGGATTTTAAACGCATTGTGCGGATTATTTCTGACATTACTTAGTGTTGATAAAGCGTTTCCAGGTTAAACTGGATTGGCCAAAATTAATCAATAAACCTAACGGGTAATTTGTAGATTTAAGGTAATTTATGGTTTGCGCTTCTGTGTCTTTATGCAAAAATGTAGCGGCTTTTATTTCAACCACTATTTCGTCAAAACAGATAAAGTCGGCTATAAAATATTTTTGCAAAGGTGCATCATTATAATAGACTTGCAATTTCTTTTTACTGTCAAAAGTAACCTTCTGTATTTCAAATTCTTTTTCTAAAGCTTCATGATAAACAGATTCCAAAAAACCGGCCCCTAATCCTTTATGCACGGCCATGCACGCACCTATGATTTTGTATGTATTTTCCTCAAATAATAGTTTGCCCATCTCCGTGTAATCTGTTATAATCCGTGAAATCTTTTAATTACCGTGTTAATCCGTGAAATCTATTAACTATATTGTTTATCGTAATAATCCTGATACCTGCCGGAAGTCACATTTTTCAACCAAACTTCATTCTCTAAATACCAATCAATTGTTTTTTCAAGTCCTTGTTCAAAAGTTACCGAGGGTTTCCAACCAAGTTCTTTGGAAATTTTTGTGGCATCTATAGCGTAGCGTTTATCATGGCCGGGACGGTCTTTAATATAGGTAATCAATTTTGCGGAACTGCCTTTATCCCTAACGAGTTTTTTATCCATAAGTTCACAAAGGATCTTTATTAGATCAATATTTTGCCACTCGTTAAAACCCCCAATGTTATAGGTTTCATTGTTTTTGCCTTTATGAAAAGTCAGATCAATTGCGGTTGCGTGATCAATTACATACAACCAATCCCGGGTATATTTACCATCGCCATAAACCGGTAAAGGCTTATTTTGAATTATATTATGAATAAAAAGAGGAATCAGTTTTTCCGGGAATTGATTTGGGCCGTAATTATTTGAACAATTTGAAATAATATAAGGCAAGCCATAAGTTTCTCCATAGGCCCTCACAAAATGATCGGAACTCGCCTTGGATGCGGAATAAGGTGAGTTTGGTGCATATGCAGTGGTTTCGGTAAAAAGACCGGTTTCACCCAAAGTTCCATATACTTCATCGGTGCTGATATGATAAAAAAGTTTGTCTTCTATATCATCTTTCCATAAGGCCTTTGCTGCATTTAGCAAATTCATGGTCCCTATTACATTTGTTTTTACAAATGCCAAAGGATCTGTAATGGAACGGTCAACATGAGATTCTGCCGCTAAATGAATGACTTTATTGAAATTATATTTATTGAAAAGGGAATGCATTTCTTCCGCATCATTGATATCCGCCTTTATAAAATGATAATTTGGTTTTTCTTCAATGTCAGTTAGATTTTCCAGATTACCGGCATAGGTTAAGGCGTCCAAATTGAAAATTTGATAATTGGGGTATTTGTTCAGAAATAACCGAACAACGTGAGAACCAATAAAACCGGCTCCACCGGTAATCAATATTTTCTTAGCACTTAATTTTGAAAATTGTTCCTTATGCATAAATCATTTTTAGAATCAGGCGGCAAAGATAAGGTTTCTAATTTAAGGTTGGAGTTCACATTCTCAAAGAAATGTAAAAAAGTTCAGAGCTGATTTTTAAGGGGTGAAACTGATTGTGAATTAACAGGTTAATCCTATTAATTAGGAAACATCACAATAAAATTTCTTCAACATCCTATTTCATTCTTTGGGTTTGAGAAGTTGTAAAAAAAAATTGACTATCATTTTTTTTTAAAATTTTCATCAATTGCTTCCCATACTCATTTTTGCTCATCGGAGTTGCAAGTTCACGTAGTTGATTCCTGGAAATCTATTTTTTGTCGAAGGCAATTTCTTCCAGACAGGCAATTTTGAGACCCTGACGCTTTTCAATGGTATGAATAAAATTGGAGATTTCGAGCAGAAATGCAGGAGTTCCTGTATCTCGTCAGGCGAAGCCCAAATAACTTTCCGCTCCCCCCGAAATGTCGTGGCTTCCGGGCCACTTTCCACTTTAGGAAAACTAAAAACATTAAAAGGCAATTGGATTTATCGATTTTTTATACCTATAAGTATAACACCCTTTGGTATAAAACAGTTGAAGAAATCGCCATTTAAATATGGGACTACATTTCAAATTTCATAATATTAAATTTCAACTCGTAATGAGTTAAACTTCCTTCTCAAACTATGGTGATATTGCCAATAAGAATTTTCACGATCCTAATTGGCTCAAAATTTTGTATTACTTTTAAGTCTTTTCATCCTATTATTATGAACTTCCTAAAATCCTACTGGTTCTATATCCTCACTGCCGTAATTACAACTATTGGAATAATTACCGGATGGTACCTGCTTATAATAATTGCGATTCCCTTCGGATTATTTGGAAAGGGCTCTAATGAGAAGAATCGTCCTTAACCTGCGTTAAACTTATACTAAAGCCCCTTTTGTATTTGCACATTGTCCGCAGTGGCAGTAACTTCCTTTTTGAAATCAATCCATACATAAAATGAAAGATTACGGAACCCTGTCGCAAGC